>Ga0209702_10010098_pt1 | contig 10251 bp, 7 predicted proteins | sample FRY01_FD_187210 | JGI IMG/M metagenome (GOLD analysis project Ga0209702, IMG submission 187210) | Freshwater microbial communities from Lake Fryxell liftoff mats and glacier meltwater in Antarctica - FRY-01 (SPAdes) (version 2) | ecosystem: Environmental > Aquatic > Freshwater > Ice > Glacier...
CTCGCCTCGGCATCAGCTTGGACCTTTTCTGGACCCTGATTGTGGGCTTGACCGCCTACAACATGGCCGTTTTGGGGGAAATCTTCCGCGCGGGCATCCTCTCGATCGATAAAGGACAGTCCGAGGCTGCCTATGCAATTGGAATGCGGAAAAGCCAAGTCATGGTTTTCGTATTGGTGCCGCAAGCAGTTCGACGCATGCTGCCCGCAATTGTTTCTCAACTAGTTACTTTGTTAAAAGATACGTCGCTTGGATTTGTCATTGGCTACTTCGAATTGCTACGCCAAGGCCGCGCCTACGTGGACTATTTTGGTGCCAAGTTCGGATTGCAAATCTACGTTGCGGTTGCGCTGTTCTACATTTTAACGAATCTTGCACTTTCGAGTTTTGCAAGATGGCTTGAAAAACGGAGCCGAAGTAACCCCAAGGCCACAAAGGCACTAGGTCAATTGGTCGAAGACGACATAGTTCCGATCGATTAATGTGCAGGATCTCAATTACACCGATTCATCTGCAGTAGTGAACCATGTTCACTTCACTTGTCCTTTAATTTGATTGCGACCGCATAAAATCATGCATCGCCAAGCCCAGGGGCACTCCGATCTGTACTTCTGAACGGGCGTGTATACGCTTACACTCGAAAGGGGTTAGCGTGGGAATCACTATTCGAGACGTAGCTATATCAGCAGGGGTATCAACGGCAACTGTTTCGCGTGCGCTTCGCGGACTTCCCAATGTGGACGCAGCGACGCGGGAGCGAGTTAAAGAAATTGCCGCGGGCATGGATTATGTAATCTCGCCGAGCGCTTCACGGCTGGCATCCGGTCGGACCGGATCTATTGCAGTCATTACCCCCTACATTGCTCGGTGGTTTTTTTCTGAAGTGATTGCCGGAGCTGAGTCGGTAATGCAGCAGGCGGGCATGGACCTTCTGCTCATGAATGTTGGCGACTACCAAAATGGGCATGGACGCATTCCGCCAACTCCCAGACTGCGCCGACGAGTGGATGGAATATTGATTGTTTCACTACCGCCGCAGGATCCAGACCTTGAACCCATATTGAACTTGGGAATGCCGACAGCGATGATTGGTGGAATAGCACCGAGAGTTGACTGCATTGCAATAGACGACGTTGCGGCTGCGCGTAAGGCGACCGAATATTTGGTTTTCCTCGGTCACTCGAGAATTGGGCTTATTTCTGGATGGACGGCTGCGCCGTACTTTACCGCTGAGTCTCAGCGTGAGCGTGGTTTCCGCTCGGTCATGGCCAGACATGCTTTAGTAGAAGATCCCTTGCTCCAAGCGTTCGGGCACTTCACCATGGAAGGTGGGGAAGCCGGCATGGATGCACTCCTCAACCAACCCAATCCACCAACAGCGGTCTTCGCAATGTCAGACGAAATGGCATTTGGCGCGATCCGTTCATTGCGAAAACATGGACTTGAGCCCGGACGTGATGTGTCAATCGTCGGAATTGATGACCATCCGATGTCCTCTTATCTGGGACTTACAACCGTCGCCCAACCCGTGACGGACCTCGGGATAAAGGCTGGCGAGCGCCTGCTGGGACTGATCGTCGGGTCGGATCCACTAGACGGCAATGGTCGGGTAACTGAACTACCAACTGAATTGATTGTTCGAAGTTCAACGGGACCCATGAATTCATCATGACTGAATTGCCAAGTAAGTGGTGGCATAACGCGGCGGTTTATCAGGTGTATCCTCGGTCTTTTTTTGATGGAAATGGCGATGCTCTCGGAGATTTGATCGGAGTGCAATCAAAGCTTCCCTACTTAAAAAATTTGGGAATCAACGCAATCTGGCTCTCCCCTTTCTATCCGTCACCCCAGAATGATTCCGGGTATGACGTTGCCGATCAACGAGATGTTGACCCAATGTATGGCTCATTGCATGATGCAATGGCGTTGATCGAAAGTGCGCACATGCTGGATATCAAGATCGTGGTTGATCTCGTGCCCAATCACGTTTCGTCGGAGCACCCATGGTTTAAGGCCGCCCTCAGATCGGAACCTGGCTCGCCAGAGCGAGCGAGATTCCACTTCGTTGATGGAGGTGACTCACCACCTAATAACTGGGTAAGCATGTTTGGTGGCCCCGCATGGAAGCGAATCGTCGAAGTCGATGGATCGCCCGGTCAGTGGTATCTGCACGTATTTGATTCAAGTCAGCCTGATCTCAATTGGACTAATTCGCAGGTTGCAGCCGACTGGATTACGACACTCAAGTTTTGGCTTGATCGGGGTGTCGATGGCTTTCGCGTTGATGTTGCGCACGGTTTGGCAAAAGATATGACGTACGTGGACCTGCCCGACCCGATTGGGTTAACCGAAGCGCTGCGATTTGATCTCGACGATGGTTCTTCTGAAGCCGCCGCGAGACGTTTGCTCGTTGAGAATTCAGGATTTTTTGATCGCGATGAACTCCAGGACATTTACCGCACTTGGCGTGAAGTGTTGGACTCCTACCCGGGCGACCGCATGGCGGTGGGTGAAGCGTGGGTGCCAGCCCACCGCTCCGGCCGGTATGTCTCGCCAACATCGCTGCATCAAATTTTCGGTTTCGACTTTCTTGTTGTTGCTTGGAATGCAACGCTCATGCGCGACACGATCGCAAGAGCGGTTGCCGCGGTCGCCGCGGTCGGGGCGCCACCTACTTGGGCGCTGTCCAATCACGACTCGCCTAGAGTTGTTTCCAGACTCGGTGGGGGGGCAAAGGGGCTGGCCCGTGCCCGAGCCTTGGCATTGGTGGCTCACGCACTACCAGGTTCAATTTACGTTTATCAGGGAGAAGAGCTCGGTTTGCCCGATGCCTCTTTAGCTGATTCCGACCGACAAGACCCCGTTTTTTTTCGCACCGGTGGGGCTCAGAAGGGGCGCGACGGTGCTCGAGTTCCTTTGCCGTGGCGCGGTAGCCAATCACCATATGGATTCACCGACTCGAGTAATCAAACCTGGCTGCCGCAGCCAAGGGATTGGTCTGAGCTCACGGTTGAGTGGGAGCAGCGTCAACCAACTAGCACTTTGAGCTTGTATGAGAAGAGCTTGAAGTTACGTGCTCATTTCACTGGCGCAGTTAGTTTTGTTGAGTCCAGCAATCCTGACGTCATGATTTTTCATCGTGACAATGGAATCTATATTGCGGTCAACACTGGGAGTGGCGAATATCTGCTCCCCGAGTTTTTGCTTGAAGCCGAAGTGCTCCTTGATAGTGAGACAGTAAATGCTTCGGGCGACAAAACTTCAGTTTTGTCGCCCGACTGTGCAAGGTGGTTTCGTATTATTACTTAATGCGCTCCTGCTGCCCCGTTGCTTTAAAGACGTAGGTGCGCTGTGGATCAAGATGCACGATGTCGCCGATTCTAGGGGAGGTAAATCCGCGGGAACGGGCAACGAGTTCATTGATGCCATCTGGTGTGCTTCCATAAACAAAGGTGTCAGCGCCAAGTTCTTCAACCAAGGTGACCCTCATTTCCGGGCCGGATTCAGCAAGGTTTAGATCTTCAGGTCGGACGCCGACGAGAACGTGATCACCTTCGGCTTTAGCGAGTACGTCACGTTCAATTGGAAGGACGGTGCCACCAAATTCTGCTCCGCCATCAACGACCTTTGCCTCAATAACATTCATGCTGGGTGAGCCAATAAACGTTGCAACAAATGCGTTTGCCGGCTCGTCGTAGAGCGCACGAGGTGTATCGACCTGTTGAAGGATGCCATCTTTAAGCACTGCAACCCGATCGCCCATAGTCATTGCTTCGACCTGGTCGTGCGTGACGTAAACAGTCGTGGTGCCGAGTCGTCGCTGCAACGCGGCAATTTGTGTGCGAGTTTGCACGCGCAGTTTCGCATCAAGGTTTGAAAGCGGTTCATCCATAAGAAAGACTTGTGGCTCACGAACAATTGCGCGACCCATAGCAACCCGTTGACGTTGACCACCAGAAAGTGCTTTTGGTTTGCGATCTACGTATTCGGTCAGGTCGAGCAATGCCGCAGCTTCTTTTACTCGGCGTGCAATCTCGTCCTTCGAAACCTTTTGGATCTTCAGCGCGAAGGCCATGTTCTCGCCCACTGACATGTGCGGGTAGAGGGCGTAATTCTGGAACACCATCGCAATATCTCGATCCTTGGCAGCCAGATGGGTTACGTCCCTGTCCCCGATAAAAATTTTTCCGTCAGAGATAGGTTCAAGACCGGCCAACATGCGCAGACTGGTGGACTTTCCACAGCCGGAAGGCCCAACGAGAACGAGGAACTCACCTTTTTCAATAGTGAGGTTGAGGTGGCTCACAGCGGGCACTGTGCCTCCCGGGTAGAGCAGTGACACATCGTGGAAACGAACTGATTCGGTCATTTTTGTCTTACCTTCCACCGGCAGGTACGTGCCGGACGATCCGTTGTGGAGGAAATATTTGATTATTCAGTTTTTTAAAGCTGATCTTCAATTCGTAACCGTAGTCAATTGTGGCTATTGCGTCTAGGGATCCTCCCAACATGTTTGGCGATACCAAATTGTTAGTTGTTACATGGGGTCGTTACACAGAATTTACTTGCAAAAGCCAGGTGATTAGGTAGAAAATGAAAGCGTTTACTTGGAACGCTTATTGTTTCTAAGAACACGGTATGAAGTAGATCTGGTAAGAAAGTTGAGGACCTTCCTTGACTTTGAGCTCAACAAGGAGAATCAATGACCGCATTAAAGCGGAGCCGTGGGGCCGCAGTCCTCGCCGGTGGTGTAGCAACCCTGATGTTGCTTGCCGCCTGTTCGAGTAACAGTTCCACTGATACAAGCGCAACCGACGAAGCAACAGCAACAGCAACAGCAACTGAAGAAGCCACAACGGACGTGGCCGCTGGCTGTGAAGCTTATGCAGATTACATGGGTAATGAAGGCGCGACAGTGAGCATCTTCACTTCAATCCTCCCTCCAGAACAGGGATTGTTCGAGCAAGCATGGAGTGAATTTGAATCTTGCACCGGAATCGATATCGTCTATGAGGGAAGCGACCAGTTTGAAGCCCAGCTTCCTACCCGGATCGCGGGTGGAAACGCACCTGATATCGCATTCATTCCACAACCAGGTTTACTTGCCAAGTTGGTCGCTGACGGTGGTCCCGTTCCCGCACCAGAAGGTACTGTTTCCAATGTTGATACCTACTGGAACCCAGCATGGAAGTCCTACGGCACTGTCGATGGAACCTTCTACGCGGCACCACTTGGTTCCAATATGAAGTCATTCGTCTGGTACTCACCGAAGACATTTGCCACCAACGGATACGCGGTTCCCACCACGTGGGACGAGTTGTGGGCACTCTCAGATCAGATGGTCGCCGATGGCGTAGTGCCATGGTGCGGTGGTATTGAGTCCGGTGGCGCAACAGGCTGGGCAGCAACTGACTGGCTCGAACAGATCATGCTTCGCATGTACGGCGGAGATACCTATGACAAGTGGGTTAATCACGATCTGCTGTTCGATTCTCCCGAAGTTACCGCCGCAATGGACGTTCTTGCTGGTTGGATGAAGAACCCTGATTACGTAAACGGTGGTTTTGGTAACGTTCAGACAATCGCAACAACCGCATTCCAAGATGCCGGCGGCCCAATTCTCAAGGGCGAGTGCGGCATGCTGCAGCAGGCTAGCTTCTACGCCAACTTCTGGGGCAACTTCCAAGAGGGCGCAACTGTTGGTCCCGATGGTGATGCATACGCGTTCTACCTCCCAGCAATCGACGACGCAGTTGCACCTCAACCCGTTGTTGGTGGCGGCGAGTTTGTAACGGCATTTGCAAATCGTTCAGAGGTTGTGGCAGTTCAGAATTACCTCTCCTCTGCAGAATTCGCAACTAACAAGGTGGCGCTGGGTACTTGGGTCTCCGCTAACAGTGGCGTGCCAGCGGATACCTATGCAGCAGGTTCGATCGATCAACTGTCGGCTCAGTACTTGACCGACCTTGGTGGAACCTTCCGCTTTGATGCATCTGACCTAATGCCAGCAGCTGTTGGTGCAGGGGCAATGTGGACCGAAATGACCGCATGGTTTGCCGAAGACAAGCCAACGGCTGAAGTTCTCAAGGCAATAGATGCTGCATGGCCAGCTTCCTAAGGCTTAGTCCTTAGAGTGGCAGTGAAGTAGAGATAGGTTCACGGGAACTGTCGGAGTGAGTCAGCAGATTGCTGCATTTCACTCCGGCAGTTTTATTTCCTGAAAGACTCGGGAACAGAATTTTATATTGGAATTTGATTTACGTGGCGAAGGGGAAATGAGTGGATGAACTACTCGATGGCCTGCCCAAATTAGGTAGCGCCACAACCGCAATTGCGCTATTTCTTGCCTTCCTACTTGTCTTGTTTCTCATTGGCGGCCGTATTCGCGGCAAACTCCAAGGACCTGTGGCGATCGCCATATTCCTTGGTCCCGCCGCAATTTTGGTAATTATGGGCTTAATTGTTCCCGCTGGGCGTACCATTTATGGCAGTTTTCTCGATGCAGGCCAAGAGGAATTTGTAGGGTTTTCCAACTATTCTTGGATATTCGAAACTCAGTGGGGCACATTGACCAACACATTCCTGTGGATTGTGATTGCCCCAGTTGCGTCAACCGGTCTTGGTCTCACCCTTGCGTTACTACTTGATCGCATGAAACGCGAGTCGGTCGCAAAAAGCTTGATCTTCATGCCCATGGCCATTTCTTTCGTTGGTGCCAGCATTATTTGGGGACTCATGTATGAGTACCGCCCACCAGGCAAGGATCAGGTCGGCCTGTTGAGTCAGATTGTCATGTGGCTTGGGGTTGACGACCCGCCGAACTGGATTTTGTGGCAGCCCTTTAATAACTACCTGCTAATGATCATCATGGTCTGGATTCAGGTCGGTTTTGCCATGGTCGTGCTCTCGGCTGCGATTAAGAATATTTCGTCTGACGTGGTGGAAGCAGCTGAACTTGATGGAGCGGTCGGATGGAAACTTTTTAGTCGAGTGACGATACCCATGATCCGCGCAACCTTGATTGTGGTTCTTACCACGATCATGATTGCCGTTTTAAAGATCTTCGACATTGTTCGCACGATGACCAATGGAAATTTTGGCACCCAAGTTGTCGCTAATGAAATGTACGCCCAATCCTTTGTTCAATTTAATCAAGGCCATGGAAACGCCCTAGCGGTTGTTCTTTTCATCGGCGTGATCCCACTGATTATTTACAACGTAATCCAGCTTCGAAAGGAACGGGCGATCCGATGAGCGTTGAAGCATCTGAGTTTGTAGTTTTACCAGAACCGGAATTAGGCGAGGGAACACGCGGCATCAAAGAAGCCGCGCGACGAAAACTCAGTAGTCCATGGGCGGTCATCGTTGTCGTCATTATCACGGTTATTTGGACCATCCCAACGGTTGGTTTGCTGGTCACCAGTTTCCGGCCAGCTGCTGATGCACAGAACACTGGATGGTGGACATTCTTTCGCAACCCGGCGGTCACCTTCAGTAACTACGCTGAGGTCATAACTGGTGGAACCACCATGGGAACCGGCATCATGCCGTATTTCTTTAACTCTTTTGCCATCGCAGTTCCTGCCGCAATTTTTCCATTGGTTCTGGCCAGCATGGCTGCTTACGCAATTGCCTGGGTTCCGTTCAAGGGATCCACGTGGATTTTTTTTGGGATCTTCGCTCTGCAGGTTGTTCCACTTCAAATGGCGCTGCTCCCGCTATTGCAAATGTTCAATCTCGGCTGGAGTATCGGCGACATTCCAATTTTCCCAGATTTGAATAAGCCGGGTTCACAACAGTCGCTACTCGCTGGTACCTACATTCCGTTGTGGATTGCCCACACTATGTTCGCGCTACCACTTGCCATTTTCCTGCTGCACAACTTTATGGCGCAATTACCGCGGGATCTCATGGAAGCCGCGCGAGTAGACGGCGCTGGTCATTTCTTGATCTTTCGCAAAATTGTTCTCCCTTTGTCGATACCCGCGATTGCCTCTTTTGCGATCTTTCAGTTCCTCTGGGTTTGGAACGACTTACTCGTCGCAATTACTTTCGCGGGTGGAACACCTGACGTGGCCCCGATTACCAGCTATCTGGCAACTATCAAGGGCTCATACGGAGCCCAGTTGCACTTGATTACAGCTGGAGCGTTCATCGCAATTATCGTGCCGCTAATCGTGTTCTTCTCGCTCCAACGATTCTTCGTTCGAGGTTTACTGGCCGGTTCAGTGAAAGGGTAACTTGCACTTATGAGCCCACATGCACGTAACTTCGAAGGCCTTGCTATCCCCGCAGATTTTGAACTCGGGGTTGCAACCTCATCATGGCAAATTGAAGGCGATGTTGCTGGCCGAGGTGTGGCCAACTGGGATGAGTTCGCTGCAATACCCGGCAAAGTAATTGATGGTGCAACTGGCGAACCCGCGTGCGATCACGTTAATCGACTAGAGGAAGACCTCGATCTACTCGCATGGCTCGGTGTTGACACCTACCGTTTCTCCATCAGTTGGCCGCGTGTCTTTCCCACCGGATCGGGCGAACTGTCGACACATGGTTTGGATTTCTATGATCGACTTGTCGACGGTCTCCTCGCGCGAGACATCAAACCCGTAGCGACCCTTTTCCATTGGGATACGCCGGCAGAGATTGAACACGAGGGCGGATGGTCAAATCGCGACACTGCATATAAATTCGCTGATTACACAAGTGCAATGGCTGCTCACTTCGGTGAACGGATTGGCCAATGGGCCACGCTGAATGAGCCGTGGTGCTCGGCATTCCTTGGTTACTGCGCCGGCTATTTTGCGCCAGGTCGAACCGAGCCCGGTGTCTCCCTAGAGGCTGCATACAACTTGATCCTTGGCCATGGTCTTGCAGTAAATGCAATGCGTGAAGTGGGCGCCAGCAATATTGGAATAGTTCTCAACATCGTTCCTTGTTTGGCTGAGTCAACTGACATGGAATCAGAGACTGAACACATTGATGGCATGCAAAACAGGATTTTTCTTGATTTACTGGTGGGCAAAGGGGTTACCGAGTTGACCCGAGATTCGTGTAAAGCATTGACCGACTGGTCTTTTGTCAAGGACGAAGACAATTTAGTTTTGGCAACCCAGATTGATTGGGTAGGCGAGAACTACTACACCGTAAATCGCATCGCCCCCCCGGGCGCAAGCAAGATTGTGTCAAGTGGGCAAGACACATCCATGTTCCCGGCTTGCCCACCGGTCAGTTTCGCTCCACGCGGTGAACTCACTGACATGGGTTGGGAAGTTGTACCTGAAGGCTTGCTTTTGGCGCTTCAACAAATCAACGAATGGTTGCCAGGTGTTCCTCAGTGGATCTGTGAAAATGGGATGGCTTTGCCTGACGGATTAAAAGATCCACGCCGAATCGACTACCTCAAAGCTCATATTGAACAAGCTATTGCGGCGCGTAGCCAAGGGATTGACGTTCGCGGTTACTTCGCCTGGAGCTTGATGGACAATTTGGAGTGGGCATCAGGCTGGACCAAGAAATTCGGCATGATCAGGGTAGATCTTGCAACTGGAGAGCGCACCCCAAAAGACAGTGCTCATTGGTACCGGGAGCTCATAGCTAGTAGATAGGGTTACGCCCGAGAGGGGCGACCTTCTCGTCCCCGTAGTCCAATCGGCAGAGACACCCGGCTTAAACCCGGCACAGTGTGGGTTCAAATCCCACCGGGGACACATATTCGCGCCTTTGGCCAAAAAATGTAGTTTTCAGGACCAGATCCGGCTCTAATAGCACTGTATTTGTCCGAGCACCTGAAAATCCGAGATTGCCTTTCTTTGTGGGGAAAGCCACATATCTTTGAAATTTTTGGCGTTATTGCTTTAATGCGATATCGCTTTTATGACATATTCACTTTCATACTCGATTCCTTCGATTGAGCTGGGGTAAGCGCTAGGCATTGATGTTGTCCGTTTCCTGATTATTTGTTACCCTATTGCCATGACCTCACGATTCTCACAGACTGCAAATCCAATTCTCAAGCGCTATGAGCAGTCCGCCAAAGGCGGCGGCTTCGCATACGCGGAAGGCCAGTCGGCCTACACGCAAGCTGCGGGTGGTTCCGCCGGAACGCAGTCCGAGTTTGACGCAATCACCGCTGGCGGGGGAGCCCGTCTGACTTTCGCTGACGTGGTCGTCAAAAGCACGATTCTTTTCGTGATAACGGTTGTCATGGCCTTCATCGGTTGGGCGCTCGTTCCAAGTATTCCGTCGGTT
>Ga0209702_10010100_pt1 | contig 10248 bp, 6 predicted proteins | sample FRY01_FD_187210 | JGI IMG/M metagenome (GOLD analysis project Ga0209702, IMG submission 187210) | Freshwater microbial communities from Lake Fryxell liftoff mats and glacier meltwater in Antarctica - FRY-01 (SPAdes) (version 2) | ecosystem: Environmental > Aquatic > Freshwater > Ice > Glacier...
ATCGTTCCTTAATAAGTTTGGTGGGTGTATAAAGCTTAGTCTAGGTTTGCGGAGTGCGCCACTCCATTACAGACCGATTTCTGAGCAACTGATTTACATGCGACGCAGAATGTCGCAGAAGTCTGGTAAGTAGTGTGAGGTTAAGTCAGATACTTCATATGATGTGACAACGAAATTGCAAGATCACAAAATAAACGAAGGAATGATAAGAGAGTAATTACAAGAAAATCTTCGACACCGGAAAATGCGATCTGAGACCAGTTGATTACTATAAAGAGGGATATATAAGGCGGGAAAGGATAACGTCGGCCGCTCTGCCTCTGCCTACAAGCGCATCGGTAGCACGCTGGTGAAACGCTCAGATAATGAGCTGTGGAAGCTGCCGGCCGGTCTCGCGCATCCTCATTGCCGGGGTACTTGGATATCTATCGATGGACCTGCGGTTGATGACAAGTTCACCCTGTGGCTGGACGGCCTTGCTGGAAACACACCACGAAATGTCTAAAAGACTTGGAAGGCGACTATTGTAACCGCCTTGGATTAACTCTCCAGTATGATCGACCAAGAAAACTGCTTGCATTTAAAACGCCTGCGTATTTGAATGAGCACACGCACACACATGGCTGCTTAATATGTCATGCACTTTGGATGTGAATCCGCGCAGGCTGGGAAAATAATGCAGCTAATTAAAAACAATCCATATCGGACAATTGGTTTACTTGTTGGAGCAACAATGGCACAACAAACAAGACAAATCAAAAGGCTGAAACAATTTCTTGATGCAGAGCAAGAACCCGAAGACGACTTTAGTTTTCCGACACTTGGGCAATTAAACAGAACGGTTGACAGCGTTACAGATGCAGCCTCTAAACTCAGCCTTGACAGCGACAAAATAAACGCAGCCATGTTTTGGTTTTATAATGGTAGTCATACTGATGAGCCTGCATTTGACGCAATTAAAATGGGTGACCTAGAAAAAGCTTTAAATATATGGTCGAAGTTAATAACGGCATCAGATGTTACCCAAAGAAACGCTTCCGCATATGGTAATTTATCTACTCTATATTTAAGTGAAATTTTAGAAGAGAGAAATACTAAAGAAGAAATATTAGAACAAGGAATTTCATTGAAACTAAAATTTCTTGAAAGTGACTTTATAAAAAACTTTAAAGAATTAGCCACGGACGAAACTTTTAAAACAACAAAAAAAGACCTTCAACTTTTATTTTTAAATCAAGTTCAATCGGAGATTGATAAAAACGGAGGAATTACCTCACGGAAATTTCATGAAATACTTAACAAGCAAGTTTTTTCAGCAAAAGAAGATTTTTTTAAAAGTTTTGTTCAGAAGCCAATTGAACAAATTGAAAAGAAAATTGAAGAAACAAGAAAACGTAAAAAATCTAATCCAGAAAAAGCTGGAGAATATGGCAATGATTTATTTAAAACAACCCAAACTTTACTTGACTCAATTATTGCAGCCTTAGGAAAATTGGATACAAAAACAGTTTCCGCATCAGATAAATTGGCAAATGAAATATTGCAATGTGGCATTAGACTATTTAACCATTTTCACGAAACTGATACGGAGGTTGGAGAGATTGCACTTAATTTAAGTAAAAAAGCAAAAAGTGTAGCACTTGGTAGTGTTGTGAAAGAAAGGATAAATGAAACCACTCAAATTTTTGAGAGATACATTAAAGAAATGCCATCTAGAGAAAAACAAAAAGTAATTGGTAGAGACTTACAATTTGTTACAGAAAACCTTGAAATGTTTCAAGGCTTAACAGATACCATTTCTAATGCAAAAGCCCTTGTGGATTTTCACAAACCGAAACTTATCAATATTAAAAATGCGTTAGGTTCAACAGATAATCTTTATTTGGAAATAAGCAGCGCAATTGCAAGTAACGCTCAAGGAATGATTGTTACGGTAGTTAATCAAGCACAAAATGATTTTTTAAGAAATAAAAATATTCATGAATTTAAAAATATAATCAATGAAGCCTATAATGGGATTACTGCTATTTCTTCTTTAGATATGTTACCTAATCTTAGAGCTCAATTTTTAAAAAATAGAGAAGTGATTACTGGTTTTAAAAATCAAGTTAACACTGCTACGACTGGTAGTAGTTGCTATATTGCAACAATGGCTTATGGAAATTACGATCATCCACAAGTGATGGTTCTTAGGCAATTTAGAGATGAAGTTTTAACTAAATCACAATTCGGAACATGGTTTATCAAGAAGTACTATCACTATTCGCCGAAAATGGTAGAGAAAATGAAAAACAAAAAGGTGCTGAATACTTTAATTCGCAAAGGTCTTAATCAATTTATAAAACTAATAAAATCATGAAGAAAATAATTTTAACAATATTCCTGTTGTCAACTTTTTGGGCTAACGCCCAAAATACACCAATTGAATTTGACAAAGAGATTAAGGCTTTAGGCGACAAAATAAATTCTTTGCAAATTGAAAATGACAAGCTCAAAGGTCAAATAACAACGCTAGCAAATGACTTTTCTGAAAATAAAATTTCTCTTGACAGTTTGAGAACACAAACCGAAGCCGATAGCAAAGCTGTTAACCAAACCAGTCAAGAGTTAGGATTAAAAATTTCAGCAGTTAGTGGATCACTTGACAGTTTGAGAATACAAACCGAAGCCGACAGCAAAGCTGTTAACCAAACCAGTCAAGAGTTGGGATTAAAAATATCAACTACTGAAACAAATGCCAATCAGAAAATTTCGGCAGTTAATGAATCACTTGACAGTTTGAGAATACAAACCGAAGCCGATAGCAAAGCTGTTAACCAAACCAGTCAAGAGTTGGGATTAAAAATATCAACTACTGAAATAAATGTTAATCAGAAAATTTCAGCAGTTGGTGAATCATTGAGTAAAAACTCACTTTATGGAATCATCGGAGTTTTAGCAGCTGTACTACTTTCAGGGCTTTTATTTTTGCTGTTGAGCAAACGCCAAAAATCCGACAAGTCGGACTTTATTGACCAATTGAGTAAAACAAAATCATCAATCGAGGAAAGTTTAATTAAAGAATTTGGTAAACAAACGAATTTAATGGAAGCACAATTAATTGAACAGCAGAAAAATATATTAAAAGTCACACCAAATATTGAGCCAAGCCACTCTTTAGCTCTTAAAGTTGCGAGTGAAATAAATCTTATTGAAAGAAATGTAAAATTAATGGATTCTAAAACCAAAGGTTTAAAACAATTGATTGCCTCAGTTGGGAAATTGAAAGATAATCTTTCAGCCAATGGCTATGAAATGCCTGAACTTTTAGGGAAACAATTTCACCAAGGAATGAAAGTAATTGTAACAAGTTCTATTCCCGATGAAAACCTCGAAAATGGTTCGGAGATAATTTCAAAAATTCTGATTCCCCAAGTAAACTATAACGACAAAATGATTCAAACAGCCCAAATAGAAGTTTCTGTTGGCTAATAACTGGATAACAATTTTCAATAACATGAGAGTTTCAATAACATGAGAGTTTCAATAACATGAGAAACAAAATTGACTATGGCATCGACTTAGGAACAACCAATTCTGCAATTGCAAGAATGGAAAATGGGGTGCCAACCATTAAAAAATCAGAAACGTTAAAGGATACATTTCCTTCTTGTATTAACTTCAATAAAAAGCAAGATTGTATTGTAGGCGATGCAGCCTACAATGTTATGCGAAATGATAATGCAAGAGCATTAAAAACTTTTGAGAAAGGAAAGACAAATACTTTTTTTGAGTTCAAAAGAACAATGGGAACTACTCATACTTATGAGAGTTTTAACATGAATAAAAATTATTCATCGGAAGAACTGTCTGCCGAAGTTCTAAAAACCTTAAAGTCAGTTGTAAAAGATGAAAACATATCTTCAATTGTAATTACAGTTCCTGCAAAGTTTTTAAATCCACAAAATGAAGCAACAATGAAGGCTGCTAAATTAGCGGGTTTCAAACACGTTGAATTGCTTCAAGAGCCAGTTGCTGCCGCTACTGCTTACGGTCTTAGTTCTTCGAGTAATGACGGCTATTGGTTAGTGTTTGATTTTGGTGGCGGAACTTTTGATGCCGCTTTAATAAAATCAGAACAGGGAATTTTATTAGTTAAAGATACAGATGGCGACAACTGGCTTGGTGGTAAAAATCTAGATGAAGCCATTGTTGACCAAATTATTATCCCAAACCTACAACAGAATTATGCGATTGAGAGTGTTTTAGAAGATCCAGATAAAAAAGAAATCCTCAGAAATGCAGTAAAGTTTTTTGCAGAAGATGCAAAAATTCAAATGTCATTTAAGGATTTCCACAACATACTTTCAAACTTAGGTGACTTACCATTTGATGACGAAAACGGAGACGAACCAGAGATAGATGTCACGGTTACAATGGAGGACATGGAAAGAACTCTTGCACCAATTTTTCAAAAAGCAATTGATATTACAAAGGAACTTTTGAGACGAAATAATTTAAAAGGTTCTGACCTTGGCGCATTAATTCTTGTAGGAGGCCCAACCTATTCTCCGGTTTTGAGAAGAATGTTGAAAGAACAAATCACCGACAAGGTTGACACTTCAGTTGACCCAATGACAATTGTTGCCAAAGGTGCTGCATTGTTTGCTTCTACAATCTCTGTATCGGACGAAGTGAAAGAAGAAACAAGAGATAAAACAAAGCTTCAATTGGATATTAAATACGGAGCCACGACAGTAGAATTGGACGAAATGGTAAATGTAAAAGTGCTGAAAGAAAAAACAACAGGCGCTTTCCCAGAAAAAATTTATACTGATGTAGTTCGTTTCGACGGTGCTTGGTCAAGTGGAAAAAAACTTATTGGAGAGAAGGCAACAATTATTGACGTGTTGTTAATTGAAGGAAGATCAAACTCCTTTGATGTTCTTACCTATGACGAGCAAGGGAATAAATTAGAGTGCCAACCACACCAATTCAGTATTTTACAAGGAATTGGCGGACTTGATAAAATGCAAGTGTTGCCTTACTACATTGGAATTGGTAAGTATTTTCACGAACATGCTGAAGACAGATTCGCTTGTGTAACGGGATTAGAGAAAAATAAATCAATTCCTGTTACAGGGGTGAGAAATGGACTCACGACACGCAGGGAAATCAGACCTGGCATGATTATGGACATTATCCGTATTCCAATCTACCAAGGTGATTACAATGCGGAAGGGACAACTCTTACTTTAAATCATCTTGTTAATGAAGTAATAATTACTGGCGAAACCTTGCCTGCATTATTGCCAGAAGGAAGTGATGTTGATATTACAATTAAAGTTGATGGATCTCAATCGATGAAATTCACGGCTTATTTCCCCTTGTTAAACCATACCGAAGAATTAGAAATTGAAATCAAACTAACAGAAACACCTGAAGTAGAGTATTTAACAAAGAACATTTTAAAAGCTAAAAGAGCAGCACAAAAAATAAATGCTTCTGATATTTCAAAAAAATTGGATTCACTTGAAGAGCAGTTAGAAAACGAAAAAGAAAATGCAGACGGAAAAATGAAAATTCTTGATGGGCTTCGTAAGGTGTTGCTGCAACTTGACCGTGCAGAGAAAACAGCCGAGTGGCCAAAAGTTGAGCAAGAACTGAAAGATACCTTTTTCGAGTGGGAGGATTTAATCGAAAAAATTAAAGTCAACAATGATGAAAATGTGAATATTGATCAAGTAGAAGCTCATAATCAGGAATTCAAGAAAACAATTGAACATATAATTAAAAATAAAGACACCAAAGAAGCAAAAGAATTAACAGAAAAAATTGCAGGACTTGATACGGAATTAAGAAATTCTGTTACGGATGGTGTAATTGATAAAAGTAGAGTGGAATACCACGATAGAGAATTTAACAATCTTCAATGGAAGGATAAAAACAAAGCAAGGCAATTAGTCAATCAAGGGCTGAGACTAATTTCAGAAGGAAAGACAAGTCAGCTAAACCCTGTATTACATCAAATTTGGAATTTAAGAATTGACCCAGAAGGGAAAAGAGAAACTTTAGGATAAATTACTAAAAATGGACATTTTTAAACAAGGGATATTACAAAAGAATTTCTTAGTTAATGAAAGGTACTCAGTTTTGCTTTTCATTAAGCAGGGTGGCAGTGCTCAAACGTATCGTGTAAAAGGAAATGACGGCAAACTGTATTTCCTGAAACTTTATAATTATTCCAAACTAAATCGCTCATCCTTCGACAGTGAAAATAATTTACTTGAAATTGAATTTCTAAAATCTATTAAACACAAAAATATTGCTACTTACAAAGACAGCGGGGAACTTATTTATGAAGGTAAGAAATTTTGTTTTTTAGTTCTTAGCTTTATTTCAGGAGAAACATTAGCAGACAGAATCTCAAGAAAGACAATTTCAACAATTTATGATGTAAAGCAATTGGCAACAGGTATTTTGGAAGGTTTAAATTATCTGCATAATCTGCCCGATCCAATTATACACAATGAGATTACACTTCAAAACATAATGCTTGATTTGTCCAGCGACATTCCCCAAGCAAAGATTATTGACTTTGGTTATGCCCGTTCATTTCATCAATCTACTAAAGCATTTAATAAGGAAGGACTTAATTTAAACTATGTTGCTTCGGAATGTTTCAATAATATGTATTCGCAACAGTCGGATATATTTTCAGTTGGTGCAGTAATGTATCATTTGTTGTTTTCTACGCCACCTTGGTTTAAAGACATTTCTAAATATAAGTCAGACTGTGGAAAGATGGAAGAAGTAATATTAGAAGAGCGGAAAAAGCCTCTTGCATTTCCAAATATTGAATCTAAAATAGTTGACTTTGACGAATCTATTTTTAAAGTTATTAAAAAAGCATTGCAGCAAGACCCTGGAAATCGTTTTCAATCAGCAAAAGAATTTATCCAAGTTTTAAATGGTGAAATAGAAATAGAGGAATTAGAAGCGGTTAAAAAAGTAAAATCAGATGACATGCCTGGAAAGAAAATGCAAACGCAAAAAGCCAAAGGAAAGGGTTTTGATGCGATTGCAGGAATGAAGGAGTTAAAAGCAGAAATGAAAAAAACTGTTATTGATATTCTTAATAATCCTGAAAAGGCTAAAATATATGGGGCAAATATTCCCAATGGAATGATTTTATACGGCCCCCCTGGGTGCGGTAAAACATTCTTTGCAAAACACTTTGCCGAAGAAGTTGGATTTAACTTTATGTTGGCAACTCCTTCAACATTGAAAAGCAGGTATATAAATGCAACCCAAGAGAACATTGCAAAAATGTTTGAGGATGCAGAGAAAAACGCGCCAACAATAATTTTCATTGATGAAATAAATGAATTACTACCAAATCGTGATAGCGATGCACACGAAATGTCTAAGAGTGCTGTAAATGAAATGTTGGCTCAAATGGATAGGACAGGTGAAAAAGGAATCTTTATTGTAGGAGCCACAAATTTTCCAGACACAATTGACCCTGCTATGCTTAGGTCAGGACGATTAGAGAAAAAATTCTATTTACCACCACCCGACTTTGAATTAAGAAAAGCATTGTTCAAGATGAGTTTAGAAAAACGACAAAAGGTTTTAGATTTTGGAATTGATTACGATAATTTGGCAAAACTTACAGAGGATTTTGTGAGTTCCGACATTGAATCATTGGTAAATGAAGCAGCTACAAATGCAATGGAAAAAGACTTAAGAATTACAATGAGTTTGTTGGAGAAAATAATTTTAGAAACAAAACCTTTTCCAAAGCTAGAGTTAAGAAAATACGAAATCATAAAAGCCAAAATGGATGGCGAAAATCTTGCACAAGAGAATGAACGACCAAGGATTGGTTTTTAAAACTTAATACATAATTTAGGACGCCCTGAAAAATGGATACAATATCATTTGACAAACTTTTGCTTAAAACAGCATTCTTGTGTATGGCATCAGACGGCAATATCGATGAAAGAGAAATTTCCTTAATTGAAACGATGTGTAGTAATTCGCCATTGTTTGAAAACTTCAATTTTGAAGAAGAAATAAACACATTAATAACAAAATTAAATACAAGAGGTAAAGAGTTTTTCAATTACTACTTTGATTTGTTAAGGCATTCAACCTTGACCGAACAAGAGGAGCTTACTTTAATTGACTTTGCTATAAATACAATCAGGTCAGACGAAAAAATCGATTATTCTGAAATTAAGTTTTTTAAAGTAATCAGACACAATCTAAAAATTAGTGATGAAAATATTTTAGCCGTTTATCCCGACATAGAACAATTTTTAGAACAGGACGTTATAACAGAATCTTATTTAGAAAAAATAACAAACCAGTATTTGAAGATCGCTGAATTACGACAGTTTGAGTTACTCAGCATTGATACCAGTTCACTTAGCAACTTGAAGAATGATGAATAACGCCATAGGCGATTTTCAAGGAGTTGTCGCGTGAACCGTTCACGCTGCCTTTCCTATTTCCGTACTGCTTTCAGCGATTTCACTGCTTCCTGATTTTCGCTCTGGGTTCAACCAGACAACTGGTTCTAACGTCCAATCCCTAGTCTTCCGTGACCAGCGCTGCGATTGTCGTTGCCGTGCTGCTTCATACACCGCAGGCTCTCCCTGTGACGATGTTCCTCGTTATACCACCGCACAAACTTCAGCACCCAAGCTCGCGCCGCTTCCAAACTGTCGAATGGCTTATCTGGCCACAGCGGACAGTACTTCGCGGTAGGAACAGGGCAGGCAGCTGACCTTTGTTCCTACCGCGGTTGAGTTATGCACTTCAGGGTTGAATCCGCCGCTTTTAGTAGCACTACCATGGTTTAGTTAGTAAACGTGAAGCTGATCGGCGCTGGTGTATATATCAGTGAACCATCCTGCATTTTATAGCCAACAAAAAAATTCAGTTCACCAATAAGTCCTAAAACGCCACTGTAGATATCGACCGTCATCGAGCTGCTTAGCACTACATCATCACGTGCCGCTTGCAGCCCCTCTATGGTGCCGTCCCATTCGATGAACTCGCCGTTTTGGTTCATGGTAACAATCAGAGGACCGTGCTGCGCGGCTATGATGAGGTCGGCAATGCTGCCAGCATGGGCCGAGTCCGGGATTACGGTCGCCCGGAAGGCTAGGGAATCATTTGCAGCTGCTCCAACACCATAACCACAGATGCCAGGCTTTGTGAGGCCCACAGAAAACTCTGCCGCTGTTGGAATGTCACCACTCGCTCCCAATCGATAGCCGTGGCTGTGTGCAGGTTCAGGCAGATTTCCGGGTGGCATTACTTTGTTGATGGCTGCTTGTTCTGCTGGGTCTATGGAAAGACTATAGGCTTGTTTTACGATGACCCATGATTTTATGTATTGGCAGTGATACGCAATGTTTGGCGGCATCCATTCAGCAGGGTCTCTGTCGCTTTTCGATTGATTGGCACCATCATCAACCGCAATCAGAACGTGCGGGTTGGTAAGATCGTTCGCAAAAGCACGTTTGGCCGCAATCGACCATGCCCATGCACCGCTGTCATGAGCCTCCTTGAGCGCCACCATGTGATCTATATCCAAGTCGCTGGGGTTTGTGAATATTTGATCGGTATAAGGATCTCGCCACAAACCAGCGATGACACTGCATCCTGCCGCGTTCAAAGTTACCGGGATCTGACTCTCGGCAATGAGCACCTCGTGGCGAGTATTCTGGCAGTCTCCATCTGCATCAGCCCATGACGGAAGATAGTCGCTACGATTATAGACAGTACCTGCATATTCAGCTGGATTCGCTTCGGTGCTGGGATTCGTCGGAGTAGTAGGGTCAGTTGGGTCTGGATTAGTCGGAGTGGATGGAGCCGGGTCAGAGGTATTAAGCTGCGCCAGCATGGCATCCTTGGAACTGAAGCTCTGACCTGCAAATGTACCACTGTGACAGTGATAAAGACCGGTTGCACTTTCATTATGACAACCGTAAGCATCTGTGCCGCCGCCGTGGGCTAGTAGTTCCGAAGGAGCGAGCAACAAAGCTATCGAAAATACCCATATTTTCATTCTGGTGCCCTTTCACTTTTATACCATTACTCTGAACACTAGGGTTTTCGTGTGAAAAATGCAAGTTAACCTGGCGCGTCTAGCAGCAGGGAGATGTGCACACGGATATTTTGACCGGTAATTATTTTTCTGCATCAGCCAGCAGCTCCTTGCGGATTATCTTTATCGTTACCGGTGCAGCTATG
>Ga0209702_10010104_pt1 | contig 10246 bp, 10 predicted proteins | sample FRY01_FD_187210 | JGI IMG/M metagenome (GOLD analysis project Ga0209702, IMG submission 187210) | Freshwater microbial communities from Lake Fryxell liftoff mats and glacier meltwater in Antarctica - FRY-01 (SPAdes) (version 2) | ecosystem: Environmental > Aquatic > Freshwater > Ice > Glacier...
GCAAAAATGACTCTCAGGCGCGGAAAGTTCACTCTAAGCTTGTCAAGCCGAGCCAGCACGAATCCCGCGCCCCGTCGTTCGTCCATGTCGGCCCGGTGAACCACCACGGCCAGCAGCAGCCCCAGCGAGTCGATGATGGCTGCCGAGGGGCTGGCCTTGCGCCCTTTTTTCAGGCGGACTTTCTCCCCCAAGGCATCGTTCAACTCCTGCCAGACACCCAACCTTTGAAACTTACGGAAGTAGTACGGGGTCGCCCGCGCGATAGACTGTCTTCCACGGTGGTAGGTCGTTAGGCATCTGTCGCCAGGGGATGACACCCTTGACCACGTAGAACAGAGCGTTGAAAACGTGACGCAATTCATGTTTGCGCTTTCGTTGGTCGGCAAGCAAGTCTTTGATAACTTGCCATTGGGTGTCGGTCAGGTCTGTGGGATACATTGGTGGTTCTTTGTTTCCACAAAGCTACCGACTCTCATTTTGTCAAATTATGATTTCTAGACAGCCTCTAAAAGGTGGTAGTTTTCTCTTCACCGTCAACTACGTAGTAGCTTTCCTGAGAAAGGTCCCCTTCTTTGCGCAATACAGTTCCTTTTTTACAGGTTCTGAACACAGCCGAATCCATTATTACTTTCTTTTCTTCTTGTGAAAGCGGCAAATATTTTGGAATAACATTTAAGAGTTCGTTTTCCATACCAGAAAATTTAATCCGTTTTTGGTTTTATAGCCAACACTTCTATCGTTTCCAGTCGGCCGGTAGTAGATTGGCAAAACGGTCGCTGCCAAGGTCACCAGCGATTTCAAACCCCATTGGCATCACCACCCAACCCTTCGGCGAAATAACAATGTACCCCTTCGGCAGGGTAATCATCGTATGGGGGTGAGACATATCGGTATACATCGAACGTCCTCGCTTATTGATATTGAATACTTCGAGCTTGGTCTCGGACACTACCCACCGCTCCGTTTCCAACTCGCCGGGAATGATCAATTGGCTTCCCCGAACTTCTTCGATGCGGTTGTGTATGTGGTTCCGAATGGGATTGGATCCGCTCTGCACCCGAACGGTACTAAACCGCCGCTGTGATTCGGGGATTTCCTGAAATACCCGGAAACCGTATTCACGAAGGCTGTCTGACACCATACTAGTCAGCAGTTGTTTCAGCGAACCTTTGTACGCTGCTTCCTGATTGGCTCGCCATAATTGCCTTTCCGCCTCGTCTTTAGGCTTCATAACTTCAAAACGCGTGTTGCCACCGTAGTATACCTTTCCTTCGAAGAAGTCAAAATCGTACAGATCCTGATGGATGATATACCCCAACGCCCGGTTTTCAATAATCACAGGGCTGGTAGTCTGAGCGGTCAGGTGCCCGTCGTCCTGCATTGATACCTTCAATACTTCCGAGTTCAGTATTTTACAGAGCTTACTAAAACGAGTAGTACCCAACAATTCTCGCGTAATGATCTTGATCCGCTGTTCTCGCTTTTTACTTTTTTTGGAGTAAATCACCACCCCTTCCAGGTTCACTCCTTCGCTCATCTTAAACTGAACCGTCTGACGTCCCGGCTGCTCGTAGCGTAAGGTCTGCCTAATGGGATTATACCCCAGGAAAGACACCGCTATTTCCAGCGTACCAATCGGTAGATTGGACAAGGTATAGGCACCCTTATCGTTGGTGGTAGTACCAATGGACGAGTTATTGATGTATACATTGGCGAAAGGTAGCGGCGCACCCGTTTTCTCGTCGGTTACGGTACCTGTTAGTGTTACGGTTCCGGTTCCGGTTTGACCAAAGCAGGCTAAGTTCAGTAACAATAAAACGATTGAAAGGGGAACTCGGCTTCGACGTAAAATAAGGTAATCGGCGTACATCAAAATTATCTCGCTTGGATGGGTTTTAAAATATATCTAAGAAGTTGTTTGAGCTAAATTTTTAGAATCAAACTAAGATTAGCTCAAACAGCTTCTAAAAACCAAAGATAAAGGGCTGAGGCCGAATACTCTTTCTTTTGCTTATATTTAACTACGGTTTAAACGCTTCGGTCCGGGGAGTTTGTTGACGAAACAAACTATTACCATAAAACGCAGCGACCGTCAAGATTAGATCTATGTTCTGCCTATGCTAATCTCTACTCGCCGAAATAGCCACTAGGGAGCCATCAGATACTGTTTATTGACTCGAACGCTACCAATTGGTAAATAGAGAAGGCTTTTGTCCGATTTTTTTAGTATTCTCAAGTACACTATTCACCCACTTGAAAGTAGTTATCATGACCTACCCCTCCCTACTCGACTGTATCAACTTTCTGTCAACCCCCTCCTCGTTTGCACAGCCAACTACCTCGGTTGAGATTATTCAGACGCATATTTCCGTGGTGGCTATGACGAATCTCTATGTTTACAAACTAAAAAAGCCCGTACTTTTTGATTTCCTCGACTTTTCAACACTGGAAAAACGGCTATACTTCTGCGAAGAAGAAGTCCGGCTGAACCGTCGGCTGAGTCCTGAGCTATACGTGGCGCTTCTCCCCCTTTATGCCGAGGAAGATCAACTGAGTTTCGAGCCCGGGGGCAAGCTGGTCGATTACGTGATTCAGATGCATCGGCTACCCAATGAGGGTATGTTGATCAATCAGATCAAAAACCCGGACTTCTCACTCGATACCCTCGATCGGGTAGCCGCTAAGCTCCTGACTTTCTATCAGAATTTACTTGAAAACTCGGAGCCTAATTCTTTTGGTGATGCCAATCATCTCAGGCATACCATTGAGGAAATATTTCACGGATTTGAACTACCCTCCTCACCAGAAATATCGGCTTCGGTAACGGCGCTGCTTCAAGAATGCCTGCTTGACTTTTTGGATGCACACAAAGAACTCATTAAGAAGCGGGTACAAACCGGACGAATCGTGGAAGGCCACGGCGACCTCCGAAGCGAACACATACATATTCACAACGGAGAAATCAACATCTACGACTGTCTGGAATTTGACAAAAAACTACGGTCCGTTGATTGGTTGAATGACGTCGCTTTCTTGCTCATGGACCTCGACTACCGCCATCGCCATGATCTGACGCAACGGTTGGAGGCTACTTGGCTAAATGCCCTGGAAACAGAAGATGTAAGTTCCCTACTTACCTTTTATAAAACATACCGGGCCTGCGTGCGGGCCAAAGTTAATGCTCTGAAACTATCAGAAGAGGAGGTACCACTCGCGGTTCGGGAAGAAAGTCAGCGCAAGGCCTACCGGTACTATCAGCTGGCTTTACGTTACGCCCTGCTGGGCTCACAACCCACGGTGGTGGTATGCATGGGTGGGGTGGGGAGTGGGAAATCAACCTTAGCCCATACGTTGGCTTCCTGGCTCAATCTGACACACCTTAATTCGGATGTTATTCGCAAACAGCAAGCTGGGTTATCGCCCTTTATCCGCCTAGAAGGTACCCACCGCACTGAGCTATATAACGCCGAAACTACCGAACGGGTCTACACGACCATGATCAAACTAGCGGATCAGGAAACTCAGGCTCGTGGTGCAGTGGTACTTGACGCGACCTACCGAAACGCAGAGCATCTGCAAAGCCTGAACGACTACTGCCAACAGAACGCGCTACGGCTGTTGGTACTCCATACTACCGCTCCGGAAGAAATAGTACGGCAACGCTTGAAAGCACGGGAATCGGAACTGGCGGTGTCTGATATGCGGATTAGCGACTATGACCCGGCCTCATTTGGAATCAAGTACGATACCAGCAAGGTCGTCTCTCGGGTTGCGCACGTCAGTACAGAAGCATCCGTTGAAGTATTAGTCCTGGATACGGTTATGCCGTGGTTGCGGCAACAGGTATGATGGGTTCAGGTATACTAATCAAGTATGTCAACTTATCCCAACAACCCTTCCCGGACCGCTTCGGCTTTTAACCTAGCCTTGTCAATAGGTACTACCCCTACTTGCTCGCACACGAGTCCACCACCCAAGTTAGACAGCCCGGCAATGGCACGGGGCGAGAGTCCAAGCGCCACACAGCAGGCCGCAATACTGATCACGGTATCTCCCGCTCCCGACACATCGGTAATACTACGCCGGTGGGCCGGAAGGTGGCAGGTTTCGTCCTGATAGTCTATGTACACTCCATACTCCGAAAGCGTAATGAGAGCGCCTTTGGCACTGAGCGTACTCGTGAGTTGCTTCACTACGGCACGCAATGCCTCGGCATCCTGTACTTCAAAATCTACTTTCAGGCCTTCCCGTAGTTCTTTCAAATTGGGCTTGAAGAGGGTAGTATTTTGGTAGGCCAGGAAGTTTCGTTTTTTCGGGTCCACGACCGTTGGTACGTTATGCTCATTAGCAAAATCCGTAATCTCGGTAATCACCTCGGGACTAAGTACTCCCTTATCGTAGTCTTCAAAGATGACCACCTGACAACCCGGAATCAGCGCTTTGGCTTTGGTAATCAGTTGTACTCGCTCCGCATCGGAAATATTCGCGTCCGTTTCGGTGTCGATCCGTACTACCTGTTGCGAACCGGCAATGATACGCTCCTTGATAGTAGTGATACGCCCGGCACTCCGAATAAGTCCTTCGCAGCTGAGGTTACGTTCCACGAGCTGGTTTTCAAGAATATCACCGGGGCCATCACTACCGATCACGGTACAGGCAATGGCTTCTGCACCCAACGCTTGCACATTGAGTAGTACATTACCCGCGCCGCCTAACCGGTACTCCCGGCGACCTACGTTAACAACGGGAACGGGTGCTTCGGGCGAAATCCTTTCCACTTTTCCCCAAACGTACGAATCGAGCATTACGTCGCCCACAACAAGGACGCGTAGCTTAGTAAAATCTTCAAAAACCTGATCTATGGTCATCTTGAGGTATCAGCAATTAGTTAATTAGCCCTTGCCATCGTTACTGGTTTAGCACACGATTATTTCAGAGAATGACATTTTTCCTTGATAAAGCTGCGTAAAGGTCCGAATTTTTATTAAAATGGCCGTCTTTGGTCAAGGTAAATCATTTGTCTCAAATTTTTGGTCCATTAATTATTCAAAATATACTATTTTTGACATTCATATAGTATGCAAGCATACCAAATATTAAGTACGTGTCCTTTGCCTGCACACCTAATCCAATCCGACTAACCCAAACACTCATCCATGGAAACTCTATTTGCCACCGAACGCCTTCATACTCTACTTCTCCGTATTCAGGAATTTGTCGAAACGGAACTATACCCCTTAGAAACTACCGAAAATCTAACGCATGATTTTTCTCATATCGAACCAGTTTTGCAGGAAAAACGCCAGTTGGTTAAAGCCGCTGGATTATGGGGACTACACCTACCCAAAGAAGACGGCGGTCTTGATTTGACGCTCTGCGAGTTTGGGCAAATCAGTGAAGTACTGGCCCGCTCACCTTTCGGGCATTTTGCGTTTAATACTCAGGCACCCGATATCGGGAACACCGAACTCATGCACAAGTACGCGCCCAAGCACCTGAAAGACCGCTACCTCAAACCTCTGATGGAGGGCAAAATCCGGAGTTGTTTCAGCATGACCGAGCCTGAATTTGCAGGCTCTAATCCCACCCGCATGGGTACTACCGCAGTGAAAGATGGCGACGATTACGTCATCAACGGTCATAAATGGTTTACAAGCTCGGCAGACGGGGCCGCTTTTTTAGTAGTAATGGCCGTAACAAACCCCGAAGCGGCCCGCCACAAACAGGCCAGTCAGATTCTGGTACCGATGGATACTCCCGGTGTCACCCTCGTCAGGAATATTCCGATTATGGGCCATACGGGAGATAGTTGGGCTAGCCACGCCGAAATGCGCTACGAGAACGTCCGGGTATCGCAGGCTAATCTCATTGGTACCGAAGGTGCCGGATTTCTTCTGGCCCAGGAACGACTCGGACCAGGGCGCATCCACCACTGCATGCGCTTTATCGGTATTGCCGAGCGGAGCTTTGATCTGATGTGCCGCTACGCCGTGAGCCGCGAGTTGGAAGAAGGTACCGTACTCGGCGACAAGCAATTTATCCAGGGGTTTATTGCCGATAGCCGGGCCGAAATTGACGCCGCCCGTTTACTGGTGCTACGCACGGCCCGCCATATTGACGAAAAAGGGGCCGCCGCCGTGCGCGACGAAGTATCCATGATTAAGTTTTTTACCGCCAACATGATGTTACGGGTGGTAGACCGCGCCATACAGGTACACGGTGCATTGGGTATGACGAGCGATATACTGCTTTCCTTTTGGTACACCCACGAGCGGGCAGCCCGAATTTATGACGGGGCCGATGAAGTACACAAAGCAGCTCTGGCGCGTACTATTCTAATAGGCTACGGCCTCGATGTAAAACGCAAGAACTAATAACCTACCTGTACTATGAAGCACTTTCTGATTGCTTTCTTACTTTTTGGTACTCTCTCTTACGCCCAGCAGCCTCCCAAGGTCCTTATAGTGACGGCGCACCCCGACGATGAAACGTCTTTTCCGGTAACGGTTTTCAAAATCACCCACGATTTGAAAGGTACCGTAGATTTGGCCCTGATGACCGATGCGCAGGGCGGCTTTAACGGCTCTGAGTTGGGTTCTGTTTACTACGGTTATTCGCTCACTGACTCCGTGGTTGGGCGCGAGCGCCTACCCGCGATCCGTAAACAAGAATTAATGAACGCCGGAAAAATCATGGGGATTCGGAACTACTTCTTTTTTGATCAAAAAGATGATCTCTATACCCAGGACGAAAAACCTTATGCGGGTGGCCAACTTTGGGATGTTGCCTATATTCAAAAAAGACTGGACCAGATTTTATCCAAGGAGAATTATGACTTTATTTTTGTGCTCCTGCCCCATAGCGAGCAACACGGCCACCACAAAACGGCCAGCCTGATGGCACTAAGAGCAGCGCAACGCTACCAAGGAACCAAGAAACCTATCGTGCTGGCGGGTGGCTGGGTAGTGACGGGAAATACCCCCATGCACTTCGAGCAATTGGAAGGCTATCCGGAAACCCGTATTCTGAAAGAGGCACCCGTGTTTACCTTTAATCGATCCGTAAAATTTGGTCACCGTGATTTATTGACCTACAAAATCGTATCCGATTGGGTCATCGCTGAGTATAAGTCACAGGGTGATGTGCAAGAGAACCTAATTCACAGGGGCGACGTGGAAACCTTCCGGTACTTTGCCATCAACCCCAAGGAGGGTGTTGCCAAAACCCAAGCCTTGTTTGATGCACTCAAAGCCACGCCGTACCCTCACTAAACGATACAACCTTATGAATTTGACAACCGATACACCTACTACCGTTCGTCCGGGCGAAGAAATTGACTTGGCTACTCTTAATCAGTATCTCACTACCGCCAAGGAATTTGAGAAGCAGGTGACGGAGATACGGCAGTTTCCCGGCGGCTACTCAAATCTCACGTATTTTCTAAAAACAGAGGATAATCAGGAATACGTACTACGCCGCCCTCCTTTCGGGGCCGAACACATCAAAGGTGGCCACGACATGGAACGCGAATACCGGGTACTTACTATGATCCAAAGCGCCGGGTTTCGTAAGATTCCCAAGCCGATGCTTCTTTGTGATGAGCTGGAAATAATGGGTTGTCCATTCTATATCATGGAAAGGGTACAGGGCGTAATTCTGAGAGCCCAAACCGCACCAAAGCTGAGGCTATCAGCCGAGCAGCTCCGGGCTACTTCCCAGGCGCTCGTTGACAATCTGGCCGATTTGCACGCCCTTGATATAGCCGCTACCGGACTCGTTCAGATAGGTAAACCCGAAGGCTACATCCGGCGGCAGGTGGAGGGTTGGTACAAGCGCTACCTCGCGGCCCAAACCAATGATCTCCCCGTGATGGAGCAACTATACCAATGGCTCGTTGACTCGATGCCCGCCGAGAACGCCCCAACGCTGATTCACAACGATTATAAGTATGATAATGTAGTACTCAACCCCACCAATTTATCGGAGATACGAGCGGTACTAGATTGGGAAATGTGTACCGTGGGCGACCCACTCATGGATGTAGGTACCGCGCTTTCGTACTGGGCCGAAGCCGGAGATGGTGCTTTTGAGCGAAGCTTTAACCTCACCTGGCTACCTGGTAACCTCACCCGGCAAAAGTTTGCCGATCGTTACGCCGAAAAGAGCGGTCGCGATGTATCGAATATGCTGTACTATTACGTCTTCGGGCTTTTTAAGAATACTATAGTCATCCAACAGATTTACGCCCGTTGGAGAAAGGGGCTTACGAAGGACGAACGCTTTGCCGGGCTGCTGTATGGTATCCAATCGCTATCCGCAACGGCCGCGAAGGCGGTGGAGCGGGGGACGTTTTAATCCAGTCGCAGACTAGGACTATGCTTGGCCACCAGATAAAATCTGGCGGCAGCACTGCTACCGCCGGTTTGCAACCGGTGGTTGAACATAGGTCAAGTTTTCAACTTGAAAAACAGCCATCATATATGAGTAAAAACTACAAAATTTGGGATCAGGCCGGGGTGTATTTTGTAACGATGACCATCGTGGGATGGATCGATATTTTTACTCGGAATGAGTACCGTGACATCTATCTGGAAAGTGTTCGTTACTGTCAAAGAGAGAAGGGGCTGGTGGTTTATGCCTGGTGCATCATGTCCAATCACGTTCATCTGATCGTAAAATCCGAAGAAGAAAATCTCTCCGGCATAATTCGGGATTTGAAAAAGTTTACCAGTAAAAAACTGTTTGCCGCGATTGAGGAGAGTGTAGAGGAAAGCCGCCGGAACTGGATAGTAGCGATTTTCCGAAAGAACGGAGAGTTTAATCACAATAATCTCAACTTTCAGGTCTGGCAGCAGCATAACCAACCCATTGAACTTTACTCTGCCAATGCGATTGAGCAAAAACTCAGCTATATCCACGAAAATCCGGTTAGGGCTGGATGGGTTGAGCATCCTTGGGAGTATTTGTATAGCAGTGCCCGTGATTATGCGGATCGCAAAGGGCTTTTGAATATCGAATTGATTTAGTATTCCAGTCGCAGACTGGGACTATGCTGAGCCACCAGATAAAATCTGGCGGCAGTAAGGTGGCAGCATTGACTAATAAACTTTAACCCTAAGCTACCGACATGCTATGTCTGGTGGTATAAAATAAATCATGTTTTCAACCACGCGGTACCCGCTTGACATAAACCAAAATAACCAATGAAAGCCATACTCTGTACCCAATTTGGACTTCCCGAAGAATTAACACTAGGTGACGTTCCCCCACCTACGCCCGGTAAAGGGCAGGTAGTCGTAAGCGTAAAAGCCTGCGGAGTCAATTTCCCGGATACCCTTATTATTCAGAATAAATACCAATTTAAACCCCCACTGCCTTTTTCACCGGGTGGTGAGGTATCTGGAATTATTAAGGAAGTAGGAGAAGGCGTAAAGCACCTCAACGTAGGCGATGCCGTTCTTTCCCTGACCGGATGGGGAGGCTTTGCCGAGGAGGTAGTAGCCAACGCCGCCACTACCCTACCCATCCCCCCCGGTATGGATTACGTGACGGCCGCCAGCGTGATGTACACCTACGGTACTTCCTATCATGCGCTAAAAAATCGCGCTCAGCTACAACCCGGAGAAACCCTGTTGGTACTCGGGGCAGCCGGAGGTGTGGGCTTAGCGGCGGTTCAACTAGGCGTGTTGATGGGAGCCACGGTCATTGCGGCGGCCTCCTCAGATAAAAAACTTGCGGTCTGCCGTGAACTGGGTGCTTCTGCTACCATCAACTACTCTACCGAAGATATCCGGGAGCGAATGAAAGAGATTACCCAAGGACGGGGTACCGATGTAATTTACGACCCTGTGGGCGATCGCTACACCGAACCAGCTCTACGCTCCATTGCCTGGAAGGGCCGCTACCTGGTGGTAGGGTTTGCCGGGGGCGAAATCCCTAAAATACCACTCAATCTGCCTTTACTCAAAGGCTGTCAGATTGTGGGTGTATTTTGGGGGGCCTTTGCCAAAAACGAACCGAAGGAAAGCCAGAAGAACTTTCAGGAACTCCTTACCTGGATCGCCCAGGGAAAACTCAAACAGCATGTATACAAAACCTATTCTTTACCAGACGCTCCTGCTGCCCTAAGAGACATGATGGAGCGTAAGGTGGTGGGCAAGGCAGTAGTAGCAATATAACTTGTTCCTTTACTTAAAATAGACTTGTTGTATTGGAAATATTTTCGTATATATGATAGGATATGAAC
>Ga0209702_10010105_pt1 | contig 10245 bp, 11 predicted proteins | sample FRY01_FD_187210 | JGI IMG/M metagenome (GOLD analysis project Ga0209702, IMG submission 187210) | Freshwater microbial communities from Lake Fryxell liftoff mats and glacier meltwater in Antarctica - FRY-01 (SPAdes) (version 2) | ecosystem: Environmental > Aquatic > Freshwater > Ice > Glacier...
GAAGGCGCAAGCGAAGTTTAGGAAGGATGACACCAGTTGAATATGAAGCAGCACATGAAATGCTTGACAAGGAATTACTTGTTGCGTGAAACTACATACACCTGTCAACTAAACCGACAGCAGCGCCGAGTTTTAAATTTGCAATAATGTAGAGCCACTTTAATGACTTTTCAAAGAAATTGTTCTACCGCCGATTAGCCATTCTGTAATAATTATTTGACCAGTATTTGAGACAGTGATTCCGTGTGGGCTGTTTAGCTTACCCTCTAGCAATTCTGGTCGTCTTGGTTGGAGGGGATTACCGCTGTTGGGCCAAGAACCTTCGCGAGAACGTTTAGAGCGATGGAGAATATCTACTACGTCGTCACTCATATCAATTCCAATAAGCCCGCCGAAAAGTTCTGTGACAAATAGTAGGTCTCCATAAACTGCTATTGAGCTTGGACTCGTTATTAAATTATGTTTCAATTGACGCACAAAATTACCAGAATAGTCAAACCAGACTAGACGCTTATTATTTCGATCAGCGACCACAACATATGGCGTACTGCCTCGATTATCCAGTGCGATTCCATGAGGACAGTCAAAACTTAATCCAGATGATGTGCCATCAATTGTTAGAGATTTACCCTTTGGCGTGAGTCGGTGCACCAAGGAGTTGCCATAACCGTCAGCAACCCAAATTGCATAACCATTAGGATGATTTATTGAGCGCTCACATGCAATCGCAGTAGGCCTCCAGTCTTGAACATCAGATAAAACTTGAATGGAAGGAGAAAAATCAGTCAATTTAGATTTTTGAATATCGAAGCCAAGTATTTTGCCTTCGTTTACTTCAACGCCGATATCGGCAAGCCAAAGGAAAGGCGTAGTTTTTAATTTGTCGAGTGCTATTCCGTGATATATACCTGAACCGCATGGAATATTTCTTACTACTCCAGTGGTTTCGATAAAACTAAGAGAAGAATTACCAGGTGTCGAAACAACTACAGTGCCATCTAGTAAAATTTCTACGCCTGAATGTGACCACTCATTGATTTTTGTAAGACTTTCGCCAATCTCAGTCCATGAAAAGTCTGAATTTAAAATTGCAAGCACCCCATCCTTCTTTGGTTTCGTATATTAGGGAACATATGTAAGGCGCTGCTGACTGATTAATGGACAGGATACATCCTCTCTGTATTATATCAACGTCGAAAACTGCGCCCGTATGATGATCTGCCCCAGGTTTTTCGGGCAAGTTCCCTATCCGTTTCCCGCCCCGGTTGAGGCAAGAATTTTTTGGTTCTCAAATTTTACTGGAGTGAGGTAGCCCAGACTTGAGTGGCGACGTTGTCGGTTATAGAAAACCTCGATGTAACTGAAAATCGCCGAAGCCAGTTCAGCTCTTGTTCGCCAGGTTTTCGTATTCAGCAACTCGGTTTGCATTCGACCCCAGAACAACTCCATGGGGGCGTTATCGTATCCGTCACCGATAGTTCCCATCGAGGGTGAAAGACCTGCATCTTTGATCTTCTGGCCCAAAGCCCAGGAGACAAATTGACTTCCATGGTCGGAGTGGATCACCGTGCCTTCAGGTTTACGGTGTTTTATGGTCATATCCAATGCATTGGTAACCAAGTGGCTGGTTTGGTTCGAGTTGATCGAGAAGCCAACAATCCTTCTCGAGTTGGTATCCAGCACGGCAGCGCAATAGAACACGCCTTCACGGGTGGGGTGCTGGGTGGCGTCGGTAACCCAAACCTGGTTCAGATCCCCACGGTCGAAGGTGCGGTTGAGTAAGTCTTGCGCTGTTGCAGAAGTGTTCTTGCGATGGTATTTCCTGCGGGTAGGCACCCCAACAACACTGTGGGCACGCATGAGTTTGGCCACCGTGCCCAGGGAAACGGAAATTCCATGACCCATGGTGAGTTCAGTATGAACCCTGCGGCTGCCATAGGTGCGTCGGGAATTCTCGAACACTTCACGGATCTACACCACCAAATCTTGCCGGCGAAGCTGTGACGGTGATGGGTCATTCTGACGTTCAACCCATTCGTAAAACCCTGAACGGCTTATCTTGAGCGCTCGACAGATGGTGGTGAGCGTAAATCCCTGCCCAGCCAGAGTTGGGCGTCACTGGGTATTTCATTTTGGGAGGATATTCTCCCTGACGAAGAGAGCGGCAGCTCGTTTCACGATTTCAAGTTCTTCACGGGTCTTGCGAAGTTCCCTTCTTAGGGCCACATTTTCGGCGTGAAGATCCGATGGTGGCAGGAGTGACCTCGTCTCGATGCCTCGATCGATTTTGCCTTGGCGCACCCAACGGTCCAAAGCGCTGACACCGATCCCGAGGTCAGGTGCCACTTTCCCAAGTGACAAACCACTAGTTAAAACTAGATCAACTGCTCGTTCACGAAACTCTTGTCGAGAAAGCTCTCGGCATTTCATTATCCTTTCAGATATCTTCACGATACCTACAAGGAAACTGTCTGGAAAACCTAGGGCAGATCATGGTGACCACTTTGGGTTTAGTTATACTAAGCGCTACATAATGAAATCCGCCAGCAATCTAGGGAGACTCCATGATTCGTCACGTCGTTGCATTCAAATTATCGGCTACCAATGCCGAGCAAAAGAAGTCCGATGCAGCAGGAATGAAGAGCGCACTGGAAGCACTGGGCGAGCTAGTACCTGATATTATTGATATCAAAGCGCATTACGATATCTACGATATTGATACCCACTTCGACGTGGTATTAATTGCGGACTATCCAACTCGCGCTGCACTTGAAGCTTATGAAATACATCCGGCGCATATTGAGGCTGTTGCCTTTATAACACCATTGTTTTCCGATCTCGCGATTGTTGATTTCGAGCTCCAGTCGTAGGGTAATTAACACAAGTCGTTTTTTATATATGTAATCTTTTTGTAGTTTGGCGCTGTTGTCGGTTTAGTTGACGGATTAATCTGGCCCATAGTTTGGTTACCTACTTATAGCTTGAGTTCTAGGGATCATCGCTCACCACCTTCATCTCAAGGTGTTGCGACGACCGATTGAATTCACCTCACCAAGTGGGGCCTAATTTTAATGACGCTATTTATCCACGTGGATTGGGACTAATATTTAGCGCTGGATCTCTTTCAGGAAGAGTTCCAAGTGCCTTATCAATGGCTTTCATCGTCTTTGGCAACAGTTTTACGCCTGCAGCTTTTGCGTTTTCTTTGACTTGTTTAGGCTTACTAGCTCCCATAATTGCACTCGATACATTTGGATTCTGTAAAACCCATGCGATTGCAAGTTGCGACATCGATAGTCCAGCTTCTTGCGCTATTGGCTTGAGTTTTTGCACTGCAGTAAGAACATCTTCTCGCAACCATCGCGAAATGTGGACTGCGCCACTCTGCTTATCGGTCGCGCGAGATCCTGCTGGAGCTTTCTTTCCTGGCAAATATTTACCTGAAAGAACTCCTTGGGCCATTGGTGACCACACAATCTGCCCAATACCTTCTTTGATACTCAGTGGAACTACTTCAGCCTCAATGACGCGCCACAACGCCGAGTACTGAGGTTGGCTAGAAACAAAATGTGAATATCCGCGCTCTGTTTGAATCTTTAACGCTGCTGCAATCTGCTCTGCATTCCATTCAGAGAAACCAATGTAATTCACTTTGCCAGATTGAATGAGATCTTCAAATGCGGCTAGTGTCTCTTCAAGTGGCGTCTCGAAGTCAAAGCGATGTGCTTGGTATAGATCAATATGATCTGTATTAAGACGCTTCAGCGATGCATTACATGATTCCATGATGTGTTTGCGTGAAAGACCTTGGTCATTTTTTCCCGGACCCGTAGCCCCATACACCTTGGTGAAAAGCTCATAAGACTCACGGCGTACGCCCTTAAGGGCCTTGCCCAAAACCGTTTCCGCTTTAGTTGCTGCATAAACATCGGCTGTATCAAAGGTCGTAATTCCTTCGTGGAGCGCTGCCTTCACGCAATCAATAGCTATTTGAGCTTCAACTTGGGAGCCATGTGTGATCCAGTTTCCATAAGAAATCTCTGAAACGTACATTCCCGAACTGCCTAAGCGACGATATTCCATGGAGGTATCATATTGCCGTACTGGCCACATTACCAACAGTTGTTAGATGTGATTTCCTACGAACACAACTTAATAACTATTTGCTTATGGGAAGTTCGGTGAAAGATCGCGCAGTTCCTTAGATATTGGGAGAGCAATCTCATTATTGACAAGGCTCATCGCTGTGTGGAGGGTACCTCAAATTTAAGAGACCGACTCTACGAGATTACCAGCATAATTTAGTAGAATAAGGTCATATAAAAAAGGGATACAAGATAAGTGCAGAAGTGAGACAGCAAATCCTTGGCAGAATTAAAAACGACAGGGTGTCAGTAGCTACCGCTGCCAAAGAACACGGCATCAGTGATGCCACCATCTACAATTGGCTTACTAAGGGTGTGAAGGGGCAACCGAGACTCCTTGAAGTCATGAGATTAAAGAAAGAGAACAAAGCCTTGCTCGAACTAGTGGGGAAATGACCCTCAAGCTCTCCGAGACCCAAAAAAAGAGATGATCAGAGCGAGCAGTGCTTCAAAAGAGCGAACTCGTCAAAAGAAGCGGTATCTCGAGGGCTACCCTCTACTACCAACAAAAGCTCCCCGACAAAGATTGGGGGCTCAAGGTACGTATTTAGGAGGTACTTCGTGAATACCCGAGCTACGGGCATAAAAGGCTTGCCATCTGCCTCAAGGTAAACAAAAAACGTGTACTCAGGGTCATGCACATCTTCGGGATCAAGCCATATCGAAGGAGAGGCAAGAAACCCTTTAAGGTCAACAAGGGTTTAGGATTGATTTTCCTGAATTTGTTGCGCATAGTTTCTCCGCAGCATGAGAACCACGTCTGGGTTGCTGACTTCACCTACATCTCGTTTCAAGGGAAGTTCATCTACGTGGCAACCGTAATGGGTGTTTACACAAGGAAGATCGTCGGTTTCAGTATCCTTGCCAATCACAACACTGCTCTCGTGGTGAACGCCTTGCTTGCTGCACTGCAATACAATCCGAGAGCAGTCATCTTCCACTCAGATAATGGCAGTGAGTACGACTCAAAGACATTCATCACACTCTTTACTGAGATTGGCACGCAGGTCTCTCGCTCGCATCCTGGTTGTCCATGGGAGAATGGGTATCAAGAATCCTTTTACGCGCAGTTCAAGGTTGACCTGGGCGATCCAAACCGTTTCGAGAATCTTGGCGGATTGGTGTGTGAGATATACAGGACGATCTACACCTACAACCACTCACGCATACACACGGCGCTCAAAATGTCGCCTGTTGAGTTTATCGAAATGCAGAAAACAGTTAGAATGAAAGATGTAGAAAAGGTGTCTTAAGAAATGGGTACCTTCCATTACCTTGATTTCATGCAGCAACCACGCGCGTCGACCGCCATGATTCAAGGAATGCGTAATTTCTTTGGATCACACACCTACCAATGTGTAGATAGGGAAGGATCTTTCCATACGTTGTGGTCGGGCGATCGCGCTGAAGTATCTATCAACCACTAACAGGTGTTGACTCTTTGTTCAATTTTGGAAGGTAAAATGTTGCGATTGCGATGATCGCACCCAACAACACCCCAATTCCAAGTGCTGCGCGCAGTGAAAGATAGGAAGCCAGCAATCCAATGGCTGCTGGTCCTGCCAGAAATCCGAAATAAGTCAGCCCGAATACCTTGGACATATTTCGCCCTGAGTATGAAGCTTCACCAATAGTTGCTGCATAAATGAAGAGTTGAGGAACGATGGCTGAAATTCCAATACCGACTATTAGCCAACCAATGAGTGAGAGTGATTTATTGGGCAGCGTCAGAGCTAAGAACATTCCTATCGAACTCAGAACTGCCCCATATCGAATTACCGTCATGCGACCGATGCGCCCAACTATGCGATCTGCAAAAACTCGGACCAGAGCCATCGCTCCAGAGAAAACCATGACTGAGAAAGCACCTTCTGCCTTCGTTGCATGCAGAATTGTTACTTGGAAAAGTGCTGACCAATCAACTCCAATTCCCTCGATCATGGCACCAAAGCCACCCAATACGCCCAAAATTAATATCAACTTGAGATGCGGGCGATTGACTTTATTTTGCTCCTTTCGCAATTGAGATTTCTCTGCCTTGGAAAAACTTTTATGCAGCTTGGATGCGTGTCTCACAGAAGGTAAAAGATAACGCGATACGAAAAGTGAAATAACTCCAAGTATAATTCCAGAGAAAGTTAGCGTTAAGTGCATTGGAAATTCATGTGCGAGAGCAAATCCGCCGATTCCAGCACCAATGATTCCACCACCAGACCACATTGCATGAAAGGCAGTGAAAATCGGTCTCCCGTATGCACTTTCGACTTCAATAGCATGGGCATTCATTGTAATATCTGCCGAACTTGACGCGATACCGAGTATGAATATGGCAATATGAAGAGTTAATAAATTTTCTGCCAACCCAGGAAGCGCGAGAGCAAGTCCCAAGATGGCTCCTGCCCCAATCAGAGATTTCTTACTTCCAAAATGATCAATGAGATGCCCCAGCGCCTGCGTCGCAACAACAGCCCCAGCGCCCAACATTAAAATTAGCGTCCCTATTTGCGCGTTAGAAATATTCAACCGAGATTGAACATCAGGGATATGAACAGTCCAGAGAGTGAGCGAGGTTCCTGCAAAAGTAAAGTAGTAGAAGACCACCAAACGTGCTTTAACTAGGGGCGTGAGGCGTGATTTCAGAGTCTCCATCGACAAAAGTATATCTGCTTAACTCTTCACTGAATTTATTTTATGACATAAAAGTAAAGGTGAAATCGGCTTCATCTTTGCTGGCATCGACAATGCGAGCATTATGTTCATCAGTGCCATGTGCCCAATCAAGGGCTTCATTAGGAGTTTGAATCGCGACGGGAAAGTTGGAGAGTGAATTCTCTATACTAATTACTCAACTCTCAGTTACATGTGTGAACGATGTCCCTTGGCCTCAATCGGTCATTGCAACACCTGGATGAATTCACTACTTTTTAATGAATCATTGGGAGGTTGTTATGCGGCGTTTTTCTCCGGAAGAAATAGTTGAAATATGGGAGCGGCTTGGTAATGGCCATGTCCCCGCTAGCTGTCTCAAAACTTCTGCCTTGCAAAGAGGGAATGTTTGATGTTGTTATTTTCGATGAGGCCAGTCAGATCAAACCTGAAGATGCAATAACTTCCATTTACCGTGGTCGTCAGCTGGTTGTTGCAGGTGACAGATTCCAGCTTCCACCTACAAGCTTCGGAGAGAAGACAATTGAAGAAGATGTGAAGTACTGGTCTGAAGAGACTGAAGAGTCTCTAGATCCAGCGACTAGTGGAATGGAATCCATCCTAACTTCCGCAATTGGCATTTTCAGTCAGGATCGCAATATAAAACCTTTACGCCTTCATTACCGAAGCAATGATGAGCGTCTAATTGCTTGGTCTAATTTTCACATTTACAGAAAAGCTGGGGAAGAGCTGTTCACCTTCCCGTCGTTAGATGTTGAGAGCCACTCATCTCTTCGATACAACTACCTACCTAATGTAAAGACTCAAAGCATGTCAGTGGCCAATGAAGCAGAGATCCAAAAAGTTAAGGAAGTCGTTCTTGAACATATTGATAGTCAGCCTCAATTAAGTCTTGGAATCATTGCATTCGGCATGAGGCACTCAATACGACTTCAAGACGAATTTAATATTCTTGAAAAAGAAAATGATGCATTTTACGAATGGAAACAAAGTTTTGCTGAAAAGCGTGAGAAGTTTTTTATTAAGAATATTGAAAGAGTTCAAGGAGATGAAAGAGATGCCATCATCATTTCTCCAGGTTATGCACCAAATCTTGATGGCAATGTTCCACTTCAATTCGGTTCTCTTAATCGCCAGGGTGGCGAGCGTAGATTAAATGTCGCAGCAAGTCGTTCAAAAGAATATATGCATCTTGTAACTTCAATGCGAAGCTCGGACATAGATCTTAAGCGGTCAAAGTCTTCAAGCATTGCCCTATTTAGATCATTTCTTGAATTTATGGAAAACCAGGGAAGGCTCATTGAGGCAGAATACGAATTCGGTGCACCGACTACACCGTTTGAAGAAGAGATTCTTCAGAAACTTTCTGATGCTGGCTTGACCGTTGATTGCCAAGTTGGAGATTCAGGATTCAAAATTGACTTCGCAATTCGTGACCCAAAAACTAATAGATATCTGCTCGCGATTGAAGCGGATGGTGCGACTTACCATTCATCTGAATATGCGAGAGAGCGTGATTACATGCGCCAACGCATATTGGAAGGCAGGGGCTGGCGCTTTGTACGCATCTGGTCTACTGATTGGTGGGTCAATCCTGACCTAGAAGTACAGAGAGTCTTGAATGCCCTCCAATCATCTCCAGCGAGCGCTAAGTCGTCTTCGCAGAAGGTCCCTGTTGTTAAAGCAAAAATCTCTAAAAAATATGAAGACATTGAGGAATATAAGATTCTTCGTGGAATTAGGGATCAAAATCAAGGTTGGAGCAAGGAGGCCATATTTGAACTCTGGTATAAAAGTATGGGTTTCCAGCGCAAAACACAGAATTTAGTTAACCGATTTAATAATTATTGGAGAGATTTCTAGCCATGAAAAGGGGTAGCGCCTACTGTAAAGGCACTAGAAAATAACTACTCAGAGGAATGGGGGCTGTAAATGTTTGACTTTATAAAGACGGGGTACGTTTCATATTTCATTATTATTATTACAGCACTCGTTACTTACGTGTCATGGAAGAAGCCCTCGATACAGAATGCTCTGATTTCTACTGGACCATCGATAATCAAAAACAAGCAATGGTACCGAACTGTCACATCCAGTCTCTTGCATTTGGATATGGCTCACTTATTTTGGAATATGTTTGCACTTTATAACTTAGGGCCTATTTTAGAAGATCAATTTCAAACCTATTTTGGTGAATTGTGGTTTTTGTGGTTTGGTATTTTCTATTTCACGACTGCCGTTCTATCAGATATTCCAAGCGCAATCCAACATCGGAATGACGAGCAATATTCAACGCTAGGTGCCTCTGGTGCGGTATCAGCGGTTATTGCTGCAGCTTCAATAATTGATCTTAAACTTGAACTTTATATCTACGGCATACCCATGTATGGATGGCTCTATTTAGTTATCTATCTGATAGTTAGCTTCTTCTTATCCCGTAGGTCTCAGCAATCTGTTAATCATCTTGCACATGCGTCTGGAGCTCTAGTAGCTGTTGCGATTGCATTTTTAATTGCTCATGCTGGGATAATTACATCTGTATATCCGACAAGCCAAGATTATAAGAATGGCCACGAAGATTCAGTTGAAGTTATGGAATTGCACATGACCATTATGTTTTATATCGATGCCTGGCAAATCAAGGCTCGGAAAGCTCCCGTAGAAGTGTTCCCCAGGCTCAGTTCTGAAATAGAAGTGGCGACCTCTAGTCATTGTTCCTTCGACCAAGTACAGACCAGTTCTCGCTTGTGCTGTGATTGGAAGAGAACCGCCCAGAAATTCTTCAAGTTTAACTAGGGACTCATCACCACCATTACGAGGGTCAACGTCTAGAACTACGAGTCCGCTCTCTTTACAAAGAACAGCGAGATTGTTGTTTGGCTCGCTGATTATCCAAGTTTGAATAACCTCCAAATCTGATGTTGCTTCTTCCTTATATCCTGTGCGCAGAGGATGCTTTCCATCCCCGTTATCTTTATGAGCCTTCTTGCAGGTGCACTTACCACCCACAATCCCGTGTGTAGGGACGAGCCGCCAACCAGCAGCCAGGATGTGATTCATTCCAGCCAGTAGTGATGAGCCTTGGTTATCGCCGTTCTGTGGAGCGTTTAAATTAGCCATGTTATTTTTTCCTATTCCTTAATTTGTTGTTTGGTGCGCTTGAAACCACTCCGACGGAGCGGCTTTGTTACTTTTTCTACGTGCTGGAGATCTGTTAGCTTCTTACCTTCCGACTTCACAGCCGAACCTTCATCTTTTGGCGCCCCACGGATGGGTACACCAGGGCAGTCACCTATGCGAGTGCGCAGATATGCAGGTAAGTCCACTTGTTCAAATCCTCGTTGTGGTTCATCGGGCACAATTCGCACTGCGCGACCAAACCTCTCAACTCGAAGTTGGCCACTAGATATGCGCCTTCTGACTGTGTTTTCAC
>Ga0209702_10010106_pt1 | contig 10245 bp, 4 predicted proteins | sample FRY01_FD_187210 | JGI IMG/M metagenome (GOLD analysis project Ga0209702, IMG submission 187210) | Freshwater microbial communities from Lake Fryxell liftoff mats and glacier meltwater in Antarctica - FRY-01 (SPAdes) (version 2) | ecosystem: Environmental > Aquatic > Freshwater > Ice > Glacier...
AAGTTGTTACGTGTTTTTCTGCAACCTTTATCATAATGTACTTATTCCAGAGGTTATCACCCTGAATCCGTTGACGGTCTGCTGAAGGTACAAAGTCGGCATTAACCAAAAAAGGAAGTTGAAATCTGTTGTCCTCCATTGGCAAATAAGTAAATAAGCTAGAATACTTAGGAAGCCCTTTGGTGTATTCCTTTTCAGGTGAAATCTTGTTGTTTACCAATAAAATTCCAAACGATATTTCTGTCTCAGTAGCTGAAGCTAGTTTTGGAGGGATTGTTTCAATCTTATTACCGTCTATATCTACAAAATGATAAGTGTCTTCATTTAAATCATTCTTCTCAACTATTTTTTTTAAACCAATATTTAAAGTAGAGAATGCGTCATTATTAACCTGAAGATCAGAATAAACTTGTTTTGTGTATTCAAGAATGTCTTGTTTCTGGGTGCTTTTTTTACCTATATATTCTACTGTAGATTTTTCAATTTTAATTAAGTTATCATTATCTGTTCTTGTAACCGTAACTTTGTTCTTAGGAGAGCGAAATTTAGAAGTATTTCTTAGGAACAATAGGAACTGAGGTCTTTTAACAATGTTGTCAATAGCCGCTAAGTAACCATCATCTGTATAAATATTATTAGTACCTACTTTTAATGCGAATTGAACAGGATTATTAAAATTGCTAAAATTGCTATCTGTAAATTCATCTGGTAAATTGTCCTGCCATATTGGTATTACTTGCCAAGGAATGTCTGTTGAACTATCATAAGATCTAATGTCTTTTTGGTATTTTTTCCTATGGTCTGCAATTAAGCCAGGATACTTTTGATAGTCCGAAGTTGTGAAATAAAAAGATTCAAAATCTTTAAACAATGAACTTTCACGAATAAAAGCAAACTGATAACCACCTGATTTTAACCAAACTTCCGTACTATCAGTAAATGCTGACTTGAAGCCAATTCCTTTATATCCTGTTTTTTTCTTGTCTTTACGCTTAGTACTTTCGGCTGCACTTGTAATCGCCTCAACATCCTCTTTACTAAAGGGAGCACCATCGTGCATTACAAATAAGTAATCACCATTAGCATCAATATGAAATTCTACTTTATCCTTTCCTGGAGCGTCATCCGCATTTTGTAGTAATTCAAATATCATACGTTGCTTTGAAGAATACATTCCCTTGCCGATTTCTCTCATAAGATTGGCAATTATTTTATTAGCTTCTGGATTATTTAATCGTTCAAAACGTAGTCGTATATGTTCTTTGGAATCATTTTTTTCAATAAAACTTTTTATATTAAAAACGTTTACCAATAACTCTTCATTAATAAAATCTTCCAAATGATTTTGTATATCAGTTTGATTTAATGATGTTACTTTTTTGATTTCTAAAGAATAGGGGTTGTTTTTACCTTTTGGCTTATCTGTAAAGGCTAAATCAACTTTGTAATAATGACCTTCTGCAAATTTTTTAGCGTTTGGGATATAGAAAGATACTTTCTTTTGATTGATTTTATTATTATCAAATTCAGGATAGTATATTTTTTTAAGACTTTCGGGATTTATAAATTCATTAAAGAAACCTTCTTTCTCTTTGTACTTCGTAAAAGTAGCGATAAATGATAATGCTTCTGTTTTCCAATATTTTTTAAGTCGCTCTGTATGGTTAGTAATCATCTTTTAATGAGTGCTTTCTGATTAGTTGGGTTTTATAAAAACCAAAGGTTATTTTTCCCGAAATCTGGTAGTTTATCTCCTTCAAAATGAGGAAATATTTGTGCTACCATTTCAGGGTATTTTATGGTTACGGGTAAGTTTTGTTGCTTTACAGATTTCCAATACATTCTGCTAAACTGATATACTTGATCTATCAATTCTTTTACTATTGCTACATCTTCAAAATAGTCTTTCTCTGTACAGTATAAACTTAGCTTTACAGGGAATGGATGGTCTGCTGCAAAACCATTTGCACTATATTTTGCATTGTTAAACAATAGATATTTGAGATGTGTAATTTCTATGATTGTACCACTTAAAGGCATTAGAGCATCATCATTGGTATCAAAAGCGACATAGTCGCTTGACTCTGTTTTATTGATGGTTACTATAATTACTGGAATATCTAATTTTAAACGACCTAATGTCTTTTGTACTAAGTCAATTTCATCTTTATTAAACGGTTTGAAATAGTGAATAATAAGCCTTTCTAATTTATTTTCATTTTCTTCAATAAAGGTCAAAACTTGTTTGCCTATTTTACCAGCAATCAAATCAAATTCATTGTCCCGAAAACAGTCAAAGCCTTTAAACTCACCTTTGTTGTTAAAACAAAATGCACTACCTACAAAGCGAGTATTGGTTTCTACAGATTTAAACGCACCTACACCCACAATTAACTCTTGTTTAAGCTCTCTGTCTAAACGCCAAGGAATACCGTCTATTTTAGCTAATAGTGCAGGTGCAATGTTTTCTAAGAATGCACCAAAATAAGCATTGTTGATACTCTCTTTGTAAACAACCTGAGAAGTAATATCGTGTTTTAATAGCTCTTCTTTAACTTGATAATATAAATGCTTGTTGTCTTTATCTTCTTTATGAATAGGACTAACATATACTGCTACATACCTTGTATTTGGTTTCTTTTCTAAATTAAGTAAATGTGTTTTCAATTCACCAATACAGCTTTCAAAACTTGCAAACGCTAAACTCGTTCCTTTATCTAAATGAAGTGGTTGTCTTATTACTTTTTTTATAGGTGGGAAGTATGTTTTATAGCCTTCCATAAAATAATCGTGTAATTTTACAGCGTATTCAACTTCATCTGGTTTATGATAAATAAAGAAAACATTTACGTTGTCGTGTGGACTTGACTTATAAGGACCAGGATATTTCATTCCTTTTTTTGGATCTATACCGACACCTTCATAAAACCTTAGATTATTTGAATTTTTAGTGGTCTTATAAATATCTTCTTCTGAAATATCATAAAATCCATTTTCATCTAATGGTAAAATTGCTCTGAACTCTTCTGTATTTAAATAGCTTCTATAAAACGAAGTAATATGCTGATAATATGGTTTATATCGGTTACCTTTTCTTGGAACTGTATGCGGTATATCTAAGTGGTTTTTAAGAGGGATATTGAGTAATGGATATACTTTGTCTAAATGATGCTTTGCATCTTCTGAAAGGTGTTTAAATCGCTGAATCTCTTTATTATAAACTACTGTTTTGAAATACTCTGTAGGAATATTAATTTCATCAATACTTGTAGTAGCAACTTTAGAAACACCATCATAAGACAATAACAATGCAGGGCTTTTTGTTAGACCCGAAAACTCAATCTTTAATGTGTATTTATTATAGCTGTTATACTTGGTTTTAGATGCTTTAGCATCTAAAAACCATACTTCTATATCGCCTACATAATTGAATTGTATTGCGTCAGCAATAGCAATGAAATAATTATATACTAAGCGAGTATAAAGATGCTTTGCAAACTTTGTACTGCTGTATAAATCTACTTTTGTTTTAAGAACGCAATCTTCTGTATCTTTAAAATTGGTATAGTAATATTTAGATTTTACTACTTCTTCTTTTTGAGTATTCCATAACTCGTTGGGAAGCTCTGTTCTGTGTATAGGAAAATAACCTTCTTTTTTCTCGGTATAAAAACCAAACTCCTTCTGCAAAGAAGGGTGTTTGAATGGGATGATATTTATAGTAAGGTTTTCCAATTTCTAATTATTTATTTTCACAACCATATTGTTCCCAATATTTCTGTAATGTAGTTGTTGGCATACCACCATTTAACATATAAATTCTTCTTAATTCAGAGCAAATACATTCTATAATTGCTAAAGTAGCATTGTCAATTTGCTTAGGTAAATATTTTTCATCATCTAAAACCTCTTCATAATTAGTAAAACATTGGTTTACTCTATTGGTCATTAGGTCTAATGTTGATTTAGGTATAAGGCTTTGGAGTTGAATACCTTCTTGTACATTAAATTCTTCTTGTGCATTTGTTTTGGCTTCAGTTAAAGCCTTTTTAGCTTTTACTCTATCTTTTTGGTTTTGCCAAAATGATATAGCTTGCATTGTACCTCTAATAATAGAGATTATAAAGCCTGATTCTTCCATATTATTATTGTTTTGTTGGTTATCTAATAAAGTCCTTTCAAAATCATCACACAATTGGGTTAGAATGTCTTTGGTTTCACGCACAAAGAAATCTCCTAAGTCTTTATTTTTTATAGTGTACTTTCTGTATAATTTTGAGAAGTCAGTATATATTTCATCTTGTGAAAAGGCTGAACCCTCATCTTTGATTTTTGCTATTAACCTTTGGCCGTTATCATCCGTTTTGATGAACTCAAAAAAAGCTGTAATTTTCTTTTCAAACTCCGCAATTAGTTCTTCAATTGCTTCTTCTTCTTGATTGCGTTTCTCAATTACTTTTAGGATATTGTACTTATACTTATTTGGCTGGTCTGAACCTGTTGGAGAAAGGTTTTTAGGCTTACTTCCTTTGTCTTGCGGATCTATTGGAGCAATTATACCAATTCTATTATCAAAGTATATTTCAACATCATCTATAACCTCTGATTGTTTGTTGATTTGGTTGAAAAGCATATTGTATTTACGCCAAAAATCAATAAATAGGCTTTCGCTAAACTTAGGGTCTAATTTAATTACAAATTCTATGAGGTTAAGGATTTTAAAGTACTGTAATACTTCATCTTTTATCTTCTTAGCTTCTTTCTTTGAACCTTTAATAAATACATCTAAAGCATCCTCAATGCCTAGAATTAATTTAATATCAGGGTTTGTAGTATGGTATGATTTGAAGGCAGGGAAGTGTGTTTTGAAAAGGTCTTGATTTGATAAAGACTTCAATAACTCAATTAGCTTTTCTTCATCCCCTAATGGGTCAAAATCTGAAACCACTACATTGCTAAAGTGTTCAAAAGCCGCTTTTATATTTTTGACATTTACGTTTTTATATGAGAAATCAATAATCTTACAATCATTCTTATACTTCGTTGTTCTGTTTACTCTTGAAATGGTTTGAATCGCATTAATTCCTCTTATTTCTTTATCTAAAAATAAAGTGTGAAGTTTGGGTTCGTCAAATCCTGTTTGGAGTTTATCCACTACTATTATGATACCGTTTCTATCCTTTTTTTGAAAGTTTTGAAGTACTGTTTTTTCATTTAAACCATCATTTAAACTGCTGCAACTTTTATGTTCTTGACTGTCTGAATAAACAATGTAAATAGGTGCTTCTGCAAAACGGTCAAACTTTTTATCCTTTACTAACTCCTTATAATACTTATCTATAAAGCCTTTGTATTTTATTGCTGCTGGGATAGAAGATGTTGAAAGCATTGCTTTTGCTGTACCCCTAATGTTAGGATAAACACTACTTACCAAACGCTCTGCTATAAACTTTGAGATAGCTTCTATTCGAGCTGTATTTAAGTATATTTTCTTTTTACGGATAGCATACTTTTTTCCTTCTTCATCTATACCAGTATCGGTATTATCTGGAATTTCATCATAACCAAAATCATTTTCAAAGCCCTCTAATTCATTATCAGGAATCTCAAAATACATTTTAGCTGAAACAGGAACAATGCCTCTAATTGGATTTAAAATGTAACCATCTTCAATAGCTTCTCTCATTGTATAGCTATCAAAAGGAATCCATATTTTTTCTGCTTCTGCGTATTTATTAAATTCTCCAAACCTTGCCAAAGTATGGTCGCTTGGTGTGGCTGTGAAACCAACTATTAGGTTTTTCTTAGTTTGATTTTTCTGATAGGCTTTGCTTTTGTCAAAACTGCTTTGTAATTCATCAAAAACGCTTATCATTTCTTCGTGTTGTGTACCGCTGTTGCTTCTGTGAATTTCATCTATTAAAAAGGCAATACGAAGTTTTGCCAATTTTTTTACTGCTTCTTCATCCAAAATATTGTCTACTGCCGAGAACTTTTGAAGATTGACAACAATTATTCGTTTATCACTACTTAGAGCATCTATGAAGCTTTTGCGGTCGCTTGCTTCTATGAACATACCTTTTTGGATATTCATATTGTGCATTTTAGAATCTAACTGGTCACGAAGCTGTAATCTATCTACAACAAGCATCACTTTATCATAGATGTATTCTCCGTCTTTTCTAAGGTCTTTTAGTTGTAATGCCGTCCAGCCTATGATGTTACTTTTACCAAATCCTGCTGCATATTGTAGTAATAATGAATAGACTGTTTTATTGTTTTGGTATTTCAGCCTTTTATTAATTAGGTCTTGGGTTTGGGCATCTCCCAAACCTTTGGCTTTTAATTCTCTTTCTAACTTTTTGATGAAATAATCAGGGTCATTTTCGTGAATTAAAAACTCTTCAATTTTAGATAGTACTTTATCTGTACCAAACTTTTGTTTTGGTCTTGGGCTTATTAATCGACCGTCATTGTGTTTGTATTCTTTGGTTTTACTACCCTCTTTTTTGATTAGATCCCTTTCTATGAAATTATAGTAAAGTATCTCTTTCTCAATCATCTTTTTATCATAAAGAGCCTTGAATACTTCCTCAAAACGTTCTGTTTTGGATGCTTCTTTATTGCGTAGCGGATAGGGTTTGAAGTCTTTTACAAACTTCTTTTCGTATTGCTCAAAATCATAACTGCCATTTGTTACTCCGTTTTTAATATCCTCAAACAAGGTAGAGATATTGCGAATGACAAAAGTTTCTGAAAGGTCTGTTGCTGTGATGTGAATTGCCTTTTCAAATATTTTTAAAAAATCCTTTCTAATGGTTTGAGATAAATCGTTTTGGTCTGCTATTGATAAATATTCCTGTGCTGCATTTAGATAGTCTTTTGATACTTTTTTACGACCATTTTTATCAGCTGTTTGGTTTGTCCAGTTGCTTTTCAATTCACTATATCCTAAGTAAATACCATTTAAGAAAAAGGAAAGGTCTGGACGAAATGAGAAACTTTTTTTACCATCATATTTAAAAGTATAGGGTAACTCCTGGACTACTGAAAATATATTTTTATCAAATAGTTTATCTTCTTCCATTTCGCTACCACTTGGGTAAAACAGGTGTAGTTTTACGCCCTCAAACGTTACCGATTTATTGGTATTAATAAATATTGCCATATTCATAGATGATTTAATCTTTTCATCTAAGAAGGCTGTAAAGGCTTCTAACAAGGATTTTTCGGAATCAAACTTTTTAAGCAATTTTTTGTAATTGCTCTTGTTTAATGTGGTTTCTGAAATGAATTGCTTCAAATCCTCCATTATAAAAAAATTGGCAGAAATCGTATTGGCTTTTGCTTCTTTGTACTGAAGGCCGTCAGGTCTTTCGCAAAAGAAGTTGATTAAGTATTTATCTTGTAAGTCTAATTCTTTCATAATTTACTAATATTTTTGAAAATTGGTTCCTCTTTCCATTTTGGAGGAAAACCCATTTTATAAGCTGGTGTTTTAGGAAATTGTTTAAATAAATCAAACAGCTCTTCTTTTAAACTGTTGCTTGGACTTATTCTGTCATTCATATAAATAATAGCAGCAATGATTGGAAATATTTTCTTCCGTCTTTCTTCGTTTGGGAAATAGCTTAATAGTGGATAACGGCTATTATTTGGCCAGCTGTATTGATTTATCATCACTCTATTCCACAATCTGCTGTGATGTGCAATAAGGTTCCTAATAAATGTTATTGTACGAAGCCAACTTGACAAATCTTTAGAACTGTTTAAGCCAAATTCATTGGCAATTTTAGATTTTTCAGGTAATTGGGGTTTTAAGTTATTGTACAATTTGGAGAGTGTATTTAAGGTAATGACCTCTAACGCTTTCCAGCTTTCTGGTTCTTCATCAGGATGGTTAGCATTATGTTTTACAATAAATTCTTCACTACTCTGTTCAATGTCATCAGAAATTTTATATACAAAATCATCAAAATGTTCTTTTGAATGAAAATGTGTTTCATCTAAGTACCATTCTGGACCATAGGATAATGACATATGGTAGATGAGTTTTGTATGCAAAGCAATTTCTATACGCTCAATAGCATTAAAAACTATTAATCTAAAATGTCTATCAAAATTATATAGGTCGATTACATCTTCAAAGTAAACTTCTTCTTGAAAAATGTGGTCTTCAAAATCTTCTTGCATCTCCCACCAATAGCCTTTTAATCTATAATAGCTAATGTTGGCTAAAAAATGAGGTGCTTTTGAAATATCACGAAACAACATCTCGCGACTTTCTAGCAAATCAATTTGTTCTTGTATGGTTTTTGGATCTTTAGCCATTTGTTATTGGATTAACATTAATGACTATATGAAGAAAGCGAGAGGGTATAAAATAAGAAGACCCGCAAGCTGTTCTGATGGGAAGCAATACGGGTACCGTTGCTGCAAAAGTACAACAATTTACCACAATGGCAAATATTTCAAAACTATTTTTTATAAATTCTTTCATTCTACTACTTTTATTTTACCCGTAACCACATCATTAATAAGCGTTTTACGTAGCTCTTTTAAGGTGGTTATTTGCTTTTGGATATTGCCTACTATCTTGTCAATGGTTTGTGTTTTATGGTCTAAATAGATAACTATATTAGATTGCTCACTTAGATTCTTAGGCAGATACACTTCAAAATCGTTTATCTTTTCCATTTTTAAATTGATACGAGTAAAACCTTTTCCTTCAATAATTAAAATTTGTCTGTAATAGTCTGATAGCAAGAGATAATTTAGGAAATATGGGTTGCAATGTTTCTGTTTAATTCTAAAGCCTTTACAAAAACTATTTAGATAAGTATCATCAATATTCTCAGCTAATACTGCGGATTTGCCAATATCTTCATACCCTTCTGAACTCATTAAAAAGAAAATGTCACCCTCTCGTACCTTGTTTTGTTTTTCGCCATCAAAAACTACAACAGTGCCTAAATGGTCTTTCTTTAAATAAGTATTATTGGCAATGTTTGTAAATGGTATAAAACCTTTATTATTAGGATTGTCATCTTGATTAAAGTCATCACCACTTTTGCCTGACAAACCACTATAAAGGAAACCTACGTCTTTAAGCCTTTTTTTGGACCAAGTTAATGGAGTAGTGAAACCTAAATCGTTTTCTTGATACACTGCTGTTTTATCCAACCCTTTTGTTACCGTCTCATTAATGATGCTTTTGCGTAGCTCTTTATAGTACCCAATTTTCTTTTCTAAAAGATTTACTTTTTTATCTATGGCTTGGGTTTTGGTATCGAGGTATTGGGCTATTGCGGTTTGTTCTTGAGGTGTAGGGAAAAATATTTTTAACTTATTTAATAACCCTTGTGTAATACTGTAAACTTTAATTCCAGCTACATTACTTTGAAATTGACTTCTATAACTTGCACTATCTAATAAATATGCAATGTAACGATGGTTTAATTTACGTTTTGGTTTTGCTGCAATAGTATGATAGCCGGCAAAGACCTGAATATCGCTATTCAAATATGTGAAATTGCCTGAACCCTCAATATCTTCAGAAGTGTCTGCAAATATAAAATCTCCATTTTTTAGTAAGGATTTTTTTGAAGTAATAAGGTATTCTTCTGTAACACATTTCAAGGAATGAATCTTTGGATTTACTTCAAAGCCGTATTTTGAATGTATTTCTCCATAATTAACGCAAGGAATACCAATATCTAAAAGATTCTTTTTTGTAATAGATAATCCCGTTCCAAAAGAAAATATATTTTTCAATCTATCCACATCCCAATGCTCAGGAATACTACCTGACCACTCTAAACCACTATCTTTAAATAAATCGTACTTTCTCATAAGCCCAATTCATTTTCAAGGTTAGCTAATTCATTTTCCAAATTATCTATTTCAACTTGTATATTCGTTACCGTTCTTAGTTTTTCGGGTAAATAAAATACCTTATTGAAGTTAAGTTCTACACCAATTACGTTGTCTATATACTCAAATGGTCGAGTAATGTATTTTGCCATAAAATCGGCAATGGTTTGTTGGTTTACTGCTTCATCTGGACTGTAAGGGATTATCTCGTAATCTTTCTGTAAATCCTTAGCAAGTTCAACTGTTATGACGATACTGGCATCTTTGGTTTTTGTAGCTTTTTTAAATGCTGCCTTAATAACTATTTTAGCACAACCCAGCTCGCTTTGTTTTCCTTTAATTTCTTCAATGATGGTTTCTTTGTCTTGGTCA
>Ga0209702_10010114_pt1 | contig 10240 bp, 8 predicted proteins | sample FRY01_FD_187210 | JGI IMG/M metagenome (GOLD analysis project Ga0209702, IMG submission 187210) | Freshwater microbial communities from Lake Fryxell liftoff mats and glacier meltwater in Antarctica - FRY-01 (SPAdes) (version 2) | ecosystem: Environmental > Aquatic > Freshwater > Ice > Glacier...
AGGGGTTTTGACCATCGAGATCACCGAAATGGGCCCCCGCCGCACCCGTCTGGTAGCGAATATGGAGGTGACGCCCCGCACCTTGGCTGCGCGTTTGTTCCTGCAGTCGCTAAAATTGGCGAAAGCCAAGGTCACCCGCCGCTTTGCACTGCGCCTAAGCCAGGTAGGGGCAGATATCGAGGATCGTTATCGCAATCAGGCCAAGGCCTGACCGCGGGGGCGATCTGGCCAAAGTTCAATCCCGGCGATGATCGGCGGGGTAGACGCCCAGAATATCACGCTCGGATGTGAAATATTTCAGCTCGTCCAGCGCAAGTTTTACATTGGCGTCATCGGGATGGCCTTCAATATCGGCGTAAAATGCGGTGGCGGTGAAAGATCCGCCCACCATATAGCTTTCCAGCTTGGTCATGTTGACCCCATTGGTCGCAAACCCGCCCATCGCTTTGTACAGCGCTGCCGGAATGTTGCGCACCCGAAAGGTGAAGGTGGTCATCATCTTCCTGGCGCGCCGCCTATGATCCGCCTCACGCGACATCACTAAAAACCGGGTGGTGTTGTTGGCCTGATCCTCAATCTGATGGGCCAGCACGTCCAGTCCGTAAATTTCCCCCGCCAACTCCGACGCAAGGGCGGCCAGCGCAGGCTCTGCCTTTTCGGCCACGGCCTTGGCGGACCCGGCTGTATCGGCACCTGTAACGGCAGTGATGTCGTGTGCTTTCAGAAAATCCCGGCACTGGCCCAGCAAAACCGTATGGCTCATCGCGTGCGTCACGTCCGCAAGTTTGGCTCCCGGCACCGCCAGCAGGTTGATATGGACACGCACAAACGCCTCGTCGATGATCCGCAGACCCGACCCGGGCAGCAAGGTGTGGATGTCGGCCACCCGCCCATAGGTGGAGTTTTCGACCGGAAGCATCGCCAGATCCGCCTCACCCGACCGGCAGGCTTCAATCGTATCCTCAAAAGTGCGGCAGGGAATGGCATCCATGCCGGGGCGGGCCTGGCGGCAGGCTTCGTGCGAATAGGCGCCGAGTTCCCCTTGAAAAGCGATTCGTCCGGTCATTTTAAGCATTCTCCGTCTATAAAAGCGGGGGAGGGGCGTTTCGTCGCGCTAGTATACCTTGAATTGGACCATGGGAAGCGGTTAGAAGCGCGCAAAGTGAACGCTGAAGCGAGGCGCGACATGTTCGACACGATGACGATGACCAAAGTAGTTGGGGCCACCTGCGGCTCTTTGCTGGTGTTTATGCTGGGCGGTTGGGCGGCGGAAACGCTGTATCACACCGGCGGCGGTGAGGAACGCCAAGGCTATACCATCGACACCGGTCTTGCTGAAACAGTGGAAGTTGCTGACGCAGGCCCCGGCTTTGAGGAGCTTTATGCGTCAGCCGATGTTGCCGATGGTGAAAAAGTATTTGCCAAATGCAAAGCCTGCCACAAGCTGGACGGCACAGATGGCACCGGCCCGCATCTTAATGGTATTGTGGACAAGATGAAGGCCGCATCAGAAGGTTACAACTATTCCGAAGCGCTGGCCGCGTTGACTGATCAGGTTTGGACTCCCGAAAACCTGACGGGTTTTCTGGAAAATCCGCGCGGATACATGCCCGGCACGAAGATGGCCTTTGCAGGCTTGCCCAAGCCAACGGATCGCGCAAATCTCATTGCCTGGTTGGCAACCCAAGAGTGATCTGACGGAAAATTGTCCAAAAGGCCGCCCTTCAAGGCGGTCTTTTGCATTTTCACGCCCCAAATCACGCAATCGCAACTTGAGGGCTGGACCCGTTCCCCATTAGCATCATCTAAAGACCAAGAGGCACATAGGGGAGGTGGCGATGGCACGACAAGGATCGGTTGCAAAGACGAAGACTGCAAAGACCATGACCCTGCAGGCGAAAGCGGTGCTGATAGGGGGCGCGCTGATCGTGTCGCTGGCGGCATTTGCCACCGCAGCGCGGGCCGAAGCCGTGATCACAGCGCACGGCATTTCCACCTTTGGGGAATTGAACCTGCCCGCCGATTTCAAACATCTGCCCTATGTGAACCCCGATGCGCCCAAAGGTGGCGAAATTTCGCAATGGACCTCGGGCGGGTTTGACAGTATGAACCCCTATTCGATCAAGGGACGGTCTGCGGCGCTCTCCTCTGCCGCGTTCGAATCGATCCTGGACGGCACCGATGATGAAATTGGCGCCGCTTATTGCTTGCTGTGCAGCACGCTGGAATACCCCGAAGACCGGTCATGGGTCATCTTCAATCTGCGCGATGATGTGCGGTTTTCGGACGGCACGCCGCTGACAGCCGAGGATGTGATTTTCTCCTATGAAACATTTCTGACCAAAGGTCTGACCGATTTTCGCACGATTTTCGCGACCAAGGTTGAGAGTGTAGAGGCGCTGGGCCCGCTGCGCGTGAAATTCACCTTCAAAACCGGCATTCCGACCCGGGATTTGCCGCAAGATGTGGGCGGGTTGCCGATCTTGTCCAAGGCGCATTACATCGCCAACAATCTGGACATGGCGGAAAGCAATCTGACGCCCTTCCTTGGGTCGGGGGCCTATGCGTTGGACCGGATGCGCGTTGGCGAATCCGTGACCTACAAACGCAACCCCGACTATTGGGGGATAAACCACCCGCTGCGGGTCGGTACCAATAATTTCGACGAACTCCGGATTGAATATTTCGCTGATTATGATGCAGCGTTTGAAGGATTCAAAGGCGGCACCTATACTTTCCGCAACGAGGCGTCCTCGATCAAATGGGCCACGGGCTATGATTTTCCGGCGGTGTTGAACGGTGGCGTGGTCAAGGCGGAACTGCCTTCGGGGGCGAAATCGAACGGGCAATCCTTTGTGTTCAACCTGCGGCGGGAAAAATTCCAGGACATCCGGGTGCGCGAAGCGATTGGCTTGATGTTCAACTATGAATGGTCCAATGACACCCTGTTTTACGGGATTTATGACCGCATCCCTTCCTATTGGGGCAACAGCTTCATGGAGGCCAAAGGCGTCCCTTCGCCTGCGGAAGTGGCCTTGTTGCAGCCGATTGTTGATGCAGGCCTGGTGGATGTCGCGATCCTGACAGAGGAGGCGATCATCCCCCCTGTTTCCGGCGCGCGGCAGTTGGACCGGGGCAATTTGCGCAAAGCCTCTGACCTGCTGGAGGCGGCGGGGTGGATTGTTGGCAATGACGGCATGCGGCGCAACGCTGCGAACGAACTTCTGCGGGTGGAGTTTTTGAACGACAGCCCCAGCTTTGACCGTATCTTGAACCCCTTTATCGAAAACCTGCGCAGCCTTGGCGTTGATGCGGTGCTGACCCGCGTGGACAACGCCCAGATGGAGGATCGCACCCGCCCACCGAAATATGACTTCGACATCACCAACCATTTCGCCCAGACCGGGTATTTTTCCGGGACGGAGCTGAAGCAGTATTACGGCTCGGAAACCGCCGATGTCTCCAGCTTCAACGCGATGGGGCTGAAAAGCCCCGCGGTGGACCGGATGATTGATGCAGTGTTGGCCGCCGACACGCTGGAAACCCTGACCACGGCCACAATGGCGCTGGACCGGGTGATGCGGGCCGAACGTTTTGGTATATTCCAATGGTACAAGGGCCGGCATACGATTGCTTACTACAACATGTATGAACACCCGGAAAACCTGCCCCCCTATGCGCTGGGCGAGATGACCTTCTGGTGGTACAACGCGGAAAAGGCGACGGCGCTGAAAGCGTCGGGCGTGCTGAAATAACAATAAAAAACGGCAGGTAAGCAGTATGGGTGCCTATATCCTTCGGCGATTGTTGCTGATCATTCCGACGTTGATCGGGATCATGATCATCAACTTCTCGCTGGTTCAATTCGTGCCCGGTGGGCCAATTGAACAGATTTTGGCACGGCTGGACGGGGGCGGCGACAGTTTGGCCGCGATCACAGGGTCGGGTGATCCGGGGGCCGAACAGCAAGGCGGCAGCGAATACCTTGGTGCGCGCGGCCTGCCGCCGGAATTTATTGCCGAGTTGGAAAAGCAGTTCGGCTTTGACAAACCGCCTTTACAGCGGTTTTTTGACATGATGTGGAATTACGCCCGGTTCGATTTTGGTGAAAGCTATTTCCGCTCCATTTCCGTTTTCGATCTGGTGCTGGAAAAGATGCCGGTGTCCATCAGTCTGGGGCTGTGGTCCACGCTGATCGCCTATCTGATTTCTATCCCCCTCGGCATTCGCAAGGCCACGCGGGATGGGACCAGTTTTGATACCTGGACCTCGGGTGTGATTATCGTCGCCTATGCCATCCCTGGGTTTTTGTTTGCCATCTTGCTTTTGGTTTTGTTTGCGGGCGGGTCTTATTGGAAAATATTCCCGCTGCGTGGACTGACCTCTGAAGGGTTCGAGGATTTGTCGCTGCTGGGCAAAATCGGCGATTACGCATGGCATATGACCTTGCCAATTCTGGCCTCCACCATTGCCAGTTTTGCCACCCTGACCTTGCTGACCAAAAACAGCTTTCTGGATGAAATCGGCAAGCAATATGTGATGACCGCGCGGGCCAAGGGTTTGACGGAAAGCCGGGTTCTGTATGGCCATGTGTTCCGCAACGCCATGCTTATCGTGATTGCGGGGTTTCCGGCGGCATTCGTTTCCATCTTCTTTGGCCAAAGCCTGATTATTGAAACCATATTCTCGCTGGACGGTTTGGGGCAAATGGGCTTCAAGGCGGTGGTGGAGCGTGATTATCCCGTGATGTTCGGCACGCTTTATGCCTTTGGGATCATGGGTTTGATTGTGGGAATTCTGTCAGACATGATGTATGTCTGGATCGATCCGCGCATTGATTTTGAAGGGCGGCGATAAGCATGGCCCTGTCCCCCCTCAACGCGCGCCGCTGGCGCAATTTCAAGGCCAACCGCCGCGCATTCTGGTCGCTTTGGTTGCTGTTGTTCCTTTATGGGCTGTCCTTGTTTGCCGAGGTGCTGGCTAACGACAAGCCCCTTTTGGTCAGCTTTCAGGGTGAAATTCGCGCGCCGTTTTTGCAGTTTTACCCCGAAACCGCGTTCGGCGGCGATTTCCGCACCGAAGCCAAATACCGCGACCCCGAGGTGCGTTGCCTGATCCGGTCTGGCGGCGTCGATGCCTGTCTGGACGACCCGGAAACCGCGCTGGCGGAATTGGACGCGGGCACGCTGGACGGGGCCACGCCGGGTTGGGTTTTGTGGCCGCCGATCCCCTACAGCTTCAACACCATTAACAATATCGGACGCGCCGCCCCCAGCCCGCCCGACGGCAACCATTGGCTTGGCACCGATGATACCGCCCGCGATGTGGCAGCCAGGGTGATTTATGGCTTCCGGCTGTCGGTTTCCTTTGCCCTGATCGTCACCTTCCTCACCTCGGTCATCGGGGTCGCGGCAGGGGCGGTGCAGGGCTATTTCGGCGGCTGGGTGGACCTTATCTTCCAGCGCGTGCTGGAAATTTGGGGATCCACCCCCAGCCTTTACATTATCATCATTGTCGCCGCGATCTGGCGGATGAATTTTTGGCTGCTGGTGGGTTTGATGGTGCTGTTTGGCTGGACATCATTGGTGGGCGTGGTGCGCGCGGAATTTTTGCGCGCGCGCAATTTCGAATATGTCCGCGCCGCCCGCGCGCTTGGTGTCTCGGACCGGGTTATCATGTTCCGCCATGTGTTGCCCAACGCGATGGTCGCCACCTTAACCATGCTGCCGTTCATTATCACCGGCACCATAGGCTCGCTTGCCGTGCTTGATTTTCTTGGCTTTGGCCTGCCCGCATCGGCCCCTTCCTTGGGCGAATTGACCCTGCAAGCCAAGCAAAACCTGCAAGCACCGTGGCTCGCCTTTACCGCATTCGCGGTGTTTGCAACCATGCTGTCCTTGCTGGTGTTCATCTTTGAAGGTGTGCGCGATGCCTTTGATCCGCGAAAGACCTTTCAATGACCGATACCGTTCTTTCCGTTGAAAACCTGACCGTGGGCTTCCGCCAGGATGGGCGGGTCATTCAGGCGGTCAGAGGGGTGTCGTTCACCGTCGGACGTGGCGAAACAGTGGCGCTGGTGGGGGAAAGTGGTTCGGGCAAATCGGTCACGGCCCTTTCCACCGTTGCGTTGCTGCCGGGGTCGGCGCAGGTTGAAGGGTCGATCCTGTACAACGGCACCCAGATGATTGGCGCGCCTGAGGCCGATTTGCGCCGGGTGCGCGGCAATGACATCAGCTTTATTTTTCAAGAGCCGATGACGAGTTTGAACCCTTTGCACACCATTGAAACCCAGCTTGCCGAAAGCCTTTCGTTGCACCAAGGGCTGGATGGTTCCGCCGCCCGCGCGCGGATACTGGAGCTGCTGGACAAGGTCGGTATCCGCGACGCCGAAAGCCGGCTTGGGGCCTATCCGCATCAATTGTCAGGCGGGCAGCGCCAACGCGTGATGATTGCTATGGCGCTGGCGAACGGGCCGGAGTTGTTGATCGCGGATGAGCCGACAACGGCGCTGGACGTGACCATCCAGGCGCAAATTCTTGATCTGCTTGCCGATCTGAAGCGCACCGAGGGGCTAAGCCTGTTGTTCATCACCCATGATCTGGGCATCGTGCGCCGTATTGCGGACAGGGTGTGCGTGATGCAAGGCGGCGAGATTGTGGAGCAAGGCCCCACGGCGATGATTTTTGACAATCCCCAGCACGCCTACACCAAAACCCTGCTGGCCGCCGAACCCAAAGGCCGTGCCGAGCCTGCCCCTGCGGGCGGCGAGGTGATTGTGGAAACATCGGATTTGCGCGTCTGGTTTCCCATCCACCGCGGGTTTTTGCGCCGCACTGTGGGGCATGTGAAAGCGGTGAACGCAGCCAGTATTCGCATCCACGCAGGCGAGACTTTGGGGATAGTAGGCGAAAGCGGGTCGGGCAAAACCACGCTTGCACTGGCCATTTTGCGGCTTATCCCGTCGGTGGGCCCGGTGGTATTCATGGGGCAGAACATCCAAGGGCTGAACGCCAAACAGATGCGCCCCTTGCGCCAAGACATGCAGGTGGTGTTTCAGGATCCTTATGGCAGCCTGTCCCCGCGCATGACAATTGAGCAGATCATTGCTGAAGGCCTCGGCGTTCACGGCACCGCCAAAGGCTTGGATCACCGCCAGATGGTTGCCGATATCATGGTGGAGGTGGGGTTGGACCCCGCCATGATGGGCCGCTATCCGCATGAGTTTTCGGGCGGCCAGCGCCAGCGCGTGGCGATTGCCCGCGCGATGATCTTGCGCCCCAAACTGGTGCTGCTGGATGAACCCACCAGCGCTTTGGATATGACCGTGCAGGTGCAGATTGTGGAATTGCTGCGCGATTTGCAGCGCAAGCAGGGGCTTGCCTATCTGTTTATCAGCCATGATTTGCGGGTGGTGCGCGCGTTGGCGCATCAGGTGATCGTGATGAAACAGGGCGATGTGGTAGAGGCGGGAACTGATGTGTTCGACAATCCGCAGGCCGAATACACCCGCGCCCTTATGGTGGCGGCGTTTGGCCAAGCCCGCGGCAACGGTGGCGGGCAAGAGGCCGACAAAGGGGCGGCTGTTTGAAGGTTCTGTTCGTTCATCAAAATTTTCCCGGCCAGTTCTTGTATCTGGCCCCGGCGCTGAAGGCCCGGGGGCATGATTGCCGCGCCCTGACCGATGCCAAAAACCAGCGCGAGGCGTCCGTCCCGATCTTGCGCTATCGCCATGAAGCCGCTGTGCTGGATGGTGCGGCCACCCGGCTGGGCCGCAATTTTACCCAGATGACGGATCGGGGCGTTACCGCCGCCCGCGCCTGCCTGCAACTTCGCAACAAGCATGGCTATACCCCCGATGTGATTTTCGGCCATTCCGGCTGGGGCGAAACCTTGTTCCTGAAAGAGGTTTGGCCTACCGCCAAGCTGATTGTCTATGCCGAGTTTTACTATCGCGGGGTGGACCGTGACGTGGGGTTTGACCCGGAGTTCAGCCGCGAGGGGTTTGACCCGGTGATGACCGCGCAGGCGCGTGCCGCCCATCTGGGGCAATCCTTGTTGCATGCGGACGCCGCTTTGGCCCCAACAAAATGGCAGGCCAGCACCTATCCGCCCGCCTTGCAGCCCATGATCAAGGTGATCTTTGACGGGGTGAACACCGCCACCATGGTGCCAAACCCTCAAGCCAGCATCACTCTGCCAGACGGCCCGACCCTGCGCTGGGGCGATGAGGTGCTGACCTTTGTGAACCGCAATCTGGAACCCTACCGGGGCTATCACAGCTTCATGCGCGCGCTACCCGATGTCATGGCGGCACGCCCGCAGGCACAGGTGGTGATCGTGGGCGGCGATGATGTCAGCTACGGTGCGGCAGCCCCCAAAGGCCAGACGTGGAAACAGATTTTTCTGGATGAGGTGCGCGGCAGGCTGGACATGTCCCGCGTGCATTTCATTGGTAAGGTTCCCTATCCGCAGTTTGTGGCCTTGATGCAGATAAGCCGGGCGCATGCCTACCTTACTTATCCTTTCGTTTTGTCCTGGTCGATGCTGGAGGCGATGTCGGCGGGGGCCTATGTCATCGGCTCGCGCTCTGCCCCGGTGGAGGAGTTGATTACCGATGGAGTCAACGGAAAGTTGGTGGATTTCTTTGATATCAAAGGCTGGTCGGCGGCTTTGATCGAGGCGCTGGCGGAACCTGAACGCTTCATGTCCCTGCGTGCCGCAGCCCGCCAGACCATTCTGGACAACTACGACCTGCACAGCATCTGCATGCCGCGCATGGTCGATTATGTCGAAAGCTTCGGGCCGCCAGCAGCGGCTTAAACCGCTGTCGAATGCTGGGCTGCGGCGTGGTCATAGGCATCAAAGGCGCGGGCGATGATGCGGGTCAGGGGGCGCGCACGGGGCGGAATGGACAGCCCATCCGCGTTCAGCGTCACCATATCGCCAAAGGTGGTCGCCGCCGCCTGGAACATCGCTTCAATCTCGGCGGGTGCGGTGTTGAAATCGCGCTCCAGCTCGGCCCGGTCCACGCTGAAATCGCACATCAATGCTTCGATGATCCGGGCGCGCAACAGGTCATCGCCCGTAAAGACATGGCCGCGATGGGTGGAAAAGCGCCCGTCCCGGATTGCCTTGGTATGGGCCGCTGTGGCGCTGGCGTTCTGCGCAAAGCCTTGCGGAAAGCGGGAAATCGACGATGCGCCCAGCCCGATCAACGCGGTCGCCCTATCATCGGTATAGCCTTGAAAATTGCGACGCAAATCACCCTTTGCCTGCGCCACCGCCAAGCCATCATCCGGCCGTGCGAAATGGTCGATCCCAACCTCGGTATAGCCGTCCCAAGTGAACAGCTGGCGCGCGGACTCGAACAGGTCAAGCCGTTCTTCGGGCGTTGGCAACTTGTCGGACGGGATCATCTGCTGGCGGCGGCTCATCCATGGCACATGGGCATAGCCATACAGGGCAACCCGGTCGGGTGACAGGGTCAGCAGCTTTTGCACCGAATCAGCGATGCGGGAGTTGGTTTGGTATGGCAATCCATACAGGATATCGGCATTCAAGCTTTTCACGCCCCGGTCCCTGATCATGTCCACCACGCGCTTGGTCAGCTCATAGCTTTGCTCACGCCCGATGGCTTTCTGGATCTCGGGGTCAAAATCCTGCACCCCGATGGACGCGCGGTTCATTCCCGAAGCCACCAGCGCATCAAGCCGGGCATCGTCAATCTCGTTGGGGTCAATCTCAACCGAGAACTCGCCATCCTTGGCAAGCGGCACCACATCGAACACCTGGCCTGCCAGCTTGCGCATCAGATCGGGGCTAAGCAAAGTAGGCGTGCCGCCGCCCCAATGCAGCCTCGACAGGCTTACACCCTTGGGCAAATGGTTGCGCAAAAGGGCAATTTCCTGCGCCAACATCTCGGCATAAGCGATCACGGGTGCATCCGACGATGTGCCTTGCGTCCGGCATGCACAAAACCAGCACAGCCGCCGGCAAAACGGCACATGAATGTAAAGCGAGATCTGCGCGCCTTCCGGCACAGCCTCCACCCATTTGGCAAAGATCTCGGGGCCAATGCCTGGCGCAAAATGCGGTGCGGTGGGATAGCTGGTGTATCTGGGGACGCGCGCGTCAAAGAGTCCGAGGCGCTTAAGGGTGCTTTGTGTGTTCATAAACGTTAGCATGCCGTATACCATTAGGAATTGCTTTGACCCAGATCAAATGGAACTGCCTGCCATGA
>Ga0209702_10010117_pt1 | contig 10236 bp, 23 predicted proteins | sample FRY01_FD_187210 | JGI IMG/M metagenome (GOLD analysis project Ga0209702, IMG submission 187210) | Freshwater microbial communities from Lake Fryxell liftoff mats and glacier meltwater in Antarctica - FRY-01 (SPAdes) (version 2) | ecosystem: Environmental > Aquatic > Freshwater > Ice > Glacier...
GTATCATTCATTTTAAACACCGGAGCTTCTTTCACACCTAATTCAATTAATGAATTATTGTAAGCTCTTGCTTTACTAGAAACACTAGAATGCATCTTAACTAAAACAACTATATCTGTACAGCTGTCGATGGAAACTGGAAAACCTTGTACGTTTACTGAATTTTTGTACTGTGTCTCAGCAATTGATCTAAGACCCATTAATTCTGCTTTAAGAATTTCTAAAGCACTTATCACTGTAGGTGTTGCTATAAGTAAGCCTTTTTCTTCTTTTTTTGCCATGTTTGTTATTTGTTTTTAATTATAAATTGAAATTTTTCCCAGTCTAAAAATAATTCCCCTAAATTATAAGGACATCCTTCACTGTTTTTTATTTTTGAAACCACACCTGCGAAACTAATTTCATCTTGTAATCCTGTACTGTATACCTCGAAAGATCCATCTACGTGTATGAGTGTCTGCTTTTTACTCCAGTCAATTTTCTCTCTTTTTGGTATTGTGTATCCTTCCCTGATATTGTACATTATTTAACTAGATTACGTTTCATAATTTTAAGATTTTCTTTTTCTTCATAAGTTTTTACAAAGACACTTTTGTCTATGTCTACTTTGAAAGAGTTTATTTCATTTTGTAACTCAGCATTACGTTGTCTTGTTTGGGAATCTGATTTCTCCATGCTGTTATTGTTTTGCTTTTTGTCCATGATTATTTATTTATTTATTATTTTACAAATTTAAAATGCAGAGCATAATATACACTCTGCATTACCTCTCGAGGTTTACAATGGCACGTAGGCCTGAAAATGGACATTGTCCAAGATCTTATCCATAGCGGATACCTCAAAGTCTTCTTACTGAAACGAATTTCACAATATCTGTGGGCAAATCTCTTTTAACATAATTGTTAATGTTAGGTTTAGTCTTTTTTTAGATTAGGACTTTTATCTAACTTGTAAATGGCTGGTTCTTGAGAGTTTCTTTCTCCATTCTTTTTGTAGACTTTAAGCTGTTCATTATACTTTATCAGTAGTCTCGCTTTCTGTCCACTGTCTACAACTTCTTCTCCTATAACTAAAATGTAACTTTCCATTTGCTTATTTCTGTTGCGTACTCTAAGTTGATTTTTATTTCAGTCATAGCCCAGCTAATTTATAAAAGTGATTGTTAACTTCAGGTATTGCTTTTTTGTAGTAAGGTTGGTTGTTTTTGCACCAATCAGCAACTTCTTTTCTTGTTTTAAAGGGACTCATCCATGATTGTTTATTCATTATCATGTTGAACATAGGTGTTAAATCTTCTATGTAATCCTTTACTCTCCATCCTTCATAGATGTGTCTTTCTAAATTGTCTGCCATGATTGTTTATTTATTATTTTCCGCAAATTTCCTGAACCCTTTGGCTCTAATCCATACATCACTAGTACCTGAAACTAAAAACGCTTTGTGACCGTCTTTAACTTCAATTGCTTCTATTGTTCTATCATCAGCAAAACCACCCTTTGAAACATTCCATTTATCGCTATAACGATTTTCCCCTGATTTACACCAATCTGTTAAATCATTAGCTAACAACACATCTCCCACTTTCAACTTTTTGGAGGGTACTAATTCGAAGCGAGTTTTGAATCTAATAACTTCATTTCCGTTATCATCTTTAATCATGTAACGGTTTTCGCTTCCACCGATTACCTTATACTTCTTACCTTTTGTCAGGTCGTCAGCTGTTTCCGATATGTATTTTACTTTCATAATTTCAATAATTCCGTTAAATGATCAATTACCTGTTGTATATCGTCTTTGGTTAGGTAATTGTGGTTGTGGTTGGACTCGAACCAACGACCTCCCCTAAAGGATTGCTCTAACCAACTGAGCTACACAACCACCAAACAGGTAGCTACCTACTACAATTTTACCATACCTTTGGGTTTTATTTATTGAAAACTTTCTGATTTAGTCAGCTTTCTTCTGTACTCACTGATTTCATTTTCAATTCTTTCAACTTGAATCTTGTGAGATTTTTCAACCTTTTCCAAAACCTCGATAGCCTCTTCCAAAGCATCTTCAGCATTTTCTATACCACGCAAGTAGATCACTTTGTAAGCTTTTTGTGCAGCTAAATTAGCTACGTTATCAACTGTGATGTTCAACCAAGCCGCATCAACTGATTCAGTCAATTCTGCAATTGTCTCTTCACTTTTGTCAACTGTTCTCTTATGACCTAAATTTAAAGTCTTAAGATTGTGCTCACGATCAACGATTTCTTCCTTGAATTCTTTTTGGATCTGAGATTTCACAAAAGAATCTACTCTAGATGCGTCATCTAGTTTTAATATTTTCATTACTCTTTGAGCGATACCTGACAACAATGTTGTTCCTTCTGTTTGATTTTTCATAATCTTTGATTTTAAAATTTACGTATTTTTACTTGTTTAGTGGGTAATAAACCCAGAGGTTCTTTTGTGCTTTCATCTATTGGCTTAAGTGTAATAGCACCGAACAATGATTTTGTATCTGGTAGAATAATTTCACTACACAACTCTTGCTGAGTCATTTGCAGACAAGGTGTAATACAAGGCTCTACTGAACAAGGCCCACAATTTAAATTATAGTAAGCTATTTCAAAGGGTGTGGCAGCTCTTAGTTTTAGTTTGCTGTCATAATTAAATAATTCATTTACTTCCCAAATATCAGGCACACCGCTTAAATCTTTATCTACCATGAAACAAAATTTGTGCGAATCTTTAGCTAGTATATAAACATGATTTACTGGTAAACCTTTTCCCCATACTGTAGGGTCTCCATTACAAGTAGTTAACAACACAACATATTCACCTTCCTTGAAATCAGTAGATGAAACAAGTTCTGACGTTTTGTCAGGTGATATTTCAGACCAATTAATTCCAGATTCGCCAAAAATTAAACCACTACCAACTTCAGGATAAAAACTTTCACCCGCAAGACATGGGAAATCATAACATTTGTAATTAGTAATTTCTTGCCTTGTTGCAGCTCTTAATCTAAGATTACTATGGGATTTAATTTTATAACTTGTGCGCCAACCGTTTTGAGACATACTTTTTAGATCTGTCTCTATCATGAAGTTGTAAGTGTTTGAATCTTCTGACAGTTTATAGACATATCCCACTTTTATAGCTTCACCCCAAGGAGATGTTATTGAACAAGAATTTAAAAGAACAACGTATTCGCCTTTTTTAAAAATATTATTATCAATATCACCACTACCAACTTCAGGATAAAAACTTTCACCCGCAAGACATGGGAAATCATAACATTTGTAATTAGTAATTTCTTGCCTTGTTGCAGCTCTCATCTTGAGATTAATACCGTTATCGCTATACCAACCATTAAAGTCACCTTTTATGTCTTTTTTAACTCTAAAAATATGATTTGATGCATCTTCCTTTAAAAGATAAACAGTTTCTAGTGGCATATCGGATGAACCACCATCAGGACTATTCAACAAAACAACGTAAGAATTTGCGGGAAAAACTGTAGCCAAGTGTTCTGCAAAACTTTCATCAGCCAATTGTTTTAAGTTTTTAGTTTCTGTGTTATGTTTTTCTTTTACTACTTCAGCCCAAACATTATTATAAAATACATACCCCACACCTACTTCAATGTCACTTTCAACTCCTTTAGCTGGGTAGATAGAAGTAAACGTTCCAGTACACCCCCGAGATTTATACAAAGTACCGACCGGGTAAATTTCATTCGCATACTCCAACCTTTCTTTTCTAGTAGAGTTTTCATGGGTGGGAGGGCTAGTCCATTTTTTTGCCATAATTATTTTCCTATTAGTAGATGAATTAAATTATTTTTTGGTTCTACTTGTGACAACTTTTTTACAAATTTACTCATAACTTTTATTTATTTATTGGTTTAAAATTTTTAATCGTATTCTTCGTTTATGGTAAAAAAACCTAAACGACTATTACCTAATTTTCGTGCAAACTTGTTCAATATACCATAGATAATCCTCTCGTTTTCGGATATCATTATCCCATTTCTAAGTTTGTTTCCTTTGTTTCCGTTTCTCATTGCAATAATTTAAAATTTATTTCTGTTTCTGTTTCTTTTACTAAATAGCGTCTAGCTTCTTCTTTAGGATACCACCAAGCACTAAAATGCGGGAATTCTACACGAATTCGAGTTCCTTTTATTTCTATTATTTCACCTACTTTATCTATATAAAAATCCATGTACTTGCTATAATGAAAATTATTAACATTACCATCTTGAGACTCACCAAACTCAAACCCCAAAACCTTATCTCCTACTTTCATACCAAAAGTTTAAAATTTATAGTTTCATTTACAATATATTTAGCAGCTAATTCCTCTGGGTAAGCCCAAACCTCGTATGGCCCAAAATCTACTTCAACTATTCCTTTGTTTATACAAGATATTACCCCTACCTTGCCTATAAATTTATCCATACCCTTGACGCAGTAAGACAAGCTGGTTATATTGTTAAACTTAAAACCCAAAATTTTATCCCCTTCTTTCATATGATTTAATTTTTGCTTTATTATTTGTTATATTTCCCTTGCAAGGTTGCAATCTTTGTTTTGGTCCTGCTTGGACAAGGGAATTTTATCTATTGTAGTTTTTTTAGCACCCACAGCATTAGACTATCACCGAAGTAAACGGCTTTCGCCTGTCATCTAATCTGTTTGGGTCACGAATTAATATCCCAGTTCCAATGCCGACTAGCGGATCTCTTCGTTGCACTTTGGTTTAACTTCCTGCTGAGAACTCATTCTTGTTGTATAGACTATATTTGGTTATATATATATTTGCTGGGATAGTACTACTTTCTCAAGGCAGCAACAAGTCCAATATTACTACTGCCATCTTTATGTAATTTTGCCCTTTTGTTTACTGATATGGGACTTGATTGCAGATTACAAAGGATCAATGTTTAGCCTTTTTTCATTAATTTAAATCCAACCCTAAAGCTTCAATTTCAGCCATAACAGCCGCTTTTTTGTCTTCTTTAGTAATGAATTCTTGTAATTTTGCAATAGCCCCCTGGATTTTTTTTGCTTTTTCAGAGTGAGTTAATATACCGATTTGTCTTTTTGCATCACCAATAATTTCTTCTTTAGTACACCCTGAAACTGTAAATTCAGGTAAAACCTTGATGCCTAAGACTTCTTGGCCTAATATATAGGCTTGATAATTAAGCTCCACAACCCCCACTAACTTAGCAAGTAAGGTGGTATCTTGACACTCCTTAATTTTGATCCCTTCGATCTCATTGTTACCTGTTTTAAAACTATCTCCGTTTAAATTACCCAATTTCTCTAATTGGATTGTTAATTTAGCGATTGTCTCTAAAGGAGAATCTGATAAAATTGCTACTGATGCTGTTGCTGCTGTTCTTTTTGACATAATTGTGTTTGTTTATTTGTTATTTAATTAATTTAAATTTAATGTCTTTGGTAGTTTTATTTACCAAGTATTTTTCTGCTATATGCTTGGGGTAGCGCCAAGATTTTTCCTTGAATCTTATAAATACTGTATTTCTGTGTATGGATGATATTAAACCCACACAACCTAATACTTTATCCATATTTTCATTGTAGCTCAATGTAGCTCCTTCGGAATATCCTTCGTGTATACCACCTTCAAACTTGAACCCTATTACTTTTTCTCCTATTTCCATTATGATAATAGTTTAAATTTTAGATCAATGGTGACACTGTTGACTAAGTGCTTTTCAGCTAAAGATTTCGGGTAAGTCCAATAAGCAACGTGGCAATCACCAGTTAAGAATCCTACATGGATTGTATCCTAATATACTGACATGATTGTGCCGATAGACCCAATAAATTTATCCATCGCATTGCTATAAGGCAGTAATCTTACGTTACTGAATGGGTGAATTTTATCCTCAAAATAAAACCCTGTTATTTTATCACCTTTCTTCATCTAATTAATTTGAAATTTAATGATTTTTCTTCTTCTAAAACAAAATAGCCTGTGCCCCATAGATGACATGAGTAACCTATAGGCCTGCCGTAATTTGAACTTTTTTCAACTACACCACTCCCAGGTCCAGTTGCCCTTACTGAAAAATTACCACTTCCACCAATATAACGGTAAAGATTCCCCTTTTTAAATTCTTTTAACTTACTCATCTCATTAGCTTAAATTTTATGTTTATACTTTCTTCCACTAAGTTGAAACTTTCTGCGCGCCAACGATTACTTGTGTAACCGGCTTTTTTATAATTGCAATCACTTTTTACAATTTGACCAGAAGAGTTATTATTAGTTGCCCTTACGAGCGTACCATCAATAATACTAATGTATAATAAGCCCTTTTTAAATGTTACTGGCATATTACATTAATTTTATTTTACCTTGATCCACTTTACTAAGAGTACCAGCTGGAGTGCAAGAAATAACAGTAAAGATAATAAATAATGCTAAAATTAATTTTTTCATAATTTTTGTTTTAATTTTAACTTTTGTGATATTCAATAATAAAATTGATAGCGGCACTCAATTCTTTTGGGGTATAATCAATATTATCAATATACCCCATTCTCCAAGATTGGAAGTGTTTGAGGATTTTAATTGCTTCTTCTATGCCCATGTATAAGTTTTGTGATTTCGTACATAGAAGGTGCTCCTATAGCACCAAACTCCTTGTAAATTTCCTTTACAGCTTCTAATTTATTGTGTTTAGATACACAATTTAAAAATTTTTCTTTCTTTTTCATAATAATAGTTTTACTTAAAATGTCCTTTTTTCAGGCTGTCTTTATCGAAATCTTTCCATTCACCAAAAGGCGTAGAGTACGTGTAGCAATCACACTTATTATATACTCTACGCAGATCGTGATTTACATAAGATCTATTCAACAGACCACCAGTTCTTTCAATTATCGCATTGATTCCTATTAAATCGTATTCGTAATACCCATTTTTGATTAACTTAGGTGTAGCAGCTACATAAATCATAACCACACACAACAAAAGGTAAACTGCCAAATTCTTATATTGTTTGAAAACAAGAAATGCAAATCCAGGGAAAATTACAATTACATATAATAAGGGTATAATTTCTGTGTTAATATTCTACGCTTTTAAAAATTTTAATTTCATAACTTATAAAAATTTAACACGCTTCATAGCGCAGTAGTCACCAGACTTTGCTCCGAAACAGTAATTTTGTGTCTTGTCGTAAGAAATAAATTCAGAAATTTCCCAATTACATTCATCTACACTAAAAAGACAAACTTCACCTACTTCAGGTAATTCTATAGGTCTTTCTTGCGAGAATCCGGTTAACGTGTATTCTGTGAATGATAAGTACTCCACAGAAAATAAATGTTTTCCATTCACATCTGCACAAGTACAGGAATCAAGATAAACCACACTTACAACCATCCAACCATGTTTATGGTTATAAACTTTGTCGCCTACCTTGAAAATATTTATTTTTTTTTTCTCAAAATAAGATTTAGAGTAAATAGCCTTATTACCGTTATCATCTATAATCTGATAATTAACATCATAATCGACTACCAATTCGTAATCTGTGCCTTTTGTAATTTTGGTCTTGGTTTCTAAACTTTTTACTTTCATATTTTAAAATATTTCTTTTTCATTGCTTATATCAACATTATCTAAAATTTCATACCCATGAAATATTAATTTCTTAAAGTGCTTGTTAAAATTAGGTGCAGTTTTCCATTTTCTAGACATAATAAGCTGTTTAGAATCTATAATAGACTCATATTCTGTCCTTGCATCTTCATGAGTTGCAGCATTAAAAACAACCATATCACCATCTACATTTTTTAAACCGTAAGTGTCTAAATTTATTTGAAAAGAACCTACAAAATTAGCTGGACTATCTGACATTATAACGTGAAACATTATTTCCTTGAACTTAATGTTCTGATACAAGTTGATAGTTCTGTTTTCATGCTCTTCAGACCTCAATAGCTTGTAGCCTACGGGTAAAATAAAAGTATTTACATCTACTGCCACATCTATATCCTTGAAATAAGGAAAACGGTTACCTCTTACATAATTCCTAACAGCACTACCAAATACTATGGCAGTAGGGTTAAGACCTGTAAATTTTAGTAATTCTTCTCTAAAGTTAGGTGTAGTTTCATAGCCAGTATAAACAGTATCATTTATAAAATATTTACTTTTATGTAAACACAGATCACTAGTGACAACTTTTATGTTCTTCTTTACAGCCATAGGTAGCAATTTATCCTGGGATGGATCTATCAAATTGTTTACGTTTTGACGCACTGTTACAGGTATGTTATATGATCTTTTTATTATAAGAACTCTATTTAGAAATTTTTCTAAACTTTTTTCATCAGCATTGGGTGGAGAAACTAGTGTAAGTTCATAACTTATATCAATGGGTAAAACAATCTTACCCAAGTCTTTTAGAACTATATCATCTACAGATAGAGATATATGATCTACTAATTCCACAGGTATAAGATGTATTTTACTTACTTCCCGTGTTATAATACGCGTACTTTTACCAGCTGATTTTATCAACTTTAATATTTTAACTAAAGTATTTAAATTATCAGGTTCAACGTCTATGTTAAACAGAGGGTCACCACCGCCAGATATAGTTGCAAAAGATTTTTTTGTTCCCACTATAAACTGTTCCATCTTATCCCAATCGTACGTGTGATTAGGTAAAAATGGAGATTTATACCAGTTACAGTATTTACAAGCTCGTGAACACCCAAACTTAGTGTTCGAGTAGTTCACGACTATTGTGCTGTTAGTAATAATACCCATAATCTAAGTATTCAGGTTGAACTAATTCTATGTAAACAGTATGTCGATCTTCCCCCTGAACCCTGTCGTAATCGCTCTTTTTTAAATAAACAGTAAAAGTGGATTGAGGTAAGTCTCTCATTTCATTGTGGTCAACCGGGTCAAAAACAACATTTATCTTAACCCACTTTTTAGTGCAGTTTGAGTATAAAGTAGGCAATCTAAATACCCCACCTTCTACAAGAATATAATTTACCCCTAATTTTTTAAGGCCATAAATTTCCTCACTATTTTCTTCAATTTCAGACAGTTCGTAATCACTAATTTCGCTAGGCTCTACCTCATAAGGTATAACCTCAAAATCTTCATGCAAGAAAAATTGATGACCATCAGGCATTTCACCTAACTCTTCTTTAGATTTCAGAAAGAAACTTAAAACTTCAGCTAATTTTTTAGGTGCAGTAGTATCATGAATTATACCTTGGCTAAGGTAAGGCTCAAACACTGCATCAACTTCTACACTATTATTTTCATCTACAACCTCATCAAGCTTACAATATTTTAACCTGCTAAAGTTAAATGTGGGCATTATTATACCAGGGTTTTCCTCGTAAAACTTTGTGCGATCGTAGTAATTACTGAAAGCTTCAGATCTTTTTACTTCGTCATAATATTTTTCTTCTAGATATAACATATTTTTTATTTTATTGTTTATTTTTTGCTCTCAGAGTCTCTAATAAAAATGTGGCCGCCATATAATAATCATAATCTAATTTACTAATCTCGAAATAACTAATCGTAGATCTGCAAACTTGATAATTTTTAAAATATTTACCGTATTCTTCTTTTACTCCTAAATTTGATCCTATTCTGTTTTCGATCAATTCAAGCAAGACTTCTTCAGGGTCTATATTTACTTTGGATGTGGTTGTTGCAGTTACTATCATGGCTTTTTATTTTTCTTACAAAATTTACGGAATCCTTTGGCCCGTATCCAATGATGACTATTACATATCAGGAAGGCCTTATGACCATCTTTAATTTGAATATCTGATATTGTTAATTCATTTTCTGCAAAAGGGCACTCAGCTATGCCCCACCTTACTAGAAACTCATTCTTCTTTTCTCTACACCAATCATTAACATCTTTAACCAATAAAGTATCTCCAATTTTTAATTGTTTAGAAGTGTTTTTCAATACGTACTCTTTACTATTCAACAACAAAGTAAGATGATCTATTATAATATTCATTTCTTCCTTGTTTAAAAAATACGTGGTACGATCATTGTAAATTTTAATCCAACCATCATTTTGTTTATCAAGTTTTCCACTTATTTCTAAGCCTGATTTCTTCAATACTAAATTTTCCATAATATTATTTTTCTGCTTTAGCGAGATTTTTTATCCAATCTTTTAAGTGTTCCATGGTATTTATATTAGACAT
>Ga0209702_10010118_pt1 | contig 10235 bp, 12 predicted proteins | sample FRY01_FD_187210 | JGI IMG/M metagenome (GOLD analysis project Ga0209702, IMG submission 187210) | Freshwater microbial communities from Lake Fryxell liftoff mats and glacier meltwater in Antarctica - FRY-01 (SPAdes) (version 2) | ecosystem: Environmental > Aquatic > Freshwater > Ice > Glacier...
TTAATAGCGTGGTCACTGATCGGCCACGTTTGCCTCTGCCAAAAACTCGCATTTTGGGATTTTCGACTTATCCGATATGCCTGGGCGAAATTTTGCAATTTTGCGGCAGGGAAAAGGTTCCAAGGCCGCAGGTCGTGACCGCCCGTTTGCATCCATGCAGATGTTTCACTTTTAGTAACTGACAAAGCACGTCCAGGGCATCAACGGAATGCGTTAATAGGCGATGCCGGACGGTATCGGTCGCCAGGATTCATTTGTGACGACTGCCTCTCGAATGGTTCGGAATGCCTCAAGCAGCACTTCCTGGGCAAGAGTGGCTTCCACAGTCATCCATTCAAAGACTGACTTGATCGGGCATGTGTTTTTTCTAAAGCGATTCCCAGCAAGACGACTTATTGTCTTGCAGTGTCACGACTTACTTCACACATGCACAACATCGCTTTTGTTGCTGCATAGCGGCTCAGGGCGTACCTTCTCCGATGCAAAATGCCATTTGCCCACAATCCAACCTGATCTCGACGTGTTTCAGCCCGATTTGATGCCCGGTGGAGGGCGAGCAGGCTGGAGATGCCTCAAACGGGTGTTGGTTTTTGACTTCTTATACAATAAAGAGTTATGTTGTCCTTGTTGTCTCTCTCTTGTAATAGACGCCACCGTGATGCAGTCCATCCAGCTAATAGCTGCACACAAGGACGGAAGCCTTTTCTTCTTCCAAAGTCCCAGCAAAGGAAAGAACTGACCGACCGACCATTTCCAAGCCTGACCTGGAGCTTTGCTTCTCACAGTCTTTATGATCCCATGCTTCTCCAGAGCATCACGACAGACGGCCCACTTCCTGTCATCAAAGCCTGTGGTAATAAGCCCCTTCTTGTACAGGTACTTCCACAATTCCTTGGCCCGTTCATGAGGCAATGACCCGTCCGGGTTCGCTTCTACCAAGAGGCAGTATTCACAGATCGAAATGAACACGCTGATGAACTTCCACTCGATCTGGCCACAGATGCTTATCTCCCTGACCTGAAAATCGTCAGTCACGCAACGCCGTTTCCCACCGCCGATTCCATTCGGAAACTTAGCCTTGGCCCAAGCATCATATTTTCCGATGTTGACGGTCTGGGTCTGCTTTGTGCATTTACTCGTATCGAATGTCTTGGAGATGTATTTCAATATCCCACGAACTCTGCCACGTCGTGCCGGGTTGTCCCAGGCTCCCGTAAATAGACGATTCTCCTGAATGAATCCCAGCGCCTCATCGACTGTCGGAATACGTTTGAGTGTCCTTGCGAAAATGAGCAATGCCCGACGTTGGCGCACGAACGAGTCTGTTTCCTCACCGATGGTCGCAATTTCCTTAGAATCAACTTTGGCTACTCGACGTGACGGTGATGGTGAAGGCTGATCTTCTTCTACCGCCACTTCAATTGGTTTTTCGATATTTGATGCTTCGGAGGACGTTTGCAACTGAGTGTGCAAAGCAAGGTCGCCATCAATGAAGTTGTCTTCGCCGACCTGACAGTTGAGGGTGGCGATGGCCCGATGCTTCGCTTTTTCGAGGCCAGCTATATCCTCGGCAGAAACTTCGGCATTGACCTTCTTGATGAATGCCTCGATTTGTCCGATGGTCACTTTCTTTGCTGTAACCAGGGAACGGTGCCATCTGTAATCCCAGCGTGAGGCACACATTGGCAATTTGCCGTATCGCCCGCCGTGGAGTTTGCCCTCTTTGTCGATCCAGGTGACGGTTCCCTTAATCTCAAAATCAGCCAACATCTGGTGCTTGGCGAAGAGTAAGCGGATAGCTGCCTGATATTCGTCAAAGACATCGTTCGCCTTTTGCGGATCGACACCGGCAAGGTCTACTTTTAGATAACCGTTTTCACCACGGTTACTGGCAACGAATAGCGGTGAGACGCCAAACCATGCCGACGTTTCTGCTTCGACCAAACGTCGTGCTGACTCGGCGTCGGCTTTTGTCTGGTAGTACAGATGGCAGTCGATGTCGTGATAAAGAAGGGCAATGCGTGTGTCGGAAGTGTAGTAGTGCTTTCTTCCCAGGTTGTGGCCGTAGAACATCCAGTCCACCAAAGGTCGAGCGATGAATTTCCCTTCATCCCGCATGAACGTGCAGTAGCCCGGCGTGCCTTTGTTCCTGATGGCTGACTCGATCTCCACATTCTTTGGAGACTTGGCCGGTGCGTCGAAGCATCTGCGAAACGGGTGAGCAACAAGTCGGACGAAATCATGGACTTCCTCGGCAAGTGCGCCGGGGAAGACATCGTGGTAAGTTTCGTTGAAGAAGTCGGACAAATCGGACTTCTGCCATCGTTCGGGAGCTTCCTCGGTCAGTTCCCGCTCGTCACTGTCTTGATCGAGAAAGTGGCTAACGAAATACGCAGAATCGGGTTCAGCCGCACTATAATACTTGAGGAGTTCCATAACTCTGTACGGCCTTCGTCCTTTTCATTTGCTGGGGGACGAAGGCTTTTCCTTTTTCATGATGTCTATTTCTGTTCTTGGGCTTTGCCCGGTGACGAACCGGGCGCAGCTTGTCGTGCCTTAGCCTTCTCGTGCAGCACGAGCAGTTTGCAGATACGGTCGGCCATTGCGTATTCATACGTTGTGGCAATGACTTCACCAATACCGTTGATAACATCATGCCCTTTGGTTGAAGGGCGAACCTCAAATGGGTCTTTTGGCTTCGGTGGTCTTGGTGGTGGCGGGCTTCCCAGCGCAATGATGACCGACACCTTGCCGTCTGGTTCCAATATCCGGTAGCAATGTCCTCGGTCACGAGTCTCGATCATGCGAAGACCGTCGCCAATATCCTTCACATTGGGCATATCTGGAAAAGGGTCGATCATCGTTCACCCATCTTTGCAGGTGGACGCCCTGTCTTCGATGGCTTTGAAAAATAAACAAGTGCCGTTTGCAAGTCGGCGGTGGTGAATATCCGACGATTGGTGACACGCTCGACGGGTTCCGGCAAGTATCCATTACTGATGGCGTAAGCAATGCGGTGCGCCTTCACGCCGACGATGGTGGCGACTTCTTTTAGGGAATAGTGGTTCTGAGTCATGATTGCTCCTTTGATGTATCTATACTTCTCGCATCAAATAATTGTGACGGCGATAAAGAAAAACGACGGGCTGAGAAATAACCGATGTGGTTTCCTCAGCCCGCCGTTCGTGCAGGGCAATCCAAATCATTAAAGATAACGATTAACTCGTCCTCTGATTCTCCTATCGCATGAAGATGAAGAGAAATCAAAAGCGGCAATTCATGGCCGCACTCTGACGAATTGCAAAGACGTACTAGATCAGCACATGCAATGCTGAACATACCCCAGACCTCACCTATTTGTCGGGTGACCATGCAGTTGAAGTCGTGAGCGCCGAGAAAATTGAAACCGAAACCGATAGCTTTATCCACTGGACTAACTCCCAAGAGAAAACTGTGCTTTCCATCAAATCAGCCCAATGCTGCTGACGGATTGCTCAACGATCAAGAAGGATCGGAGCGGACGCCGTATTTGGCGTGCCAGTTGAGTTAGTAAAGAGAACGTATGGTGAAGGTGTTCGTTGTCGTGATAAAGAATTCTATGCCGATGCCACGGTCGATCAAGCCCAAGAAATGCAGTCTTTCAAGAAATCTATAGTGTGTGATGTACACCAAAGATCGAGACAGTCCGAACCTAAACACGCTTCTGGAATATATCCATAGGGCATTCATCGGATACCCAACCGCTCGTGGTCACGGTAACGCAAGCATAAAATCACAGCCCCCCGATATACGATATTGAGAACGAATTCAGTGCTGCCAATCGTATATCGTCGCCGCCCATGATAAATACGGTAATGGAATACAGCTTCACATCATGGGAAAACCGGCAAGGGCGTGTCCGGTGTGGTGGGTGTGGTTGGTCGCCATTTACTTGTTCTTTTCTCGCTGCTCTCGCTCCCACGCCAGTCGCTCGAATCCCTTCTGCACGGCCTCGGCGTCAATATCACAGGTCAGGCAGCGACGACCGAGCCGATGGCACGCTGCCGCCGTGGTGAACCCGCCGCCGAATGTGTCAACGACAAAATCACCGGGCTGGGTATATTCCGTGATGATTTGGATCGCCTCGCCGATATTCTGCTGCCACTCGTGATGATCTTTTTCTGCGCCCGTCCCTTGAATCACGTCCTGAACAGCGGTGTCCAAGACTGGTGTGCCGTTGGAAAATACCAAGAGCGGCTTGTACATGCTGCCAATCTTTCGCTCGTGAACGAACAGGCTTTTGCCATCATGCAGCAAGATGCGTTGCCAGACGTAAGTAAGGCGAGAAGCCAAAGCAGCAAATACGTCGGGCAGATACATCGTCCCGGTATATGCCACCAGCAAGCCACCTGGACGGAGTTTTCTAGCGGCGAAGTCTGCCAAGTCTTTCCATAGAGGGAGGAAATCCTTGTGGTATTGGGGATCGGTAAAGATCAGATGAGCCGATGCGTCGTCGATTTCCAAATTCCGAAAGTCCGTGTGAACGATCTGGATCGAGTCGTCAGGCAATACCGGGGTCTGCGACCGAATATCCTTGCGCTCTTTGGCCTTCTTGATTCGGACAAGCTCCTCGGCCCGCTTCAGATCAAGTGGTTTGGCTGGAGCCTCGGTCCCAAGTTCTTGAAGGGTTGCTTGCGCCCGTTCCTGTTCCTTCTTCGTGTTGACGGCGATCTTTGGAAACTTATACGTTTTTCCGTCTACGCCTTGACGCTGTTCGACCTGGGGAATTTCCCCACGTTCCTCAAGAGCGTCTCGGATGGTCCCAATAGTCTTGTGATCCAAGCCACAAGCCCGACCAATTGCCCGGTCGGTGTTGCGGGGATTGGACTTCAGAATGAACTCAGCGGCATGGCGCTTATCGGCGTTGGACAGATGCTTGCGGCAAAAGTCCAACTGGAAAGACAATTCCTCTTTCTGCTCCAGCGTCAGACCGGCGACAACCTCGGTGGGACATTGGACGCCCAACTCGGCACAGGCCCGTTTGCGAAGACGACCGGCGATGACGTTTCCCGCCTCGTCCACGATCACCCGCTGGATGGTGCCAATTTGGGCAATACTCTCTTTGACCGCCTGATATTCCTGATCGGTAGCCTTTCGGCTTGAGGCATCAGGATATTGGGAGTGGACGGCCTCCCAAATGTCTTCCCAACTGATCCCGTCGATGTCGGGATGATACGCCTCAATATCGGCGCTAGGACGATCTTGTTCGTCGTAATCGGGTCCATTTACGACGAGCAAGACGGGAGGCCCCGGCGTGGCAACCTGAATGAAATGCTCGCCTGAACCAAGAGCTTGAGCGATGCGAAACTTGCACCACCCACGACGGTAACGATTTTTTGGAAAAGCGATCATGATACGGACTCCTTTATCTAATACTTGTGTTCTCAAAGCTCGACGATGATCTTCACTTTCTTGGGCTGCGTCGTTGCCAGAGCCTTGGAAATCTTTTCCAATGCCACGGTGATGTCATCCAACCTGATCCGAACAGAGACGCTGTGGGCATTAAAGTCAGTGATAGGGTTTGGCAGCACTTCTCCGAACTTCTCCAGGTCGCTCTTTTCAGGAGTAGTCACGGTGAGTTTGTAGGAAGGTGGATGCGCCGCTGCCAAGAGCTTTGCCCCCTTCTTGTTGGTGGGCAGTGCAACGCCATTGTGCTGATCGTTGTCAGCAGCAGTTTCCTGAGCGGGAATGTCGTCGGCAATGTGGTCGCCGGTATCTGGGGTAGGCTGCGTTGCAGCATTGTTTCGTCTGCCGCTCCCAGGCTTGCCTCCACCAGCGTCTTGTCGCTTGTCCCGAATAGCGTCCCTGATTTTCCGAAGGGTCAATTCTAACGGGTTAGAATCAGCAAACCGCCCTTTTACGTCTTCGTAGTTTCGAGCCACGTCCATGTATAAGTGGGCGGTCGAAATGCCGATGCCAGCCTCAGAAGTCATCACACGAGAAACCGTCCGGGAATATGGAAGACACGATTCTCCACTTCGATCAGGATTTCGCCTTTGTTCTTAGCATTCTGGACATAATCCAGTTTTAGCCGGTTGCCTGTGTCGGTGAGGGCATTCAGATTTCTGGCTTGCTCACTGAGCCAACCCTCAAGATTGGCTTCAACTTCAGGCTGCTCAACCAGAGCTTCCAATTTGGTCGTCGATGCCCTCGTTCTCCGCTTACTTTTTTCTACAACGCTCATCTTCTTTGGCCTTTCTGAAACCCATTCTTGTTACTGCGATGTCCACACCAGACATCAACGGGTTCCATCAAAGCAAACACCCCAGGTCGAACTTGTGTCGTCTTCGACACTCTTTCGACCTGGGGTGTACGGCACACTCCAATCAACGTGGTATTGGCTTTATTTCGAGATCGTCACGAACCTGTTTTCTCCGTGAACTGAGGCACGAGAACCTTGATCCAAGAACTTTCTGTTGTTGCGAAGTTCATTTTACCACGCAAAAGGCCGTTTTGTAAAACGCCGCATTTAGGGTCGAAACAGTGTCGAGTTCGACACCGGAGTAACCCCGATGTCCAGGTAAATTCCCACGAGCATCACAACTCCTCGTGTCTTGGGAAATTACCAATGAGCAAACCTTCACACCGAAAACAGCAGAAGCAAAAAGATCGAGAACGTCAGGTCGCCAAGCGGAAACACGAACATGCCGAACGTGACCTTTACACCAAACAGTTCCCGACATCCGAGTTTCGGACCAACAATGCCCCCGATGGGTTCGTCAATCTGATCCGGCGAACCTTGCGTGGAATCGACTTCCGGGATCGAACACCGAAACCAAGTTCCTGACCCACATCAAACGAAGTCCCGAAGTGGTCATCCCGGCATTGGTGCAGGGAGTTTTCGAGCGCAATCTGTCAGCATTGCATCTTGCCAACATGGTTGGACACCGGGTCTTCAGTCGCATTCCATCGGACCAACTTCGTCGATGGATTCCGTTCCACGACGTTCAGTTCATCATGGCCGGTGAAAAGATTGTCCTGGTGTTCCGTTCGTTAGAACAAGCAAGGGGCAAGGGTGGAACGACGTATTTTTCGTCGCATCGTCCCACGGTTGAAATTGACGGACAGAAGTTGATTGTTGGCTGGTCACGCCACGCCATCGAACGCACTTGCGAGCGACTGGCTTAGGTAGCCTAAACTGCGATACCGAGACGCCAAGAAAGCGCTTCGCAACTCAAGGAGTATCTGCACACGAAAGTACCCGTATCCAAGAACGTATCCAGCGTCGTAGACGACTAGCTTCCCCGTCCCCATTCTTCATCGTAAAATATCCTCGTAGCCTTGGTATTCTTTTTTGTTGCCGCTTCGCAAGAGCCTGGGTTTATCCTGCCTCGGAGACAGTTGGCACGACCCTCCCGGCAATTTCTGCCCGCAACTGATGCGGGCTGGGAAATTGTCTGGAGTCGATCATCATGCCAAAGTCGAGTCGTTCTCGCAGTAAGCCAACTCATATTCGGATCAATATCGTCGGGTGTGGCGCAGTTTCTCGGTGGCTGTTTCGTCCGCTGCTCGCATATCTCACCATCGACACGAAGACCACGTTTGAGATCAGGTTCATCGACGGTTTTGAGAACAAGGCCCGCAGACTTGCCGACGATGCCCTGACCGAATTTCAATCGGCTGTTGTGGTGGTGATCCCTCAATACTTGACCGAGGGCAATATCGTTGAACACATTGCTGACCATGATTTTGTGTTCGTTTGCGTAGATAACTACGCCACCATCAACCTGATCTCGAACCATGCCGTAACTCTTCGTGACGTGACGGCGATGAATGGTTGCTGCGGGTGGTGTGATGGAATTGTTCAAGTTCACGTCCGGCGTCAGAGCAAGAATCTGACGCCAGCGTTTGCGAACAAATATCACCCCGAATACGTCAACCCCCGTGATCAAAATCCCGCCGATCAACTCTCGAAGATTTCAGTTGCATCAGAACATCGTGGCATCGTGGTTTGCAACATGACGGCTGCGTTGATGGTAGCTCTTTTCCATCGGGTACGGAGCGGAATTTTCGGCAGTACCATGCCGGAAGACGGCGACTACTACTTGGACACAATTCGAGGGAGGGTAGTGGGCCGACCAACAACCGAGTGAATACCCAGAAAGACAACCGCCAAGAACCGCTTCTTCACCCGCACCGAATTGATCGCCGAATATCGCCTCCGTCAGCATCTCAGATAACTGCCACCGTGACGGAATCGTGCGTGGCGCTCATCGTTTCTGAAGCCTCAGTGAAGGCGCAATGAATCAGTACGAAAAGTTTCTTCGCTGGGGAATGGCCGTCATTCAAGAGCCAGACGGGGGCGATATAATCCCGAAACAGAAAAGAAAAAGCCTTGGTGATGAGCCAAGGCTTTTTTCGTTGCATAGGACGCACTCTGAGGGGATTGGATTTTCAGGTTGGGATAATACACGCCTCAGAATTTGAGAGTTTGACTATCAAGCGGAAATTCCCATTTTTTGAAGTGCCTCGATTATCTCTGGAGTCAACTCAACAGTTTTACCGGGGGCGTCGGAAAGTCCAAATTTGCTCCCAAGATATTGTATAGCTCTGTCGAGTTTTTCACATGGTTCGCCGTCATTGAATGAGTAGTGAACTTTGGCTGTAGTTGTCATACATTCGCCCAAATAGAAATCATCCAAGCCTCTATCGTATTGAGCAACGATTGTTGAGCCTGTCTTGCGAAGGTAATCGAGTCTGCCAATCGACCTTGCGTTATCCTTCCACCAGCTTTTGAATGCGTCGTGAACGTCACCAAATACTAGACTACCAGTTGTCCTCATGTTTGCTTGCAATGCGTCCCAAGTTGCGTCCCACAGCTTGTAGGAGATTACGGGGGCGGTTTCCAGCTTATTGAGTTTGTGTCTCTGAATGACAATACGTCTATTGTCTGAATCAATATCAATGTGTTGCAGGTGACTCAAATCAATATGCCGAAAGCCACAATTGAGGAACAACAGACAAAAACATCGGTATGGTTCTGGCAAGGCTAGTGCTTTTTCAAAGTCTCCAGAAGTCCACAACATCAATTTCTTTTGTTGTCGTGTCCTGCCTGTCCCTTGAGGGTCCACATACTTGTATTTCTTTTCGAGTAGCGGGCAATCGGTCAATGCACATTCAACAGCCAGCTTGCAATATCTGACGAACATTTTCGCCGTCTTCATGTAGCTGATTTTTGATTTCTTCTTGATTTGCTTGTTGACCTGCAAGGTATCGTTGTATTGATCCAATAGCCCATTGCCTAAAGTCGTGACGTGCGCTTGTAGGTCAAGGAATTTGCGGAATGAAGCCAATGCGTATTTGCGGTCAGCATAGGTACTGTCAGTGATCTGGTTTGATTCGTGTTTTTTCGTCATGTCTGCAAAGTAGTCATCCCACCAGTATTGAATCGTCTGAGGCTTTTTGTCCTGATGAATAGGAGTCATTCGGGCAATGCGGTCCTGCCATTTGTTTGGCAACAGGTAGGGCTTGGAACCCAATTCGCTGATGAGCCGGAAAGAATGACCTTCCACAAGAATTCGCTGTTCTTCGTCGATACGGTTGAATTCATGGTCGAACTCTTGACGTTCGTTCAGGAATTCTTTGACTCGAATCCTCTCAGGCAATACCGGCGACTTCATTTGCTCTTGAATCAACTCAATAAATTGAATCACAGATTGCTGTAGTGATCTCTCTGACCTCGGAGTACCAAAGGCATTCCAGTATTCAACCACAGAGTTGAATAGGGCAAGGTGATGATTGTAAACCTTGATGTTGTCACGTTGGCCGTCAATCTGTGCCTTGAGCAAGTACCATTCTTCCAAGGCGGTTTCGTAGCCTGCTTTCGTCCCAGGGTGTCTCAAATAGCGCATTTGGCCATTGAAGAATTTTCGCCAATGGTCCCGAAATTTGGATAGTTCAAGTTTGATGCCTTGTTTTTTTGCGTAGTCAGCGTAGTGCATTTCCTGCCCTGTCTCTGACCTCTTCACCAGTATCCAAGAGGTTGATTTGTATCAAATTGACCTGCTTTGTGATAGTTAGTTTGATACAGAAATGCACAAAACACTGGTTATTTAGTGTTTCATCTTCACTGGGGGCCAAGAGGTCGCAGGTTCAAATCCTGTATTCCCGATTTATTTTTATTGACTTTTGCTGAGTTTTACCCCCCGATACTTCCCTTTTTGCCTTCCCTAATCAGGAGCAAAAGGATGTCACGG
>Ga0209702_10010121_pt1 | contig 10230 bp, 16 predicted proteins | sample FRY01_FD_187210 | JGI IMG/M metagenome (GOLD analysis project Ga0209702, IMG submission 187210) | Freshwater microbial communities from Lake Fryxell liftoff mats and glacier meltwater in Antarctica - FRY-01 (SPAdes) (version 2) | ecosystem: Environmental > Aquatic > Freshwater > Ice > Glacier...
GTAATATAACGCCACCAGAGCTGGTATTAAGATAATCACTTACAGATAAATTCAAAAAATGATAATCTGAAGCGAGGCTTTCTTCTCCGGCTGCATTAACCTGCGTTACCACAAACGCCACAGAAGAACCGCCCGAAACCATAATAGTAGAACTAAAACCGCTCGGTTGAACAAGTACGGAACTGAAGTTAACATTTTCCAAAACCCAATCCGCAGAGTCATTACGAATAAGACTCTTTGGTTTATATAAAGGATGGGTAAGTCTAATCACATCACGTATCTGGTTCCAGTAAAGTTCTTCAATATGCTCAGCCTGATACGGAGACTCCACTGTATAAACTCGAGCCGCTGTGCCGCCTGAAACATAAGTAGTGAAACTTGTAGTGTTAATTGCGTTACCGTAAACATCACGAAGCTCAAATGTATTATCTGTTAACTTCGTTAAACGAACTGTGTACCCAGCAAGTTCAGTCATTTGACCGATAGCCGTAAACTTAATCCAATCATCAGTAATGAAGCCGTGATTAGTTATTTCCATAACGCCAGTATTGGCTTTAGTTATAGAAACTATTGTTTTATTTTCTTCTAAAACATACGCCTTGTCTTGAACAAAACGAATATAACCTTTTCCCATCATAATAATGTTAGTATTTTCGATTGTTGATGAGTATTTGAAGGGATAAATTTTAACCGGAAACTCATCGTGCATTATAAAATCAAGAAATTCAAACCCCGGAGAAGTTGAAATACCCCCATGATAATCTACGAACCAGTTTTCTGCTATTGCAAGCGACACATCGTGCTTAGAAAGGTCTGCCCGACCGTAATAGCTCGGGGAAACCTCTCCGCCTACAAGGGCAAATTTAACAAGATCAATCGTCACTTAAAACGCCCCTAACAAACTCAACAGCGGCCCATTTTGATAAATAAATCTCGAAGGGGTAGTTCCACTAAACGCACCACGTGCGAGTAACCAATCCGGCATACTGTCATATTCAACTTGGTTTTCATTTGCCGTTGCTATACGTGCTTGAAGAACATAATTATTAGCAGTATCGAGAACTTTTTGTGCGCGTCCCGCCTTGCCGTGAAGGTTCATTGCGATATGGGCACTCAGCATGTGTGCCATAGCCATGTAAAGGCTTACGTCCCAGGCCGGGGGCACAGTTTGATCTTTCGTATAAATTAAAACCGGAACTTCGGTGTTGCTGTAAAGCACAGCTTGCCCATCATCATCGCCGAGAAGAAAACTTTCAAAATTTTCCAAAAATCTTGGGTATATAAAATCAGAAGGTAAACTGTGCTTATAAAGCCAGGGCGGTTCTGGATCGCCAGCTGCCCAAGTCACATCAAAATTTCGTTCTGAGATTAAAGCTGGAAGACTCGTTGCACGACAACTTGCCCACGGTGCGGAACGGAGTACTGATCTACGAACAACCTTGTACCAAAGATTGCACGTTTCAGACTCTTTCGAGTTTTCATCAATTGCTGAAATTTTAGAGCGGGTTCCCGCCGCGCTTAAAGCCAGATTATAAAGTTCAACTTGACTTTCTGACATGGCAGGAACCCCAGTTCGTTACTTGTTTACGCCTACATCTTTGCTGTCGCTCTTCTTTGTTCCACCAAGCTGGCTGAGCGCAACCGGCTCTTGCTTGGAGTTGTGAAGAAGGTCTCCGGGCATTGCCGGGCCTTTCGCAGTCCACTCATGGGCATCAACCGGCAGCATATGGAAAGGAGCGTCCTCACCTTTTTCTGCCGCAGCGGCCAGGGCTTTTGCGTTTTCCTTAGAATACAACTTCACGGGCACCCCATTGAGGTTATCGGGGATTTCGTTACCGTTGAGATCGCGCTCATAGAGCGTGCCACCAAGAAACATATTACGACGCAATGCTACTTTCATGTTAGTTTACTCCATCGGCGATAGCTGCCCATTTTGCTGGTTCATGCGTTAGAAAAGCTGTCGCAGCTCCGGCAGTGAGTGCCGCAGTACCCGTAACCTGTAGAACACCAAGATACCGCTCATAAGTGCCCCAAGGGATTTGGATCATTATAGCGCGATAACCTGCAACCAAGGTTGCCTTTGGAATAGCCGCCGTTGCGAAATGCACGGTAGCCGTTCCGTCCGCCGCGATAGCAGCTTGCGCGTCCGATGCAAACTGGAACTGCACGGTAGCAGAACCATCTGAAAGGACGGCTGTTGATATGCGAATAACAAGGAACAAGTCCTCGCCATTCCCAATATCCTGACCAACCAAGCCGGTGTCGTAAACGTCACCAACGAGGTAAGTTCCTGCTGCACCCGTATTGAGCGCGGTTGCATCAAGGAACTGAGCGCGTTTATCCATAATCATAATTCATTGCTCCTTATTAAACGATACGGGCTTCGTCAGCAGCCAGAGCGTCAACACGACGAACCGGGATGCCATCGAAAGTTACAACCTTGCGGCCAGCGATAGACTCCATCGTCAAGGTGCTTTGCAGAACCTTGTTGACGAGCTGCTGACGGAACATTGAACGAACAGTACGGCTCACATAAAAAACGGGCCGACCAGCGTTAATGTTTGGTATCAGTTCGATTGCGCGAGTAAGCAAGTTTGCCAAATCGCCACCGGTTGTGTAGTCCTTGATAAGCAAAGACTTGTCAATGTTGGCGATACGCACGACATAACGCCAGTCGCGAACCGTAAGGCCAGCGTCGAGGCGATAGTGTGTACGATAAGCTTCCATGCGACCACCAGCGCCGTCAATAGACTCGATGGTAACTTGGCCCTTATCGGTTACTTGCAGTCCGGCTTTCGATCCCTTAGGAACAATACCGTGTACAGTTTGTGGACCCCAAACAACCAGCCAAATTGAGCTGTTATCGTTGCCCGTTCCACCCGCGTCAATGATGTTCTCACCGTTACCTGCGGAAAGCAAGTTAAAGCGAGGAGCAAGGCCGGTAAACCGTTCAGGGTTCACAGACTCATCACCGTAGAACAGGGCAGAAGTGAGAGCCTGATTGATACCCTCGATATGCGCGCGATCTTCAAGCAATCGGTATTCAGCGGCATTGCCGTTGAGGTCCGCGAGTGCCTTGTCGATTTCGGCATAAGCTTCAAGCATACCACAAGAGTCAGTGACTTGAACAGTCGTACCCTTGTTAGGCTGAACGCCTTGATAAAGCTTACGCCAGGTTGGTGCAGGAAGTCCGGCACGAATTGTAGTACGGTTTCCGGTAATCAAGTTACCTTCCATGTACGACATATCGTCTAGGATTTCATTTTGCAGGTTTAGAATTTCGACCACATCAGCAATTTTGCCGCCGGGATCGCTTGCTTTGGCCAAATCCAACAAGGTTGGATTGACAGTTGAAAGTGTAGCCATGTTAGCTCCTTAAGTTTAAGTTTTATCGTATATGCGTTGAGCAATAGACTGGGCTGCGACATTGGGCTGTCCGGCTGGAAGCGGCGATCCCTCGATCAAATCCTGACTAATGTTATTTATCCACTTAATAAACGAAGGATGATTACCAGCGCCCGTGAAGTCAAGAACCTGCTTCAAGTCCGCTATATCTTTTCCATAGGTGTCACGCATAAATGCAACTCTACCCATAACCGCCGGTGTTTTATCGCCGCCGATATTAGGATCAGAGTTTACTAATGCCTTCCACTCATCCTGTGTCTTGGTCCAATTTGCGGTATCCCTCTCGGAAGCGCTTTTCATAAACCCAGTTTGCAGGCCTACAAGTTTGGCAGCCACATCACGTGGAATGCCAGCCTCATTCACAATAGCGGTAAAGTCTTTAACCACCGCCGGATCAACTTGCATTCCATCAGGAATACTAATTTCTTCAATCTTGAAAGGAGTGAGCTTGGTATCGTTAGCCTCACCTTTGGCCTTATCTTCATCGGCCTTTTTATCCGCAGCCTCTTTAGCAGCTTTATCGTCGACAACCTTTTTATCGAAAACATCTTTATCACGCTGGTTGTCAGCCTCGGACTTTGCAGGGTCCGATTTGAACTCGGCGGGCGTAGCGATCAAAACCGCAGCATCGGCAGCAGCTTTAGCGGCAACCTGCTCAGCGGTAGGTTGATCTCCGGCGGCGCTCATTAACGAGGCAGGTTCACTAAGACTCAGATCGGTTGTCATCAATTTGTTCCTCATACTTGCTCTGCAACATTTGTAACCAATTCGCAGGAGCGATTTCTACTACATGGGCTTGCACTTGTTGACCCACATTTAATTCTCCACACTGGAAAGATGTACTAAGTGCGTTGGAGGTAAACGGATTTCTATGAAGATGGCAGATTTCGAGAAGCCAGTAAAAATATTCCCGGCCTTCCGGTGTTGCCATAGATTTGCTTACGAATTGATCGAGGCGGAGTTTCTTTTCCTTCTCCACCGCTTTGAGTTTATTGAACCTTACTTGATCTTGTTTTTCGTCGTATGCCATTCTCGCACCATATACTACTTTTAAGTGACTTGCAAGGGCCATATCTTACGCTGAAAGCATAGCGTCAAGAGCCGACCCACCTCCGCCTACTTGCGTTTCGGAAAGAAGTTTTGCAGCCGGTGCCGCCACGGAGCCAGCAGCAAGCATCTTTTCGGCTTGTGCTTCTTCCGCCCGCGCCCGGCGAGTTTCTGTAATAGACTCAAGTGAATTAACACCACTCGCTTTAACACCAATATCACGCGCGTAATTTATAAGCAACTCATCCCAATTAGGAACATCGAGGGCTCCGGCGTAAACACCAGAAATATTACCGACAAGCTGCATAAAGCGTTCAATCGGCGCAACTCCCACGGCGGACTGTGCCGCAGACAGGATTGAAACATATTGAATTTCAAGCTGCGCATCGCCGATGCTTTGAGGTGGTTCTGGCAAAAGACCTGCCCGACCCATAATCGCGTAAGTTCTATTGATACCGGGGTTAAGGGCCTCGTTCTGGAACCGTTCAAGAACGGGACCGAGTTGAACCAGCTTTTCCTCACGCCGCGCATCTATCTCAGTTGCGGACCTTACGGTTTCGAGCTGAGAAATCATCTTAAACAAATCGTTGTAGAAAGTTTCACGAATACGACCTTGAACATCACGAATATCCATCGTGAGTTCACCGATGGGCGGTTGAACAGTATAAGCTGGTTTCATTCCGATTGAATTGATGCCAGCTACAAAAGTTATTCCACCGGGAAGCGGCGCTGTCGGACGGTGTTGAAGTTGAATATCCGCTACCATCGGAGGACGCACCATGTAATCGAGTGACTGTCCCTTGCGCTTTGTTTCGTGCTGAAGCTGAATAACATCGCCAAGTGCATCGAGGCCCGGAGCCGTTCCATAAGCGTCATTACCCGTAAGTTCCCAACGAGGAAAGATGCCGGGGAGTTCGTTAAAACCTTTAATCCCGAGGGCGCGCGTTTTTTCCTGCGAGGTCGTTTCCCAATAACATTCAATGAATTTGAACTTTTTTGATACCTTGTAATCCCCCGTATTTGGTTGAATAAGGTGAGTTATTTCAATATCATCTTCAAGCGCTCCGTCCCGTTTGTCAATCTTCATACGAACATGGTCAGAGCAATTTTCCCTTCCCCAACGAGACTCAAGTTGGTGAACTTTTAACTTAAACTCCCGCGCGAAAACACTGACTTCCATTCGGTCAGACTGGCCGAGATAGTATTCTCCGAGGGCGTTATTGTAGCATCGAATAACGGACTCAAAATCTTCATAAATCAACATAGAAGCTGTACCGAAGAACACGAGGTCGAGGTACATAACGGCCATCGCGTTGTAGAAGTTGCTTTCTTGAAAAACAAGCATCATTCGACGTTCGACCTCATCAAGCCATGCACGGGCTTCAAGGTCAACGTCGTCACCGTAATTTGCAAGACGAAGCTTGAACCACGGACGTGACGGAGAGGTAATTCCGTTCATCATACCTGCTGCAAGTACCCGTCCTGCGTTAGTGCCGGTCCCATCAAGGATGGTTCCGCTTTTAGTTAGATACCTCGAGCGCTCATCACCAGACATAAGCCAGATGTAGCGTTTCGGGATATAAAACTCCGCGATCTCCCGCCAAGATTGCCACCACGGAAGCCGATCACGCCTCAACGCGGTAAGCCGTGAGACATGCTTCCTATGAAGTTCTTCCGTGATATTCATAATTTAGCCTCCGAGGAGATTACGTTTCGCAACGTTAGCACTTTTCACGAGGCCCCCGGCTCCACCAGCATTGGAAATAAGGGATTTATAAGAAGTTGCTGTGCTATCAACCGGAGCCAAATTCCTTTGGTCGTTAGCACTGATCGGTGTTGGCGGGGGCTTGGGCTTTTTGACTTTGGGCATCATGCTAATACGCGCTCTCTCTCATAGGGGTTATAGTCAACAGGGGTATGAAGTTTAACATAGTCTTCTCGCTGCTCGCGAGTCTCTGGAAAGTAAATATCGTAAGCGAAGGTGCAAGCGAGGGCGTCCGCAACATTCGGAGACTTAATTCCGCGTGAACGCATCACTTTTTTGGACTCAAGCTGAATAGCCTCTGCATTATTCAAACCATAAGTTGGTCCTGTAAGTTCATCGACGAAGGTTATTTCAACGCCCGGAATTTTATTTGGGATGCTACCGAATTTTAACCAGCTCCGCAGCCGGCCCCAAATTTCCGCCCGCTTGTTTGCGTACTTAGCTCCGTCATTAACGTCTCCGCCATCAGCACCTGAACCAAAATCTACATCCATCGTGGGGATTTGAAGCATACGAAGTCTATCAGCTACGCCGCCGCCTACACCGCCCGAGTCAACCATGACCATTGCCGCGCGGATACGGAGAAAAGTTGCTGCAGCTCTGGCAGCTGTTTGCATAGTATCAGTACCGTAGAGAACCTCGAGTCCCAAGGTAATGGCATCCCTTCCTTTACGAGGGTAGATAATTGAGGGATCGTCGCCAAATCTACCAACGTCCACCCCGATGATAATCGGATCACCTGAAGGTAAAGGCGCGGTGCGAAGTGTGGCTTCCAAAGCAAGTTCAAAGGGGATGAAACTTGTGGCATCAACCCGAGGGAAAACGCCTCTGACGCGCACACGTACAAAATCGCTGTCTTCTCCATAGTCTTTAATCCAGGCGTTTATTTGATCTTTGTCCGTAAGCGTAACTTCACGCGAGTCTACTGCGCGTGAAAGCCAACGATGAGCAAACTTGCCGTGAGCAAAACACTCACGGAACCGGCCTTTATTGCGTGTGGGGTTTCCGAAAACAGCCCAAATAATTTGAGTACCTTTGTCTGTCAAGGCGCCCTCAGTTGTTTCCCAAATTATATCGGGAATGGCGGAAGCCTCATCCATAAGAACCAGAATGCGTTTACCTTGGTTATGCAATCCGGCGAAGGCTTCTTGATTGCGTTCCGACCAAGGCACCATGTCGATACGCCAGGTGTTTTCATGGGCGGGGTCCGCGGATTTAAGACTTGTTGCATTCAGCTCGAAAAGAGTTTTTGCAATGAAAAGCCGATACCATTTTGCAAGTTCTACCCAAGTTTTAGTTTTGAGCTGGTTTTCGGTGTTAGCGGTAACAACGCCCTTAGTGTCAGTAAATGTACTGATAGCCCAAAGAATGATCCAACTGACGAGGGCGCTTTTCCCCACTCCGTGGCCAGAGGTGGTTGCGAGCTGAACGGCTTTGGCGAAGTCGATAGTACCTTCGCCGAGATCAATGAGTACGCCCCGTTGCCAATCTTCCGGACCTGTTTCATGTTCGAGTTCTCCCGGCTCACCCCAAGGAAAAGCCCAGATCACAAACCCGAGGGGGTCTGAACTGAATTGAGCCAAATCCTCAACGAAGTCTGTCACTGTTTGACCTCAACGTAATCAATGGTTTCGATTACAGGGGCAACAATAACTGCTGCTCGCTCGGTGGCAAGTCTTTTTCTTGCTGCTTCGAGTCGGTTTCCAACATCGACATTAAGGTTGATATTTGTGTTTGAAGTTTGAGGTCCGTTGCCGGAGCGATCAGTGACGAATTTTGCAAGTTCAAGTTTTTGTCCAAGGGATGCCTTCTCCATAAGTTCATCGTTTTCCATGTGTTCTTGAATAATATGAAGCGCATCGACACTCATACCGGCAAGCATTTCGGTAGCTGTTTTGAATTGAATATCGCGTTCCTCGCCGTAAATTTTCATCAGCTCTATAAACGCCGGATCGGTTTTAAGAATTGAAACGTAGGTGGCGGCGTAACCGCAAATCAACGCGGCATCCCAGTCAGATTTTCCCGCCGCAAGTAAACGAGCCAGATTTTTATGACGATCAGACAAACGTTTAATGGAAGGGAGCGGTTTTTGCACCCCTCGCTCCACGTTGAGTTTGTTTATATCTTCTGAGGTCAATTCTCTCCCGACAGCATAAACCAACTTTTTGGATGCTCTACCGATTGGCGGGCGGGCTAATTCGAGGTTGAAATCCATATCCATTTGCTTATACTATTTTCCTTCGAATGTCAATATGTATGTGATCCGAGAGACCATAGCCATATAAGGAACTCGCACCAAGCCAAGGGAAACTCGAACTCGCACCAAGCCATCCTCTCCGTTATTCAACATCAATAACCTTTTCTTATTCTTGACGCCGTGACCTGACGCCAGAATTGAATTTTAGAACCTCGCGGGCGGGAATAAATATCACGAATATCTCCGGTGCCTGGAGGTGTGTCCTGCGGCGGACCCGGTATAATAACAACCGCACCTGTAATACCGAGGGCTACAAGAGGGGTTGCTGCGATTGGGGAAAGACCGAGCATTGTAAAATTATACCTTTTCGCAGTTCGAGGTTTTCATTGTGGCACCGCCGTAAATCTGGCCATAGCCTTTTGGGGCTTCATGTTTGCCAATGGCGTCGAGAAGTGCCTTGAGTGAAGGCGTCATATGGGTTCTCCCGGAATTTCTGTTTCAGCTACCCAGTTGCCGCCAGCTGCGATGATGCAGGTCTTGCCCGTAGCAATCTGCGTGGCGAGAATTGTGAATGTCTCCTTGCCGACGAATGTTTCGATTACCATCGTGCCGCCACCGGACAGGCCCTTGCCTATGCGGGCTTCGCCGTACCGGCTGCCTTCCAGGGCCTTGACAAATTCCTTATACGGGCCGCACATGAGTGATTGAGAACTGGCCTCCGCTATCCACATGAGCAGCGCGGCAAGGGCGAGCAAGGTAATAACAACCAAGGTTTTCATTGTTGCACCGCCGGTATTTGATTGTCTAAAAGATCAAGCTGCTCGATGATCTTGGGGTCAACATAAAGTTTGCCGCCCCTCGGAATGACATTGAATATGTTTGAGCTCGTTTTGTATTCCTTGACCGGATAGCCTTCCGGCTGGATTTTCCAGACAGCTTCCACAACGTACTGCCCCGGCTCAAGGTGGCAGTCCTTGTCTATAAACCACTTGAGCGTCACCGGAACTGGCGGACCGTCGCCGGTGTTGTATATGCGCGAGCCATCGCCAAAACATGCGGGGATAGTTCTTTCTTTCGCCGCGGCATCGTAAATCTCAGCCGCCCAGGTGCCGAAGAACTTTTGCTTTATCGTCCGGTCGTAAGAGAGAATCGGATCATCACCTTGCACGAAGTCCACAATGTAAAGTCGGTTCACCTCAAAGAAGTCGGTTGCGGGCGCGGCGTCTTTCCATCTGGCGGAAAGGCCAAACCAGATCGTCAGTAAAATAGCACCGAACAGAAAGGCATAGGCATCGACGCGGGTAAGTTTCATTTGTCACTCCACGGCCAGAAGGTGAAGATTGCCATGACTGCCCCGACAAAGCCTGCCGCTGTGATGATGAACCTAGACATGATACCGAGGCTTTCCTGCAACAGCAGCGCCTTGCGAAGAAGCTGATAGTGTTCAGGCGTCAAAAGGCTATTGCCTTCACGAAGGTGTGCGAGAAGGATTTCGTTCTGCTTGGAAAGCTTTGGTTCCATTCGTGTCACCTTAAAAAAGCACTGCTAAAATCGAACATGACTATAGATACTTTCTCGCACCAAGCTGACCTCTCCGCGCTCAATTTACATACCACTTCCAATAACAGATGAGGCCCACCGCCGTTGGCGTCGCCCACTCGATTATCCGATGCAGTGTCCAGACGTTCTTGTAGCCGTCGTGCTGGGTGGCCTCGCGGTCAATCCAGAAAACAGTATTGAGGATGAGCAGCACAGTCGGCGGATCGAATCTGCCGATGGCCCAAAAGAACAATGCAGCAAGTGCGCCATGCAAAGG
>Ga0209702_10010123_pt1 | contig 10227 bp, 19 predicted proteins | sample FRY01_FD_187210 | JGI IMG/M metagenome (GOLD analysis project Ga0209702, IMG submission 187210) | Freshwater microbial communities from Lake Fryxell liftoff mats and glacier meltwater in Antarctica - FRY-01 (SPAdes) (version 2) | ecosystem: Environmental > Aquatic > Freshwater > Ice > Glacier...
TATATTCTGTAACGTATATAAAAATCCTTCTTAAACTAATTTAAACTAATTTAAACTAATTTAAACTAATTTAAACTAACTATAATTATTTTTGGATTTTATATATAAATATATTGTCTGTATAAACTTATATAAACTCGACATAACCCTATAACGTAAAATTTAAGTTTTATTTTGGCGAAAATTTTTGTGTGAAATTTTTTCGGGGTGTCTCTAAGGTATCCCCTTTTGGGTAATTTTGTTAATTTGGGGTAGGGGGGTAGGGTGGGGGGTATCAAAAAAAAATGTAGCGCAATACTATATAAAATATGAAATATATGACACAAAAAATACGGCAAAATGAGACACCGGAAAGAGTGTCTTGCGAAAAGGGATACCTTAGTCTAAACTTTGTACCTATGGGTGGGGGTGTACGAAACGCCTTTTCTCCAGCAGCAACTTAACATTAATAGAATCATCACAACTAGTACTAACTGCCGGATCAAAAAAGAGAACAGACTACTTAGTACTCTTGCTGCCTCGATACCTTTATCAGCGTGACACTCGACTGCCGGAGTCCCCCTCGCAAGGGCAGACGGATGAGGTGAGGCGGTCGCCCTTATTTATAATCGCCGCCTCGTATCGTTCATCCGTCTGCCCCGTTCCCATATTACTATCCGATGTCGCCGCTGCGCCGGAGAGCTAGTAGCCTCCCTCGGCTGTGTCTGCACAACCGTCGCATTGATACCCCAAGTTGCGATCCCTCTGCGTCAAACAATTGGGCTGCCGGCAAGTTGGGCAGGGCAGGTTTCTCGGGTTGCGCTTGCCGCTGCGCCGGAGAGCGCTGTTGCCTCCAGGATTAGCAAAATCAGATCGGTCCTCATCGTCGTAGTCGTTATTGTGATTTCGTCCCATGATTCGCCTTTCTCAGTTGGTTGACTGTCTTACAACTCTATCCGATTTAGTTGATTACGCCGGATTGACTACGACTGCGATTGCGTACTTTCGTCCGATCCAATAGAATTGGTCCCAGATTGGACCTTTCTTGACACTTCTACCATTCGGAAAAGATGGAGTGAATTGCTCGGCATCAAGAATGTTGCCGTCATTATCGAACCATACTGAACAATATCCTTTCCAGTATCCTGTCATTTTGTGAATGACGTACCCTTTTGGAAATCGGCTGATCTGCATGTTGGTTAAAAGCTTCATCGTAGAATTCTTTCTTTCTTGTCTGTTGGTTGACTGTCTTACAACTCTATCCGATTTAGTTGATTATGCCGGAAACAACTACTATCCTACTTCTTATTGTACTGGAAATAGGCATATTCGCTCACCAGCTCGCTGTTGAGGATTTTTCGAACAATTACGTTTTCTTGTTTTACTTCTCGCAATTCTGCGGATGGAGCAGCAAACATGAAAATCGCTCCCTTCGGAACATTCTCACAATCAAATGGAATTTGCACAACACCATTGAGATAAACTTGATTCCCGTACAGTGAAGTATTGTGAATCCCTTGTCGAACGCCAGTATTAAAGTAGAAAGTTCTCAGCATGTTGATTCTCCGTTCTTAATTCTATCCGATTGATTCAGATGCGCCGGAGTAGATGTTAATTTTGATTATTGGCGAAAAAAGACAACGACTCCCGCCGATCCGATTAGGGGCAGGAGCCGTTGTTGGGTTATATAGAGTGGTCTTGGGTTATATAGAGTGGTCTATTGCTTCATAAAGATAAGAAAACAATAGAACTGTGGGTAGGGTTCTTCCCTTCTTATACAGCCTCGTCTCAAGTTTCTACGCATAATTTATTCCTTGACTCCCGCCGATCCGATTAGGGGCGGGAGTCGTTGCGTTGCTGCTGGCGACGTTATGCCGCCTCGACCTCATCAATTTCATACCATTGTGCCCAATCGCCGATTCGGACATTGACTCGGGCGATTTCGCCCTCTTCGTTTTCCTGATCGACAACGGTTCCGATCTGTCCGTCTGCTGTTTCGACTTGCTGTCCTACAATCCGCATCATCATCCCTTTCTGTTGATTGTCGTTCTTACAATTCTATCCGATTTAGTTGATTACGCCGGAGCGACTTCGACATGCTCGATATTCAGCCAGATTGAAACGTCATATCCATAAAACATGACTTCGACTTCTCCCTCGACTTCGGTTCCCTCGACAACAAACAACTCATCCATTATTTCGCCCTGTTGTCCATTCCAGTTCCCGTCGATGACTGCGACTCTTGCTCCGATCATGATTTGTCCCTTTCATTTGATATTACTATCTGATTTGATTGATTGCGCCGGAGTAAGCGTGAATTTTGATTATTGGCGAAAACAGAAAACGGTAGTCGCCCCCTATGGGAGCGACTACCGTTGCCGATTGTTGTCGATGTTACTCGAATTTCTCGACTTCCTCGACTTCAAACGCTTCGGCTTCGTCGGCGACCGCTTGCGCTTCGGTTTCCGACTGGGGCATTTTAAGAATGCCAGCGGCGGTCAGTGCGGCAATCTGCTCAGCGGTCAACTTCGAGATAACGGCAGCGGCAAGGTCGGCGGTGCGGCGCTTGGCGATAGCGGCTTCGTAGGCTTCCGCCGACTCGAAAACTTCGGCTTGCCTTACCGTCGTCCAACGAATGACCTTGATGGTATCGGGCAAACCATCGAACGACTTGGCAGTCTGATAGAACCTGCTGCTGTCGCTGTTGTCGGCGATGACGCCGAGAACCGTCTCATGCGTTGACGACCCTCGACCCGTCTTACGCATTGCCTTCTGAATAATCAACTGAACTTTCATGACTTCATTCCTTTCGCCGCTTTGGGCTGTTGTTGGTTATACCTCTATCCGATTCATTCCGATCTGCCGGAGCAACTTTTTCAATATCCGATTCATTCTCGACAGACTAATATTTTCGTTTTTTGAGATTATCCACAGAATCATGGACAGTATCATATCGGCGATCAATATAGATTTATCCCCGCATCAGTATAAAGAAAACAAGGCGGCAATGTTTCAGCATTTTTGAGTATCTTGTTATTCTTGATGTGGAAGCGGCTGGAATCAGTAGCCGTTTACTCGTTGCTCGTCGGGCTTCTCATGCTCCACCAGGTGGGCGAACTCCACTCCGTCGCTACCAAGCATGTCCAGCGTCTTTCCGTCCACCACCATGTGCCGGCCGTGAACCAGGACCGCTTCGCCGCCGAAGGCGTTGGCGTGCTGGATCGCCTCGTGTGCGTTGTCGAACTCGATGGCTTTGAACTCGATGCTCATGGTCGTGGTCCTTTTGTTGGCTTGCCTCGTCAGGCCGGTGGGCGCTACCCAGCCGGCGACCGCCTCGCGGCGGTTTCGGCGTTATTCGACCTCGACATAGACCATCCCCCACCCGTTACGCCGCATGGCTATGCAGGTGATGCGTGCGAGCTGGTCGCTGGTGGTGCGGTAGATGGTCTGCCCATTGTGTTTGATGATGTAGGTCTTCATGTTTTGGCCCTTCTGGTTGGTGGTTCGTGGTTGGTTCTTCGTCGCGTCCATGACCACATTAAGCCATGGTTCATGTCTGTTTTCCTTATGTTAGACCAGTTCGTTCATACTTCTATCTTACTTTATTTTTCTGCCGGAGCTTCAATCGGATTCGATCCGCTTACCTTGACCTTATCGGCTCCAACGATTTCTACCTTTACGATTGAAAATCGATTGTATAAAGAACTTTGATACCGTTCCGCTTTTTTCAATCCATCCGCAGTTGAAATATCAAAGACTTTCATCATTTTCGTGTTCTTTCGCATCGTATGTTCTCTTAACTTCTATTATCCAATGATGATTATTCTGCCGGAATAGACGTGACTTTTGATTATTGGAGAAAACGACAAAAGCCCCATTGCTGGGGCTAATGTCTGTTCTGTGACGTTTATTGTTGCCGACGATTTAGCCCTCAATATCTTCATCATCGGCAGCGTCATCATCGGTCAGCAGTGCAATCGGCTCGGCATTGTCGTCATCGTCGATGCTGTCGGGCATCGAGAGAATGCCAGCGGCGGTCAGTGCGGCAATCTGCTCAGCGGTCAACTTCGAGATAACGGCAGCGGCAGCGTTGGCGGTGCGGCGCTTGGTTTCCGACTGGCGATAGTCGCTGGCAGTGTCGAAAACTTCGAGAGGGCGTGCTTCGATCCAACGAACGACCTTGACATCGGTGCCAGTTGGCAGCGTCTTCGGACTTTCGTTCATCGAGAGTGCATCATCGGTACCGATGATCCCCTTGACGGTTTCGTGTCGGCGAGCGCCTCGCCCCGTCTTTCGCAGTGCAACTTCGATCAGAGCATAAACCTTCATTTCTTGTCTCGCTTTCCGCCGCGTTTTTGCGACTGTTAGTTATACCGTTATCCGATTCATTCCGATCTGCCGGAGCAACCTAAGACTGCTGTTTGACAATTTTTCCATTCGGCTTGATGATATATTTTTCCGTAGAAAGGACAAAATCGGAAAAACATACAGCGCCCGACGCTATGCAGTATTCCCAACGATCATCGTCGCTTTCCGCAAACGAATTAAGCCAAACAGCCATATTTATTTTATCGTCTATGGCGTAGGCTTCTGCTTCCTTGATGGCTTCGTTCTTTGTTTTCATTCTTCTATCCGATTATCATTCGATGCCGGAAAGCGATCTTCAATCGGTCGCTTAAAATAGAAAGAATGACCCCTAATCGTCGTTAATTCCCATCCTTCTTTTCCCCATCGTCGCAATGCTTCAGCGCCGGTCAATCCCTTATGATTAATACTTCGTCTGATGTAAGGAAACGAGAAAGCATGACCAATTCTGCGACTACTACATAATCACATTGTTTCATACTTCTATCCTATATTTATTCAGTGCCGGAAAGGGATCAAAGTAGGATTAAAGTACCTGATTGGTTATTAAACCATTGTCCCTCGAACCATTGTCCCTCGAACCGTGTTGACTTCGTGAAGTTCTTGTCATTGACGGCAAACAACATGTGTGGCTTGACTTTATTGCGATAAAGTGCGTATCTTGCATTTCTTGAACCATTCAGGACATACGCAACAGCAATATCTTGACCATTATTTGATTTTTTCCATATCTATCTTTCTCTGGCTGTTGCCAGTTTGTGAATAAAAATGCAAACGCCGGAGGACGAGTCCGGCGTCTGCTGGGTTGCTCAGGCGTCAGGCGTCATGTAATGCGCCTGATGTTCGACGTTAGCTTCGGTCGCCCTACGCCGCCATGCTTCGGCGTTGAGCGTCGCGCTGCGTCAGTCGCCCGAGTCTTTCATACTTTTATCCTAACTTCCATTCCTGCCGGAGACGGCGAAGTCGCTTGGATTTACTGACCCTTGAATCATAGGATTAGTATTCCATGCGGCTGTGGCTGTCTTAAATCCAAGCCTACTGTGAAGACCATACATCTCGCTGTACCGTTGAAACTCATCAAACGAACTATATAATGACTGTGACTTTCTTTTTCATGATCTTATCCGTTCGTCATTCGGTGCCGGATCAAAAGTTAAATCTTATTTTCGCTCGCTGTATTTACTCCCCAACTCTTGAGACATATTCTTTTGAGACTGAAGCAGCGAGTAAACCATCAAAAACAATTTATCATCTGGTGTCACCTTAAAAATGCTGCGCTTTTCGGTTACTGTAAGCCTAGCATCATCTGGTGCTTCGGGATGAGGATACTCAACCATATAAAACCCAAACAAGTTTAGAGTTAATACTCCCTCTATGAAGTATTCTTCAACGCAATATCCATTAATAACTTCCGTTTTTATTGGGAGATCATCTGAATTAACAAACGCACATTTGACGTATTTCATAACCATCTCCTTTTATTTATTTAGTGCCGGATCAAAAATCAGCAACATGCGTGACTTGCTCACCGTTCTTTTTAGCAAGCATGATATTGATTTCATAATGTTTCTTTGCTGGCACTTTGAGTTGTGCAGCAACTTTGTTTCGTGCGTTAATCAGCGTGTCGGCGTGAATCTCGACACGTTTCCCTTTGTAAAATGCAATGTAATTCATGGCTTCATCCTTTTATTTATTTAGTGCCGGATCATCACGCTGCTTCTTTGATGGACATTGATGGCGTTGTTTTCTCCAACTTGGCTTTGTTCCTTTTGTTAAGGCGACCCAACGCTATAGAAGACCGTCCGTGAACTCTTTCCCGTCTTAACATACCCACTTTTTGATACATTCCATGATCGAAACTCCGTAAATAGATTAGAGAATTACGTCTCCATGCTTCAGTGTCATCATTCTCGTAGGAATCTGCCGGATCAATGTGCTCCAATAATCAATAAATCCCCATTTGCCAAAATCTGTTCAGACGGATCGCGACAAGTATCAGTTGCAGCAATCCAGCGTGGAAGTCCATAGTCCATGATGTCTTCCTTCATAGAATCCTTCATAGAAGATGGAACAAGAACAATCCAATCTTCGTCGCCGCCGTGTTGAGACATTGACTGTAACTCAGGAGGAGCGTCCTCGAATCGCCAAACTTTGATTGCGTCCATTGTTTTATATCTCAAATAATTTCTTATTTTTGTCTTCTGCCGGAGTTTCCTTACGACCGATAACAATATTTGTGATAAGTTCTTTTGCTTCTTTGCCAAATTTTTCTTCAACCACCTCAATAATAGATAGGTCGCCCGCTTTAAGCCAATCATCGAATTTGATCACATCGAAAAGAGAGTGTCTATCCATATAGTGAGCCAAATTCAACCTGAATATCTTTTTGAAGGCTTCTCGGTGGTGGAGAACAATTTCTGCTGCATTGAGTTCTATCATATCGTTGTCTTTCTTTTGTTCGGTGCCGGAGTGAAAACGAGTTGCTGTCAATCCACGTCAGGAATAAAACAATACGCGCCACAGCTCACACACTGCGACTCCTCATGGCTGATAAATCGCATACTCGCGTGCATGCCCGTGTTGCGGGCGTCCGCGCAGTCCTCACAGTCCTCACAGGCGGCCATGGCAGCCTCGTTGCGTTCGGCTCGCAGGTCGCAGCCGGACCGATCCGCGCGCGCCACGAGCGAATGGATTTCGTTCAGCAGCCCGCCAGCCGTCAGCCAGTAGGCGACAGGCCCCGCGCTGGACCGGGACGGGGAGATTCTGCGCGGGGCAATGCCGTGCGCAGCAGCCGCGCGGCACATGTCGAGATATTCTGCGATCATGAGCTCGCCCGGTGCATCGTATCCCCGGCGTGCAGCCTCGGCGGCCATCGCCGATATTTCATTTCTGTTTGTGGTCATCATGTGGTTCTCTTTTCTGCGGTTGGGGGGTTGAGGAACAATCCACAGCGCGCCCGGTAGGGAGGGCGCGGGGGATGTAGGGGCTAGTCGTGGTTAGTCGGAACGAATGCCGCCCGGCGGCAGCGCGGCCGGACGCCTAGCCCGTGCCCGGCTAGCAGCATCTGTGCGGCGTGCCGGACGTCCAGCCCGCAATCAGAATCCTGCCGGGCGCATTCCCGCACAAATCGCACCAGGTCATCGTGGGCGTTGACCGCCCGGACGATGGCCTGCATGTCGCCCTCGGTGCCGACGAACTGGCCGTCGTCGATGATGGCATCGCCATAGGATGCGTGGGAGCCTCCTGACATATCGCGGCGTCCATCATTCGTGTACGCCGCCCAGGGTGTTTTCGTGGTCGTGGTCATGGTGGTCTCGTTTCTGCCGGCTCTGCCGGCTGTTTCGGGGTGCTGGTGTCAGTGGTGATCATGGTCGATTCTCCTGCCGGACTATGCCGGCGGTTTGGGGGGTGATAAATCCACAACGAGCCCGGAAGGCAGGCCGTCAATATGACCATCCCTCGCGGAGCCCCTCGCTGATCAGGCGGATCGCAACTGGACTGCCTATGGAGTGATACACGCCGACGTACCCGCGCGGTACGTCGGCGTACCGGCAGGGATACCACGCGTGCCCGTCACCGTGGCCGATGAGCTCGTATCCCTCATCCAGGTAGCCCAACAAAATGCCCTGTGCTTTCGTCGTATAATCCATGTTCATTCTCTTTTCTGCCCCTGTGGGGGGCGGTTAGGGGGGAAACAATCCCGTCGCCAGGCAGTCGCGGGGGCTGTCGGCAGTTGTGTCCGCCGGGGATGCCTTCGCCGGAGATGATGGCGTGGCTGATCGCCATCGCCAAAACTCGCGGATTTGGTGTTGAGGAATCGAACCTCCGTTTCCAGCCATCCAGGTGATCAACCTGAAATAAGCTGGTGTCCTATCCATACTAGACGACGGCTCAGTTATCGGTGCGCTTTCCGCTAACCTTTGCAACTCTTTTGATTATATCTGTTTTCGGCAAAAATGCCGGAGTGATAGTAAAAAACCAACAGATCATGCCGCATAATCTACTAATGCTGCGATAATGCCTATGATTGCCAAGATGCCGGAAATAAATCCACCGAGCATCATAACAATCATCGAACCGACCCCATCAAAAAAAGTATCCAGTCCGGATAACATTCTCGTAATGCGCTTGAATTGATTAATCATTGCCAGTGCAACAAGAACAAAAGCAACCATCAGGAATACAAACCAATACGATGCAAGAAACTGCATTATCTAACCTTTCAGTTAAAGCGATTCTCTCCACGTTTCATCATCGGTATAATCTTCCCATGACTCATCGTCGGTGTTGTCTTTGTAATCTTTTCCATTTGCCAGATACTTTTTATCAAAAGAAAATGCAGCAATCGTTATGTCGTTTACTACAATTTCCATTTCGATAAAATTTGCGCCTGCCGAAGTCTGCTCAAAAACACAATCTTTGATTTTGGGAATCCACCCATTACGAACGCCGATCAACGCTCCAGCCGTCAAACGGTTTTCAATGGGAGAATCTTCTTTAACAATCCCCTCTTCAATCGCAATCTGTGACCATCCTCCGCAAACTGTAAACGAAATACATTGCGGTTCGGCAAGATCACTTTTAATAATTGCATTGTATTTCATGGTGTTATATCCTCCGTCTTCGCCAATTCTTTGCGTGCCGGAGCGTCCAGCGTCGAGTACGCCGGATTACAGACTTTCAACCCCAGACGGTTTCAATACATTGATTCCCGTCTGTATCTGTCGTAAGATCGTCTTCTTCGACACATTCAATGTCGTAGTCGTAAACCACGGCGGTTACACCTTCGGGTAATTCAATATCCTGAATAAGACCACCTTCAACGGTAATTTTCACGATTCGTTCCATATTGCACCTTTACGAAGTTCTCTTTTATCTTCCCGCCGATGTTGCCGTGAATCTTTTTTGCCACCCCACGACTTTGCTCGGGGGGTGCCGTATTCTTGTCGGTGTTGCAACTCAGCCTCTCGGCTCAATTTCCGTCTCAATTTATCTTGATCAGTTCTCATGATTCTATCCGTATTATGTAATTTGCCGGACTACTTCCTTCGATAAGGGTTTAGATACCTTTTTAATATACCTTTTGCTCCGGTCAAATAACAATAGCTAAACTCATCACACTCAATTATTTCAATGTTGCTCATATCTTCCTCTTTTCAAACAAGCAGCCAGGTCGGTTGGTCCCTTACAACCTGACATACTCCCACAGCTAAAGCAAGGGGGCTTTCCCGCTCACCCAGTAATGTATCTTAAGAAACTTGGCAGCCGTTTCCCTATTTGAAAACTGCTGTGGACGTTCTTTTGCTCGAATCGCATAGAACTGCTTATCGATCTTTTGAACTCGTCCTAGATTTATGCCGCCGTACAAAATGTCCCACATATCCTTACGGATTTTACGATACTCAAACGGAATGTTCATACAGCCTCCTTTATTTACTTTATCGCAAATAACGAACATTGCCGGATCGTTCCATCGCCTCTCGTCCATTGCTATCGCTGAAAATTGAACCTCGAACGTGTTTCGCTGGAATCTTCCAAGTTGCCGGCTTAAACACGCTACCCATCTTGTAAGCTCCAAGAGCCTTCGTTTGTCCATCTACTTTCGCAACGAAAGCAATGACAGAACGATGATTCTCCCCTTGTTTACTGACGACTCTGACAAACTTAGAGCCTGGTTCGCAAACAATAGTCCGCGGTGTCAAATTTGGGTACTGCTTATACCACTCATTGTGAATGTCTTGGCAAATCCCAACGAACTCATACAGTGCCGTATCGAAATTTACGAGTGTGTTTTCCATGTTGTTATCCAATCTTAGTTTACTGCCGGATCGAAACAATGAGACCGGTATGGGCTTGTAACCTTCATAGTGTTTGTCTACTGTT
>Ga0209702_10010126_pt1 | contig 10223 bp, 7 predicted proteins | sample FRY01_FD_187210 | JGI IMG/M metagenome (GOLD analysis project Ga0209702, IMG submission 187210) | Freshwater microbial communities from Lake Fryxell liftoff mats and glacier meltwater in Antarctica - FRY-01 (SPAdes) (version 2) | ecosystem: Environmental > Aquatic > Freshwater > Ice > Glacier...
TTAGATATAGTAACGATGATATCGCAGATAGAGATAAAAGCGATTTTATCATAGGACAAGGGACAGTGGACGGCCAAGTGTCTCCTGCAGGTTTTCCTGGTTTTAATGGAGCTCAAATGCAAAAATTTGAGAACTATAATTATATGACAGAGATAGATCCTCGCCAAGCAAAAGCTATTAGAAAGCAGTATAACTGGGGTCGTCAGGCGTTTGAAGGTGGTGTTGTATTGCCAGATAATAAAACTGTTTATCTTGGGGTAGATAACACTCCTGGGTTTTTCTCCAAGTTCATCGCAGATACAGAAGGTGATTTCACGCAAGGGACTACCTATGTATATCGCCACGATGATTCTAAGCTTAAACTAAATCACTTCTCAAGTGAACTTAGCACCTTTGGTGAAATATCCGCTTATGATGATGTGAATAATAGAATATATAGCACAAACTCAGGAGATATAGGTGTCAGTGTTTTCTCACTTGTAGATGGAATAATCACAAAACTTACTACCATAGATTTATCCAGTTATGGATTTGCTCCTAATTCTGTAGCAGTACACAATGGGATACTAGCAGTAGCTATGCCTGCCACTACTAAAACAGACAATGGTTTTATACTCTTTTATGATAAAGACTATACCTTACTGAATACAGTAACCGTAGGTGCTTTACCAGATATGGTAACATTTTCTCCAGACGGTAAATTTGTAATAGTAGCTAATGAAGGTGAACCAAATGACGATTATACTATAGATCCAGAAGGTTCTATTTCTGTGATAGATATATCTGGCGGTATAGCAAGTGCATCTGTGACTAATGCAAGTTTTGCAGGAGTTACACTACCTGCAGGAGTTAGAGTATTTGGACAGTCTAAAGGAAGTGCTACAGACTTATTTATATCTGAGTATGCAGAAGGAAGCTCATACAATAAGTACCTTGAGATATATAACGGTACAGGTTCTACTGTGAACCTAGAGGATTATGCATTCCCTAATGTAGGAAATGATCCTACCGTTGCAGGTGAGTATGAGTTTTGGAATGACTTCCCTACAGGAGCTACTGTAGCTGACGGAGATGTTTATATCATAGCAGATGCTCGAGCAGATTCTCTGATTTTAGCTGAGGCAGATTATACGTTTAATTTCTTGAGCAATGGCGATGACGGATTTGCTTTAGTAAAAGGAGGGACTTGGAACGATGCAGATACAGATGGTAATAAAGATGCTGGTGAGGTTACTGGTTTTACTGTTCTAGACCTATTAGGAGATTGGAACGGTAGACCTTCTAACGGTTGGGATGTTGCAGGACAGTCTGCAGCTACTCAAAACCAAACCTTAGTAAGAAAAGGGTTGTACACAGGAAGTACCAATTGGACTAAGTCTGCAGGTACTACTGCAGAAAATAGTGAGTGGATAGTAAAACCAAATGATGATTGGTCTGGACTAGCAGCACACAGCCTTATAAACTATGCTACACAAGCACAAGATATGGAGCCAGAATATGTAGCAGTAAGTGGAGATTCTAAAACGGCCTATGTGGTATGTCAAGAAAACAATGCCATAGCTGTAGTAGATTTAGCTACTGCTGCTATAACTAACGTATTCGCTCTAGGAACTAAAGACCTTAGCAATCCTGACTATGCTCTAGATGCTTCAGATAAAGATGATTCTATTGGCTACTTCAGAAACTATGATAACGTGTACTCTTACTTTATGCCAGATGCTATTGCCATCACAGAAATAGGCGGTACTGAGTATTTAGTGTCTGCTAATGAGGGAGATTCTAGAGATTATGACGGATTTTCAGAAGAAGTACGAGTAAAAGACCTCAAGTTAGATCCAACTGCATTTCCAAATGCGTCTGATTTGCAAAAAGATAAGAACTTAGGTAGGATGAAAGTAACCACCACAGCTGGTGATACAGACGGAGACGGGGATTACGATGAAATATACGGTTATGGCGGACGTTCATTTTCTATATGGGACCTAAATGGTACTATGATTTTTGATAGTAAGAACGAAATTACTAGGATTCTTGCAGAGCAATTTCCAGATAATTATCCTGCAGACAGAGATGACGATAAAGGTGCGGAGCCAGAGTCAGTTACTATAGGTAAAATAGGTTCTAGAACATTTGCTTTCATAGGATTAGAGAGAGCTACAGGAGTAATGGTGTATGACATCACAGATCCTGCTAATTCTATTTTTGTACAGTATTATAATAAGGATGTAAATGACCGTAGTCCAGAAGGATTGATTTTCGTATCTGCAGATAAGTCTACGGACGGAAAACCATACCTTATCTCTACTAACGAAGCTTTTGATGACTACGAAGGGTCTGTAAGTGCTTACAGTATCTCTGGTCTAGACGGCGAGACTTGGGTAGAAATTAACAATACGGATATCAATAAAATGCTTCACTACCAAGATGAAGCCATTGCGGTAGGTGCTACTATGTTTAATAGACTGGAGTGGGTTACCTATGATACGGAGACCAAAGCAGTGTATATGACTGAGACAGGGCGAGATAATCCTGGAGGTAGATGGGCAGCAGCTAATGCAGCTGGAGGTGCTCACGCAAAGCATAACTTGGCAAGAGCTGAGGAGCAAGGTGTAGACGTAAATTCTGCTGACTACTGGGATTACTATGGACGTGTATTGAAGTATGATGTAGCTACAGAAGATGTAACTGTACAGATAGAAGGTGGTCCTTATTTAGCTTCTTCTCCTACTCAGAGTAACTATCCAGAAAATCATTTATCAAATCCTGACGGATTGGTAACTATGCAAATCAATGGAAAAAGTTACTTAATGATCTGTGAAGACCTGAATGGAACTTCATACGGTAGAGTACCCGCTGGTATCACCAATAGAGCTTGTGAACTATTTATGCTAGATTTAGCTATAGAAAATCCTACTACAGAAGACCTAGTGCGTATTGCAGTGTCTCCATTTGGTAGTGAGATAACTGGAGCTTGCCCTACCCCAGATGGTAAAACGCTAATGGTAAATGCACAGCACCCTAGCTCTGCTAATCCTTTTCCATATAATTACTCTTTAACCTTTGCCCTTACAGGCTGGGATCTGGAGCAGATAGTGTCTGTGCATGAACTTAAAAAGAAGAACAAAGAATTTAAGGTGTATCCTAATCCATCCAATGGTCTTGTAAATCTAGATAAGCACGCAAATGTAGCGGTATATGGATCAGATGGTAAACTTCTAGAGGTGTATGAGAATGTAATAGAGTTTGACCTTTCAGAGTATCCAGCAGGTTTATACTTCATACGAAATGAAGAAGGAGCAACCCAAAGACTTTTACTTAACTAAGCCAATTGTTTCGTAGAATTAACTATAAAGTTTTTATTCATTTGTTTAGAGAGTCCCGGTATTTTATCGGGGCTCTTTTATTTGAAAATAGATTTTAAAGAAATATGAAAAAAATAATTTACATACTAGTGATGGGGTTCATCCTGATAGCCCTCATTCCGCCCAGTCAGCCGAATATTGAGATTAAAGCATTTTATTTAGCTCAGTTAGATGAGATGGATGACAAGGCAAAAGAGCTGTCTCTACACGTATATGACGAGAGAAAGAGACAACACACGTATTTTGAGCTCAGAGATGCTTTCAAGCAAATTGAGTTTCTGCTCGCTCAGTCAGATAAGGAGTTTTATCTCCGCTATTATAACGGAGCTCCACTGCCTAAGCTAGAGAAAAATGTACCAGATATAAGAGTAATACCACCCAAAGGGATGCAAGTGCTAGATGAGCTGCTAGCCGAAGATGAGATAGAAGTGGAAGAAGTGAAAAAGCAATTGCTTTTACTTCGTAAACATATAGAAGAGAGTAAAAAACTGAGTAATGCAATACTGTTTACAGATGAGTTTGTGATTCACGCTATTCAGTATCAGTGGATCCGAGACTATACGCAAGGTTTAGTAGGTTTTGATACTCCCGGGAGTCTGAGAGCTATAGGTGATGCTCGCCAGTCTATAGTAGGTATGCAAAAAGCGTCACAATGCTTAGGCTTGAGTAACAGTCAGTTTACACAAGCTCTAGTCAGTTGTAGTCAGTTTTTAAGCGAGAGTAAGAGTTTTGAGACCTTAGATAGGGCCGCTTATTACAAAGAGTACTGGCAGCCAGCCTATGTAGCACTCGTATCTTATTACCAGAGTGGTGCGAAGACCTGGACAGATTTATCCAATCTTCCCAGAGAAATAGATCCACTAGCAGAGCATTTATTTTCTACTACGTTTTTCAATACTCAGGCATTTATAGATTTTAACGTAGGTAATTTGAATGCTAAGACAATAGCACTCGGCGAACGATTATTCTATGATTCTACATTAAGTAATACGGGTAAAATGGCGTGTGCTACTTGCCATAAGCCTGAGAAAGCCTTTACCGATGGACTTCCAAAAAGTAAAAGTTCGGATGGGAAGAACACCTTGGACCGAAATGCTCCTACCTTGCTAAATAGTATCTATACCAAAGGGTTCTTTTATGACCTGAGGTCACCCAAGATCAGTCAGCAGTTTGAGCATGTAGTATTTAGTGATATGGAGTTCAATACTTCGTTGATTGCGATCTTTAGTAAGTTAGAGGATGATGAGTTATATACTGCTCAGTTTGCGGATGCATTTCAGTCGCATAAAATGCATCCAGTAAATAACTATACATTTAAAACGGCTCTAGCCTCATACGTGGCATCTCTGAGCGGCTATGACTCAGAGTGGGATAAGTATATGAGAGGAGAAGGCGAAGTGTCTTCAGATGCAGTGGCTGGGTATAATCTATTCACAGGCAAAGCTGCGTGTGCCACCTGCCATTTTGCTCCTACATTTGCGGGATTATTACCACCGTATTTTGATGATACGGAATCTGAGGTGCTCGGCGTACCCGTAGACAAAGAGTACAGCGAGATAGATCCTGACGAAGGTCGCTACTCTGACCAGAGACCCACGGAGAAGGTGAATTTCTATCAGTACTCTTTTAAGACTACTACTGCTCGGCATGTATCAGGTACAGCACCCTATATGCACAATGGTGTTTTTGATACATTGGAAGAGGTCATAGCTTTTTATAACAATGGAGGAGGAGCAGGGCACGGACTAGATGTACCCTACCAGACGCTGGCTCCAGATAGTCTTGGACTTAGCTCATTGGAAGAGCAACAACTAGTCGCTTTCTTAAAAGTGTTAAATTAACATTAGCGTAACAATTTACTATACAGGTATTTACGAAATGGTAACCCTATAAAGGTATTCTATTAATATGAGCTATATACCATTGAACACAATGATTAGAATCATAATTGTGTTGATGTTTGGAGATTGGACTACTCTTTTTAAAAAATGAAAAGAAGAAGTTTAGAACTTGCGGTATTATCGGATATCCACTTAGGTACGTATGGTTGCAGAGCTGACGAAGTTTTGCAGTACTTAAGATCTATTAAGCCTAAAAAACTAATACTAAATGGAGACATAGTAGATGGCTGGCAGTTCAAAAAGAAGTACTGGCCTGTAAGCCATACCAAAGTACTCAAGGAAGTGTTTAATTTAGCGTCTAAAGGAACGAAGGTATATTATCTGCCAGGCAATCATGACGAAGTATTTCGGCGATTTGTAGGCTATAAGCTCGGTAACATCAAAGTAGAAAATAAAGTAGTCTTAGACTTAGATGGTAAGCTAGCTTGGTTTTTTCACGGAGATGTATTTGATGTCACTATGCAGCACAGTAGATGGTTAACGCGTTTAGGATCTGAAAGTTATGATTTTCTTATTTGGCTAAATCATGGTGTAAATAAACTGATGGACGTCCTTGGAAAAGAAAAGAAATCATTCTCTAAACAAATTAAAAATGGAGTAAAAAGTGCAGTAAAATATATTAACCAGTTCGAAGATATGTGTGCCGATATAGCCATTGAGAAAAAATATGATTATGTCGTCTGCGGTCATATACACCAGCCCGAGATTCGAGAAATAGTCAAACTAAAAGGTTCTGTGGTATACCTGAATAGTGGCGATTGGATAGAAAATCTAACGGCACTAGAATATAACAAAGAAAAGTGGTCTATCTACACGTATGACAGTAGCGATTATACCTCTGATCCAATAGAGGAACCAAAAGATGCCAAGGCTATGTTTGAAGAAATGTTATTGGAGTTTAAACTGGATACTATCATCTCGTGAGAGTGCTCTATGGCATACAATGTACCGGTAACGGACATATTACGCGTTCTATTGATATTATCAACGAACTCCGTAAATATGTGCGGGTAGATGTCTTAACTAGTGGCTCTCATTCTGAAGTGGAATTGCCTTTCGAAGTAAAGTATAAACAGAAAGGTTTAGCGTACTATTTCGGAAAAAATGGGAGCATAGATGTAGTGAGAACAGTTAAGGAGAATAACCCAAAGCGATTTTTGGAGGAAGTGAAAACTACGCCTACCCACCTTTATGATATGGTTATTTCTGACTTTGAGCCTGTTACCGCTTGGAGTGCTAAGCGTAATTGGGTGTATTCCGTAGGACTCAGTAATCAAGCCTCACTGCTAGATGCTGATGTTCCTAAACCTAAGGTAATTAGTCCTATTTCTAAACTGATCATCAATAATTTTTGCCCAGCAAATCGGTATTATGGGCTGCACTATCAGAAACTAAATGCTAAATTATACTATCCTCCAGTGCGTGAAGTCATCAAAAACTTACAACCTACAGAGGGCACAGAATATATCGTGTATCTTCCATTTTACGGTACAGAAAAATTAGTGAAGCATCTCACGCTATTTCCAGAAGTGACTTGGCGTATATTCTCTAAGCACACTACCATACGGTATACTAGTGGTAATGTGCACGTACAACCCATAGATGAAACTAACTTTATAGCGGCTTTGGAAAGCTGCAAAGGAGTATTGTGCAGTGCTGGTTTTGGGACGACGAGTGAAGCTCTTTTCCTGAATAAAAAGCTATTGGTAATTCCAATGAAAAGTCAATACGAGCAGCAGTGCAATGCATACTCATTGAGCTTATTCGGTATCCCAGTTATTCCAAGTTTGAAAAAGAAGTATCATACAGTAATCTCCGATTGGATAGCTTCTAATGCTAAACCAACTATTGAAATGAAGGATGAGAACAATAGGCTAGTACGTGACATATTAGAAGATTACGTGGCAAGTGGAATTATTAAACCTATAGATGAAGTTTGAAAGATTTTGATGAATACTTAGGCGATATCATCCCTCCAGATTTTAAATGGGGTGCAGGTATATCAGCCTATCAAACAGAGGGAGCTCGGAGAACAGATGGAAGAGGGAAGTCGATTTGGGAAAACTTTGAAAGTGGACGAAGAATAAAAGACCGGTCCAATGCAGCACAAGCGTGTAATTTTTATGAAAGTTACCCCAGTGACTTGAGTATGCTCAATTGGCTTGGTTTAGACCAATTTAAGACCTCTATTAGTTGGCCTAGGATACTTCCTGAGGGTACCGGAACCGTGAATAAAAAAGGCCTAGATTTTTATGATAGGTTGACCGATGAAATGCTGGAGAAAGGCATAGCACCGTGGTATGTAATTTACCACTGGGACCTTCCACAAGCATTGCAGGACAAAGGGGGATGGGTAAATAGGGATATTGTCTCCTATTTTTTAGAGTACTTAGAGGTATGCTATGAGTTACTCGGAGACCGGGTAGATAATTGGATCGTAATGAATGAACCATTGGTTTTTGCGGGTGCAGGTTATTTTTTGGGCATACACGCTCCAGGCAAGGTAGGTTTAAAGAATTTTCTGCCTGCAGCACATCACGTTAATTTAGCCAATGCCGAAGGAATAAATTTTTTACAAGACAAAGGAGCCAAAAATGTGGGCACCTCATTGTCGTTTGCTAGTATCCATCCATTCGACGATAAAGAGCAGAATGTAGCAGCTTCTCTCCGGGTACACGCCGCTATTAATAAAACGTTCATAGATCCTATGCTTGGTAAGTGGTACCCCACCACAGAAGTACCTTTTTTACGTAAAATGGATAACTATGCAAAGTCTGGTGACGATTCTAGGATAAGGGCAAAGCCTGATTTTGTAGGCGTACAAGTGTATACACGAGAGGTGGTGAAACACTCTTACCTTATACCGTATGTGCAAGCTAAAATAGTAAGTGCAGAAATGCGTCAAAAGCCGATTACCAACCTGGGACAAGAGATTTATTATCCGGCATTGAAGGAGATATTGGACTGGCTAATCCCCCATATGGGAGCTAAAAAAGTCCCTATTTATATTACAGAATGTGGTATTAGTGCGGAAGAAAGTGATGCTGCCCATCCAGTGGATGATAGCTACAGAATAAAGTATTACCAAGAGACTATCAAAACATTGGAGCCGCTGATCCGGTCTAAAGATGTTAGAGGTCTATTTTACTGGAGTCTTCTAGATAATTTTGAATGGGCAGAAGGGTATAATGCTCCCTTTGGCTTGTTTCATGTAGACTTTGATACGCTGGAACGCAATCCGAAGCTAAGTGCTTTGTGGGTGAAAGAGTGTATGGAAAAGCTGGTGGTGTCTTAACATTGGCTTTCCTTCAGCTGACGGATTGGTTTTTCAGACCCGAGGAATCCTTAGTTGTTGTAGTACGTTTTTATTGTTTTGTCAAGATATATTTATCTCCGTTATTTTTTGTCAAAATCACGGTGTTACCATTTAAACTAAAATTCCATTCATCACCTAAAATCAGAGTCCAATCGAATTCGGCAGTCCAAACACAGGCATTTTCAAAAGTGATTAAATTTCCCGAAATCGAATATGTACCATTACATAAAGCTGGAAATTTAATAATTTCACTTTCACCAGTCCAAGAACCATTCGTAAATGTTAAATCGACATTAGCAGTAGTACCATTTCGTTCAAAAGTTCCGAGATATACTCCGTCAATATTCGGTTGAGAATTATCATCATCATTATTACAGGCTAAAGTTGTGATTAAAATTCCGATTAAAATTAAAATGCTTGGTTTCATACTATATTTTATCTGTTAGATGTATTTTTCTGCGAAAGGTTGTGTCAAATGCAATACAACGTGAGTGTATGCGGAGTGACACATTGGGTTGGCTTGTGCCGTGGAGTGGCATTATCGTATATACATGTGTTAGCGGTTTGTCTATCTCTCTATGTATTGAAGCATTTGCCTATTATTTAATGGACTGTATCCATATAGCGACCATTTTTTAAGACCATTGTTATATGCTGTAATCATAGGAAAGGCACCTGTAACCTCCTTTGTATATGGTGATTCTGTCGCGTAATATGGAAATGTAATTGAACTTTTTAGAAGTTTATTTCGAAAGGCAAGAGTATCAAGAACAAAGATATTCACGTAAACGATCGAGGAGGATGTTATTACGCCTCCGTCTAGCTTCTTCTGTACTCTTCTTTTAAGTACCTCACAAGGTTTGCAACCTGTAAAGCCGTATATAATTATTAGCTGACTGTCTAATGTGATGCTGTCATTAACTAACGGTATTAAATAAGATAATTGGTCCACAGAGTCTAGTGGAATGGGAAAGGGTTCTGGAATAAAGTGTGAGATATCTTGAGCAAATAAATTGATATTTAGAAATAGTAAAATTAAAAGGATACCATAACTGTTTGCTGATATCATTCTAATTGAAACTGAGTTGTATTGAAATCGGTTCATTTTTTATTGTTTTATATGGGTTTCTTAAATCTTCAAAATTCATTTTCTTATTCCCATTTCGTTATAAGCGTGATTCTCACAATAAACAATCTTGCTCAAAGCGTTTTTTTTGCAATCTTTCCAAATACATTTTTCCTTTGATAAACCTCTTGACTTTTTTAAAAGTTGAATTCGTAAAGTTTTATCATTAAACTCAAACCATTTTTCAGTTGATTCAAGTTTGACAAAAAACTGTTCTTGATATTTGTCCAATTCATCTAGTCTCCAAAAGGAATTGTTCGTTTTATTCCGATATAATCTGTACCAACCTTTTTGCTCAATTAATTCAAATTCCGATTCTATTCTTTTCAGAATATTTTGGTCAGTATAATATATTTCCTCTGTTAGTTCGGTCATTTTTTTAATAGTGCACAACGTGAGTATATGCAGATTACTATATCGGGTTGGGTTGTGTGCAGGAGTAGTGTTCTGTATCATACAATGTTATAAGTATAGTTATTTTAAATTAGTACAATGAAAGAATCAGATAAAAAATATTT
>Ga0209702_10010127_pt1 | contig 10222 bp, 15 predicted proteins | sample FRY01_FD_187210 | JGI IMG/M metagenome (GOLD analysis project Ga0209702, IMG submission 187210) | Freshwater microbial communities from Lake Fryxell liftoff mats and glacier meltwater in Antarctica - FRY-01 (SPAdes) (version 2) | ecosystem: Environmental > Aquatic > Freshwater > Ice > Glacier...
GGTAACTTTCAGTAATAACGGCCTGAGCTAATCTTATAGGTGTAACTGATTGAAAAGCCATTAGTTATCTCCTAACCATTGTAAAGTGATAAGCCCATCAATGCTAGACTTAACAGCGTTGTTATTACTATCTAGTTGATTAAAATATAAACGAAGCTGATTAAGCATCTGTAATTGCTGGTCTTGACTATAATCATTATTAGGAGGTGTTAAATTAGGCCCTTTTGTTGTTTTAATCTGTGCCATTAAAATACGCCTCCTCTTCTACCATCGGGTTTAAAGTCTATACGAGTTGAACCAAGTTCCCATTGAACGCCTAGTGTATTAGAAGCAATCATAAAGTTCATCTGTCTTCCTCGGGCTCTTACAAAAACTTGATTAGTATAAGTGTTAATCGTTGCTGTTGTAATCACGTCACGAGATAAAGTGGTCCCTTCTACATCAGTCATATTATTTGAAGCTCCTGGAAAGTTTCTAACACCAACGGTCATCTCTACTTCAGGAGTTACTGTAGCTCCCGTTACAGGGTCTTTCGTTTCTGAATTAGTGAAATTAACGTCAGGTATAACTCGCTTAGTTAATATAAAGTTGTCCCCATCTTCTATGGTCATATCGGCAGATTGAATATAAGCTTCGATAGGTAACGGGTCTTCCCCTGCAGGTTGTCCGTCGTCTTTACCATCTTCGTGTCTATAGACATACCCACCGTTAGTAGATAGTGGAAACTTAATATCACCTGAATCAACCCAAGTGGTTCTAGCTAAGGTACCATAATACCAAATATTTTCCATAAAGTTATAAATAACATAACGATTAAGCACATTAGAACCTGCCGACGCATAGAACCAAATAACTTCATTGAACTCACTATTAATCCCTGAAGTAAATAAGAAACCTTGTTCCCTGTTAATATCTTCAAAAACATATTGTTTTAGTGTGCAGGGTAAAGTATTAACACGACCATCGTACATAAAGAAATTATCGTTACCCATCCAGTACACAATGTTGTTCACTTCAGCAGTAACGTTAGGACCCATCACATTAATAGCCGTACTAATTTCTTGTGAGGCAAAGACTTCGTCTGTACCTAGGAATTGTAACGTAGTTAACGCAGTATCAGTAAATATCAAAACTTCTTGACGTGTTCTAATTGCGCTAATAATTTCTGAACCTTGTTTAACCCGCAAGAACCCGGCGTTGTTAGTAATTTCGGGTTTCCATTCTTCTGGTTGAGGGCCAGAGTTAGGGTTTACGTTAGCCCAACGGATAAGTAATGGGTCATAGGCTCCGCCACTGTAATCAACATTTTGGTACGTACCTACTGTAGTAGCGTCACTTCCAGGGTCATAAGGTAAGGTATAGGTAAATGTTGTACTAGTAGGCACAGAGGTTACTTGATACTCCCCTTGGTAAACTTGAGGCGCCTGTCCACTAAATACTACCCAGTCATAAAGGTCAAGCCCATGTCCCGTTGCAGTTGTCACCGTGGCTGTTGTTCCAGTTCTAGTAATAGTAGATATTGTTGGACCAGCAGAATATGTTTCTGAATACTCGGTACACGCTAAAGCCAATAAGTGTCCACTAGGAGCAAACAATGTTCTATTAACTTGTTGAGGTACTGCACGAGAATTAGCTAGTGTATTAAGGAGTATTCCTCGGTTAGAAATGGAGCTGTTATATTCCCAATAATAAATGTCACCTGCTTGTAGGTTGTAGATAATGTCATTATTAAACTTGTCTTGGTAAATAATTCTAGCAGGGAAAGCAACGGGCGTTGTTGATGAAGAACCCCAAGTACCTCGTGACCAAACACCTGCACCCCAACCGTAACCAAACGTAGTTCCTGAATAACCTACAGAGATTTGAAATGCAGTTACAATACTTGTACCCCCGCCGCCTGACACTGTTGAAGTAGCTGCTGTAGTTACTGTAATCTCAAACGTAGTTCCTGTCACATTGCTAATGGTATGTTCAGCATTAATCTCGCCAGCGGGAACACCCCCTACATCAACAGCGCCACTAATGGTTACATAGTCTCCGTCGTTACCACTGTGTCCTGAAATAGTAAAAGTTAGTATTGTTGAGCCACTTGTTGTGTCTATACAATTATCGGTATCAGGGGAAGTAAATGTAGCTCTTATTGGAGTAGTGTCGTACAGGTTAGTACCAACGAGCACATATATTTTTTGATTAGTGCCGATACCAACAATAGATTGATTGTCAGTTGTACCATACGAGATAAGGCTAGAAGCTTCACCAATATAAGGGTCAAAGTTAATGGTTGTCCATCCACCTAGCTTTTCAGGGTAACCTTGTCTGAACCGAATCTTGTCGCCAGAATACCAACCGCCTGTAGAAGAATAGTTCGTTCTATCTCGGTTAATCCCCGGGGCAAATACTATTTTCTTTAGTGCCATAGTGTTATCTCATCAATAAGGCATGCTCTGCCTGTCGTCGTCTTACTAAGCCTTGTAGTATTCTACCACCGGCTCTACGGTATTTTAAAAGAACTTCCCCAGACCTTTTCTTATCGCCCCGTATAAACGCTGAGCGAACTGTACTTCGTTGAAAGCATCCCAAGCCAAGATTAAAGCTAAAGCTGACAAGAGCATCAAACTCAGACTGACTTGGTTGCACAGTACCCAACAGACGAAGTACTCCCAACTCGAAGCGTCGTAGGTCTTTTCTAAGTAAATCATCTATCTCCCCAATTGATAAAGCCCTAAACCATTCAAAAGGTAGCTTAGCATCGCGACTGATAAGATGACCAACGCCAACAGTCCAATAGCCGGCAGGGCAGATATAAGGTTTTTTACGTACCCCTTCAAAGTGTTTAATAAGTTTGATGCCTTCATCGCTCACCCTCATTATTTTTCCCAGTGTCTAGACCCAAACCAAAATCCTATAATAGATGCAACAATAGCCATTTCTTCATCACTGAATACAATTTCCATCGCAGTAGAAAAATCAACTCCTGACTTAATAGCCCATATCATCCCTACAATGTCGACAAATAATAAAAGAAAAACAAAAATATAGGTGATAATGGGGCGAACACTAGCACGGAGATTAATAACCCAACGAGACGCGCCTTCTGCCAACTGCGTATCATGTTTATATAACGCAACACGTTCTTCCGCATAGGTTTCCATTTCCACTTGATCTGTTTTAAACTCTTCAATTCTTTCTTGGGATGCATAACCTGCCTTGGCCATTTCTATAGTTCTGTCTATTTCTAATCTAGCCATAGACTGTTCATGTTTTTGGTCACCCTTTTGCTCAAAGAACTTCAGCACACTGGGTAGACCGGATGTAGCAAAACCTAAAATTCCAGATAATATAGATAGCATATTTTTACTCCTAACGCAATGCCCTTATTTTACCATATTAACTACCTAAACCAAGTAATTATTGAGTATCTAGTGCCTTCTGTTATGGGCATAATCTCATGGGGGTACATAAAAGTAGAAGGAAACATTATCACATCACCTTTACCTGCTTTAATCTTCATTTCTCTATCAAAGAACCCAAACTCTCCGCCTTCGTAATCATCATTCAAATGAAAAGAACAGCTAACTAATCTAGGTGCTTGTAAAAAAGTGTCTGTATGTTGAATATAAAATTCACCCTTATTATACCTAAGTAGCTCATACCCTGTGTCTTCCTGTACTCGTACATAGTCAAATTTTTTATTATACTCTTCTATACATTTAGCAGCACATTTAAACATCTCTGCATCTAATCTTGCTCGTTCTTCGCTGTCTTGTATTACAAATGGTTGTGATATTTCTATAGCATCACAGCTGCGTATCTTTTTATTGGGCTTTCCACCCCTCACTGCCGTTGCATCCCAATCATCACTATTACTATACTCAGCTAAAATAGCATCACATAGTTCATCAGGTACTATGTTTTTTAACACCACTATATAATCTTTAATGTTTTTCATTGTGCTGTCCACTGTTAATCCTATCCCCAATTAATAGAGACCCTTTTTCTACGTCTTTAGTAGTTACTCTATAGTCATGCGTGGTTGGAATCTCAAATACTTTGTCTGTATCTTGATACAAACTGCTTGAAACAGTGTCCATCCATATAATAATATCAGCATCAAATATATCTCGAATCTCTTTTGTTGGTGCAATAAAGTCTGTGATACTATTCTCTTGCTGCTCTGCTAACTCTTTTAGTCGTTTAGCTTGCCTTATTCTACCCTCATTACTAAAGTCCCAGTCGTTGCAAAGAGTTCTTACAGCATCTGCATTAATTCTTGTATATCCTAGATATTTATTTAATCTATCAGCTAGAGTAGTCTTACCTGAACCTGATAAACCCATGACTAGTATTTTCATAATCTTATAGGCGTTTCATTATGATTATAGCCTGCCTGCTTAACGTGAAAGTCTATCTCTTGTACAGGTTTATACTCAATGTTAAAATGGTTACATACGTCTTCACAAGCTTTATGTTTATCTGTAAAAAATTGATTAGCCTGTAAAAAGAATACATCAGAACTTTCTAATAAATTATTCCATCTATATAACCAGAATTTTGCCTCATCTTTGCTGCCCTTTATCTTTTGTAAGTGGTCTATAATATCTCTAAATAAAAATACTTTCTTACCTAGTATATGTGGAGCCACTTCTGTACATAGACTAGAGTACTTAACTAATAAGTTTTCTTTGTGGTTCTCTTGTACTAACTTTAATTTAGTTTCTAAGTCATCAGTATGTCTAATATCATGAGACCATTTAGGTTCTGTAACTGTATCTATAGACCTACTAAGCATTACCGATAGTAGGGTACTCCCACAATGAGAGGTATGAAAAATAGAGTATTTCATGTTAAGACTTCAGTAGTTTAAATGCTAGTGTAACTCTTAACCCGTTGAAGTCTCTACTAATTGGAGAGGCAAAATGAAATATGTTATTTTGGAAGTAAATAGCAGAATTAGGAGTATAAGCAATTGTAACTACATCTCCTAAAATAGCATCCTCTTTTAAAAAGGAAGTTCCACCTCCAAACTTAGGCTGCCAATCTTGATTACAGTAAATTAAAAAAGTTCTCCCATTATCGTCTTTAGTGTCTTGATGAGGCTTTCCTGAGTCTCCCGCAGTCTGACCATTCATGTAAATTCGTTCTACTATAAAGTTGTCTCCAGTCACTTCTTTAATTTTGTTCAGTATCCGCTCACTAAAAAAAGAGTCTTCTTCTAACCCTTCTAATTGCCAAAAGGAACTTTCGTCTGACTGTTGAGACTTATGTCCCCAAATCCATCTTGGACTACTTATAATACTTAATATATAACTTATTTCTTGCTGACATAAAAAATTGTCATATTTAATTAACATTTTTAATACCTAAAAACTTTGTTATTGAATACTTTCCATTTCCTGAAAAAGGCTTAGAAAATTCATTTGTAACTACTTTAGTAGAAGCATGATAGAGGCAACCTTTAAAAAATATTACTCTATTAGGTTTAATCTCTATCGTATAGTCAAAGTCTTTAAAGTGTAAATCGCCACCAGTAAAAGCTTTTGGTTCTTTATAAAAATAACTTATCATAGTGTATCTAGAGCTATCTACATGACTCTTATATTCCTCAGTATCTTCATAATATCTTAGTTTAGTTCCACTAGTATTTAGGTCAGATACATCTCTAAATAAGGGATTTAACTCTGCTATTGAATTAAGAAGAGCCGGATTAAATATTTTATCTGTTATGGTTAGAATGTCAGAGTAAGTGTTCTCTTTAAATATCTCTTCTAAAAAGATTCCATAGCCATCTGATAGTGTTGTTGCTGAAAGCTTTTCTTGTGCTGTACCTAGGTCTTTTCCTGACTTTACCATTCTATTTGGAGAAGTAAGATATTCCATTTCTTTCCAAAGTAATTCTAGCTCTTCTTCTGAATAAAAGTTATCTATAACTGCATGAGGAAAAGGGTCAGTGTTTAAATGTACTAGAGGACTCTCTTGCATTACACAGAGTTTACCTTTGCGGCTTCTTCTTCTGCTGCTTTAGCAATAGCGGCTTCTTCTTCTGCTTTAGCTTCATTCCACAGAGTAATACAGCTAGAAGTCCAACTTGGTAACTCTGTAATATCTTCGTTAGGAGCTTCATCAGTGTATTCAATCCATCCTTTAGTTTCATTCCATTGTAAGGCATGAACATTAGTAGGTATACCAGATAAAGCTAAGTCTAAATAACAATAGTTATTAATATAGACCGCACCATCATTAGGAATTATTGTCAGTTTCATTTTTTACCTCGATTAAGTTATTAATATTAGTTTCTTTTGTTTTTTCTAGTAAGATTTGTTGTGTTGTCTTATTAGAATTTACCATTTCATTTCTAAATGATTCTACAGCCGCTCCAGTCTCTCTATTAACTTTACTATTCTCTATTAATAACATAGGTATCCAGTTAATAGCACAGTCACCTGTATTTACTTCTTTGTTTGTTTGAGGGTCTCTTCCTGCAACAGTAACCCAAAAATTACAGCCTACAAGCTTACCTTCTCTAATTGAACCATCCTCAATACAGGCTTCTCCTAACCAAGGGCATAACTTTATTTTATCTACAGCCATTTATTTGTCTTATTAATTGAATATACTATTTCATTTTTAAATATAATAAAAGATTTATTTAGTTCTTCAGTCATTTCTTTTTTGTTTAATAACTCTCTTACATTCTTTCTTATAGCACAGCCAACTCTTTTGTTATCTTGCTTTATACAAAGATTACAAGTATTACAAGTTTTAGGAAGAGTCCCTTTAGTTATTGGACATATTATCTTAGCCTTCCTTTTTGCCATTAATCTTTTGCAGCGATAATAAAGTCGTAGAACTTAATGTTTTTAGTCATAGTGTGGGTATGAGAACCACCACCACCTGTAGCACCTGTGGTTGTTAAAGAGGCAGTATCACCAGTTCTAACGCCATCTATAGATTCTGTATCGCTATCTTTTGAATAAGTATGAGTATGGCTTGGAATTTGAGCAGTGCTCAATGTAGTCGCTCCCGTTGTTGTAGCGGCATTATAAGTACTAAATCCTGTAGCACCACCACTAGATGCTGTTCCAGTTACTAAACGTAAAATAGAGTCATTAATAGCTGCTGTAGTATCTTTAGTCCATCCAGTAGGAGCGGCTGTTTGGTTAAAAGCCATTCTAGTACCTGCATCAAAACCACCTGAAGCTGCAGGAGCAGTGCTTGTCCATGTAGTACCATTAGATGTTAAAATATTGCCTGATGTACTTGGAGCAACAAAATTAGGAGCAGAAGTATCATTACCTAAAACTACATTATTAGCTGTCAAAGTTGTAGCACCTGTACCTCCTTGTGCGACTGTTAATGCTGTTGTAAGACCTGTAATTGATGTAATGTCACTATTAGCACCAGAAGAAGCTGCACCTAAACTAGTTCTTGCAGTAGCACCTGATTCAGCTACCCACGTAGTCCCATTGCCGACAATAACATTGCCATCAGTTTTTGCTAATCCGCCAAGAGCAGTTAAGTCTGCATCATATGCTTGAACATCTGTACCTATAACTAAACCTAAATTGGTTCTAGCCCCTGAATCTGTTGTAGCACCTGTACCCCCTTGTGCAACGGCCAATGCTGTAGTTAAAGTCAATGAAGACATATGTGTTACTGCATCAACAACATTCGTGCCGTCATTAAACACCAACATAGCTTTACCTGTTGGAACTGCAATACCTGTACCTGTTGAGTTTTTTACCGTAATTGCATTGGCTACTCCATTATTAACAAGGTAGAATTTTTCGATCGCTGGAACAATTAAGTTTTGTGCTCCACCTGATGTACCGGTTAAGTTAAGTCTTAAATTACGCGCTGTTTGAGCTGCGTTAGTATCTGTTAAAGTAAGCGTTACTGTGCCACTTGCAAAGGTAACATCGGCAGAGCCTGTAATGGCCTCTTGAATAGCTGTTCCTAAGTTTGTATTGGTGGTATTACCCCATGTACCTGACTGTTCTCCGGTGCCAATGAGCTCAAATTTTAATGCTGAGTATGTACTTGCCATTTTGTATTTCTCCTAATTAGCTAGTTTTACCGCTTGCAGGCACACTTGTTACGTGAACGGCTGTATGTTTTTTACCATTCCACGCGGCACCACAATCAGAGCAGGTTCCTGATTCGTATTCTTCGGCATCTACATTCATGCCACATTCAGTGCATTCTAGATGCACTTCGTATTTATTTACTATTTTACCATCTTTTTCCGTTTTTGCTTCAATTAACATATCTTGTCCTTATATTTATGCTGCAATTTTAACCCAATCGGGGGTTTGTGATGTATCTATTTCACCCCACACTAAAGTAAATATATTGTTACCAACTTCGCCTATGCCCTCAACTCCTATTATATTAACTGTTGTTGCACCTATAACACTGGCACTTCCCAGCTGCATAGTACCAAGAACGCCCGTCACATTTACATTTGCAGGAGCGTCAACTTCTGCCGTACCTAACTGCGTAGTACCAAGAACGCCTGTTACATTAATAACTTCGTTTTCATAAACTACTACGGTACCTATATTACCTACACCTGTTAATGTAGTTACAGTGACAACAGCATTTGAGCTTGTAGTTACCGTTCCAATTTGTCCAGTAGCTGCATTACCTGACACATCTACATTTGCTTTTGCAATTACTGATTCCTCACCAAGTTGTGTAGACCCAGAAACACCTGTAATACTCAATATTTGAGCTGTACTTAATGTAACATCACCTAAGGTAGTATTACCACTATTTCCTGTTACATCTACATTAGCATCAGCATTTACAGTCTCTTCTCCAAGAGCTGTTGTACCTTGTACTCCTGTAGCATTAACAACTTCGTTTTCGTAGACAATTACACTACCTATATTTCCAGTAGCTTCTACGCCGGTCATTAGATAACCAACTTTTGTTCCTACAGCGCCTGCCTGTCCAGTACCAAGGTTACCTGTTACATCTACATTAGCTTTTGCATCAATAGTTGCATTGCCGACTTGTCCAGTTCCAGAAACAGTTGTTACAAACTCAGTATGTCCGGTTCTTATTTCTAATGTACCAGTCTGACCTGTTGCTTCATTTCCAGTAACATCTACATCTGCATTTGCTTGTACAGTTTCTTCGCCTAACTGAGTAGTACCTGAAACACCAGTCGCATTAACAACTTCGTTTTCATAAACAATTACTGTGCCTGTTTGTCCTGTAGAACTTACACCTGTTACAAACTCAGTATGTCCTAGGCTTAATGATTCTTCGCCTAGAGCAGTAGTACCTTGATTACCTGTAACACTAAATACTGCATCTAAATTAAAGTCTACAGTACCTGTTTGTGTAGAACCCACAACGCCTGCTGGCTGAATAAGAATTGTATCAGCACCCCAAGAGCCTTCACTCCAAGGGCCTGCACCCCAACCAAAATAACCTAGAGTTACATCTAAGTTACCCGTTTGTCCAGTAGCATTAATACCTGTAACATTAACATTTACTACTCCGCCAGCTTGTTCTTCCCCTAATTGAGAGGTGCCAACTAGACCTGTAATATCTATTACGTTATTAGTAATAAGTGATTCATTGCCTACATTACCTGTACCGGCAGAACCTGTTACATTAGCATTAGCTGCAGCTATTGAAGTTACATTTCCAGTAAAGCCTGTAGAGCTTACACCTGTTACATCTATTGCAACGGATTCTTCAACATTACTTGATCCGAGTTGTGTAGTACCTGAAACACCTGACAGTGTAACATTAGCGTCCGCTGCAACTACTGTATTACCTACATTACCTGCTGCATTAACTCCATCTACATTTACAACGAGTACTTCAACGCCAAAACTACCTACTGACCATGGCGCTTCACCGTATCCCGAATATAATATAGATGAAGCCACTAGTAGCTCCTATTAAGCAATTCTAATAATAGCGCTTGTTGAATCAGCTGTTGGGAATACGATTGTAAAGTCACCAGCTGTTGAAGTTTTATCTCCACCAAATGCTAGCACAGCAACTGCAGTATCTGAGTTAGTGCTGTTATAAATTAAAGCACCGTTAGCAGTGATAGTAGCAGTAGACCATGTTGTATCTGTAAAGTCTAACCATGAAGTAGTTGAAGTGCTTGTAGGCACTTGTGAAACAGCCAGTGTATTGCCGCCGGCTACATATCCTGAACCTGTTGCTTCATTTGATGTTGAATATGCTGTTGTTGCAG
>Ga0209702_10010129_pt1 | contig 10220 bp, 8 predicted proteins | sample FRY01_FD_187210 | JGI IMG/M metagenome (GOLD analysis project Ga0209702, IMG submission 187210) | Freshwater microbial communities from Lake Fryxell liftoff mats and glacier meltwater in Antarctica - FRY-01 (SPAdes) (version 2) | ecosystem: Environmental > Aquatic > Freshwater > Ice > Glacier...
AACGAATCTTCTGGGTGAAAACCCACGAAGTGAATTGACTCCATGATCGGCATGAACGATTCCGCCGGGCGCCGGCGTGCGCGCCCGGATAGCCATATCAAGGGCATTGACGACAAGGGTTGAGTCTTGTTTAGAGTCAATAGCCCAGCCGACGATTTTTCGGCTGCACGCGTCGAGAACTGCCGCGCAGAAAACTTTTCCTTCCCTCTGTCTTCCATGATGTAGTCCTTGTTTGCGTTCACGAAAACCATTTCATCTTGTGTTCGCGGTCGAGCTCCGCCCCGAAGAAACTTGCTGCCCATCGCAGAGTCCCTTTAGCCCTTGTGAGCTCGCGGTTCTCCTGCTCAAGATTACAAATTTCAGCTGCAGAATCCGAAGGAACCCCTTCACGGTTGCCTTCATCAATGTCGGCCTGGGTCACACCGGCTCACACGGACGCGACCCCATAACCCAACAGATTTGCCACCCGCTCCACTATCCCTTGGTTCGTCCCCAGCTCAGCCCACAACGTCCTCACCATTCGAACCGCAGCAGATGTTCTAGCACCGAATACTTTTGGCCCCGTTTGTCGCGCCTTTCCACCACTTAATCCTCGCTTCCCAAGTTGAAAACTCCAACGAACCCAGAGCGGTTCACTGCTGCGCCGTGATGGGTCTTTCGAGTGGGGCCGACCCTGCTGCCGGCGCTGCCCTCAACAGGAAGTCATTGACCAAGACGACGGAGACCATCGCGAGCGTAGCGCCGAACAAGATCGAAGATATTTTTTAGGGGGCCGGCAGCCAAACGGTAAAGGATGTAGCTCAGTTTGGGGCTTCTCTTAAATTTGCTTGGCCAAAGGTAGCTACGCACCCTCCCTCGACTGTCAATCGCAGAGAAGAAGGAGATACCCATCCTTTTAGCAAGGTCTCTCCTCCTTGCGATCCACTTCGGCCTATACGTATCGGAAGGCCAATACGGAAACAAAGTTCGGTAGCCGTTTGGCACGATAAGGTCTTCTGCCCATGTTCCTCCAACGGAACGATGCTCCTCGCCCCTCGTCGGTACTAGGATTTTAAGGTAGCTCTGGCCGTCTCTGACTGGTGGCTCAGCGCCTCTCCGAAAGCCATCTCGGACCGTAGCTGGCCACGGAACGAAGGCTAATCTTGGTTTCTTCAGCGACAAGAAAGTGTAACCTCTACCGCGCATTTTGGAGCAGGAGAACTCTTCGTCCACCTCAAACTCAAAGCTCTCACGATTGACTAAATCCATCGAGTAGATTGCCACATCCGATACCGCTCTGAGAGGATTAAAATTGAATTCGTCTGAACCAGAGTCCCTCTCTGCGTCCTTGACATGCAAAGCAGCATGATCAAGCGCACCACGACATCCGAACGCCATGCCGACTGCAAAAACTCTCGGGCTCTCAAGAGAAAAAGCCAAATCCAAGAGGCCGCGAGTGTTTTTATCCCAGCTCATCATCTGCATGTCTCCCTGCACAAAGGACACATAGCGATACCGGCTCTGGGCATGGGCGAGGGCAAGATTGTACGCTCCGTAGAGGCCACCGACCTTAGGGTCGCCCGAATTATCCCTAACAACTACATCGACACACCGGCCGGGGTGGTCCAGGGACAAAGCGCTTAGGTCGGGATTGTCGTAATCATCGATGGCGTTGTAAATGGCGAGGACATCGTCATCCGTGTGCTCAAGCACAGATCTAACCGCATTCCTAAAAGACGAAGGAAAACCAGCACCCACAATGACCTGGAGTAGTGTCTGCATCGAAAAATTCCCCGTTTCGGTACCGTAAGCGCCACGGCCCCTTAGCGTGCCACAGAAAGCCAATCTGCGTCGGCGCTTACTTAGGTCACGTTTCCGACCGGGTATCGATTAGAAGAAGAACGGTGGAACAATCCTTGAACACCGGAATTACAGTTGCAATAGGCTCGGCTTCTATCGCGGTCCCGGAGATCTTGTGGCCCATTCCTGGTTGGAGATGCTGGGCGCCCCAGCTCTCCCAGACTCCAGATTGCAGGCGCAACGACTTCTAAGTTATGGCTGTCGAATCACTCCGAGAAGGGTTGACCTTTCTCAGCACATTAAGAAAATCTTATGAGTGGTGACCACTCCAAGTTCAAAAGCCTCTAAAGAGGTTGTGTCACCCGGAGCGCAATCATGCACCTCTCCACTCGTAGTTGCGCAACATGCACAAGGCCCACACATTCAAGTCTGCACCTCGGGGTTCAGGCCCAACTCCATATAGGCGCGCGTGGCTCGTCCGCATCAGCCCAACCTGCCCCTCGCTTTTCTGTCCTCCTGTTAGCCACGTTCCATGACGACTGTTCTGTGAATGAGTCTAATCCGATGAGAATTCTTCGCGCCCGTTCAATTGTGTTCGAACCTCATCAAGATGTCTTCCTGCAGGGAAAGCGTGCTTTCAGGCAGCGCCTTGGCTCGGCCCACCGGTGGAAGGCGGTAAACGAGGGATTCTCCGGTTTGGATTCCGAGCTGGTGCAATGGAGTTACCGCCGGACTGCCATTGTAAGCAGCGTGGCAGTCTCAAAGCCAAAGAGCTTTGAGTCTGGAATCGTCATCAACGGAAGATTTCTGTCAAACTACTACCATTGGGTCACCAATATTCTCCCCAAGGTTTTTCTCGTGGAAAAACAAGGAACAGTCCCCAAAGCCGTGCCCGTCCTAGTGTCAAGTTCTGTGAAAGGAACACCGGCAGAAGAGGCGTTGCAGTTGGTGTTGGGCGGATGGAGAGAAATTCTTTTTATTCCTGATGAACCCCATCATGTGTTGGATGCTTACGTGGTCGAGACTGCGGTGCACGAAATAGCTCATCTTTCGGGGCGTAAACCGCTCGAATGGGACAGCCTTGGGGGATTCAATTTCTCATTCATGAGATTTTATCGGCAGTTTTTTCTCCACGCGCAAGAGAAAGCGTTTTCCGGGGAGAGTGATTTCCCCCCTCCGCGGATCTACTTGAGTCGGTCAAGTAGAGTTCGCCCCTTCAACGAAAACGACGGCCGCACAGTGCTCGGAAAGTACTTTCGTTAGTATCAAGGTTCAAGATTATTCATTTTTGGAGCAGGTTAAAGTCTTTGCCGGAGCGAAATTCATCGTAAGCACCGCGAGCGCGCAACGAACAGGGGCCCTATTTTCTAGAGGGGCCAAATGCTTGGTCATGGATCCAGGTTTTTTGTCAGGAAGCTCGCTGTTTAGTAAACTTCTGCACCCCGGGAACGGTGTTTCGTTCGAAATTCCAATGGCGGTAACAGAATCCACATGGAACAGATACTTCTATTCGAAATTCCCGGATTATGTGTATCTTATAGATTAGGTACCCTTTATGGTTCGTGTCAAGAGAAAAGTTGTTGCAACTGCCGAAAAAGGTCCCGTGCCAGATCCCTCTTGAGGACGCGTTTGATTTCCCTGTAGCTGAGCCCTTGGGCCGTGCGGCGCTCTACGTATTTCTTGGTGGTTTCATCGAAGCGCATGCGGGTCTTGACGATCACATCCAAGGCCATGTTCAATTGCCGTTCGTCGTGGCGGTTGAGCCGGTGCCGAGTGGTGTTTCCCGAGGAGGCTTGCAGGGGTGACACCCCCGCGAGTGACGCGAACGCGGCTTCGTTGCGGACCCTGCCGCTGCGGGAGTAAGCGGCGAGGATGATCCCGACGGTCACCGGCCCTAGCCCGGGCTGGGCTTGCAGCCCGGGCGTGAGCTGTTCATCGAGCTCGGCAAGATGGGCCTTGATCAACTTCACACGTGCAGCTGCCGCGGTGATGCCCCTGGCTAGGTCGATTGCCTCCTCACGGGCGATCTGCTGCTCAACACTGTCGGTGGTGCGAGGACGCCAAGCGCGGATCTCGGCGACCTGTTTGTCAGTTACCGCACAGCGGGTATCCAGACTCAGATCGATCTGTCGCACCAGTGCGTTGAGCGCATTGCGGTTTGCGGTGCTTTGCTTTTCAACCCTGCGCCGGCTGGCCAGCAGCATACTGAGCGCGGCCCTTGCCCCGTCTGTGCGGGGGTGGAGCAGCCGGTCCACGTCCGTGCCCAGGACGCCCGTCGCTGCCGCGGTTGCGTCGATTTCATCGGTCTTACCGACCCCAGCACGGACTGCTTTGCGCGACGGCTTAGCCTCAACCACGGTGATGCCCTCGGCGGTCAAGGCTCGGGTGAGGGAAGCGCCGTAGGATGGCGTGCCTTCCACCGAGGCAAGGACTTGCCCGGAGGTGCAGAGGCGAATCCAAGCGATCGCACTTTTCATTCCGGCACTGGTGACGGGGAAGGCTTCACAACCGGCACGAGCACCGGTTGTAGTGCTGACAATGGTGTAGGTGTGGGTGCGTGCGTGGGTATCGACACCGATGACGTGGGCGTACTTTTCTGAGACGGTAATCATTGCGGTAATCCTCCATTTCAACGCGTTGATGACCGTTCGGGCAGCATCGGCCTGGAATAGGGTTCTTGTCAGGCAACTCTCTAACGAGGCGCGGACCAGCGGTTCGGCCAACCTTTTGTCGGTCCATGGCAAGGGGCCGGGCCGATGCTGATCCTTCTTGGCGGACAAGTCATCTACAAAGCACGCTGGATTTCCAGCGGCCAGAGTCTCGTCGAGTCACACCATGACGGATCAGCATCAACCCTGCCAGCGGGCACCAGGCCTGCCAATAACCATTAGAGAGTCTCGTCGCACGCGCACGCGCACGGAAGCCGAGGCACCGTATTACGATGGTATCAAGACAATGGTAGCGACCGCTCCACAGGAAAAAATGGGAACAACTCCCAGCGCATACCGCTTTCAAGTATGGGCGCAGTATGTTCACATTGCTCTGTCGCTAGCAGCTTCGGAATCGGGGGAAGCGTGAAGTTCGTGAGAGTACTTTTCCGATTATCCCCTCTGAAAAAGGCAGCGAGCTGGGCCAGAAAAAGTTTCGGCCGCGACAGCAAACCACGTAGGCGTTTTGGGTGGTTCATCACGTTGTTCTTTAGCAAAAAACCTGTCATTGAGCGCATCAATTTCATTGAACAGCTTCAGGCTAAACCTGTCTCCTTTTATCCGGCGGGAGAGGGGGAGGTTGTTGCCTTGTCACGGCAGATTCATTACGCTCCAGACACTGTGCAAATTGAGTCTAATCCGATGAGAATTCTTCGCGCCCGTTCTATTATGTTCGAACCTCACCAAGATGTTTTCCTGCAGGCAAGGCGGGCTTTCAGACAGCGCCTTGGCTCGGGATCCCGCTGGGAATTGGTGAACGAGGCATTCTCCGGTCTTGATTCCAAGCTGGTGCAGTGGAGTTATCGCCGGATTGCCGTTATTAGCTCCGCTACCATCTCAAAGTCGAAAACCCTCGAGTCTGGAATTATAATCAATGGAAAATTTCCATCAAATTATTACCATTGGGTTATCAACATTCTCCCTAAGGTTTATCTAGTGGAAAAAGAGGGAACCGTCCCCAAAGCGGTGCCCGTCCTAGTTTCAGTTTCTGTAAAAGGAACACCGGCAGAAGAGGCATTGCGGTTGGTGTTGGGTGGACGGAGAGAAGTTGTTTTTATTCCTGATGAGCCCCATCACGTGCTGGATGCTTACGTGGTCGAGACCGCGGTGCCGGAAATAGCCCAGCTTTCGGGGCACAAAGATCCTAGTTGGGACACCCTTGGGGGTTTTAATTTCTCATTTATGAGGCTGTATCGGCAGTTTTTTCTTGACGCACTAGAGAAAGCTTCTCTCGGGGAAAGAGATCTTTCTCCTTCGCGGGTATATTTGAGTCGGTTGAATAGTGTCCGTCCCTTTAACGAACACGAAGTCCGCACAATACTCGAAAAGCATGATTTCGTTACTGTCACAATCGAAGACCATTCTTTTCTAGAGCAGGTTAGAGTTTTTGCTGGAGCAGAAATCGTAGTAAGCACCACAGGCGCCCAATGGACAGGGGCCCTATTTTCTAGCGGGGCCAAAGGCTTGATTATGGAACCAGATTTTTTGTCAGGAAGCTCTCTGTTTAGTAAGCTTCTTCACCTCGGGAGCGGTGTTTTGTTCGAAATGCCAATGGCGGTATCAGAATTTACATGGAAAGGATACGTCTATTCGAAAATCCCCGGTTATGTAGATATTGGGCAATTAAAGAGAGTACTCAACGAATTGGAGTCCCTTTAGTTACGCGATTGTTCCGAGGGCAAATGGTCTGAGGATACGATTACTATTCCAAACGTGCACTGTATTTCCTCGCAATGGACTTTCAAGTAGAGTGCCGGGCACGGCGTTGTTGGGGGCTCATGATCTTCCTGCGGCAACCTGCTCAGTCAGGTGAATGGGTTGAAGTGCTCAATGTCTTATTCGATAGTGTTCTAGTCCATGCCAGCCGCTGTGGGAGAAAGGCGATATGACAAGAAAACATCCTGGCCCCGAGCAGAGTGGTAGCAGGCGGCGCGAGCATGACAACCTTTCTCCTTTGGATACTTTGAGATGACGTCTGCGGAGAAGAACCGTAGCGACAGCTCCCACGGTCAGAAGCTTCAGAGTTGGATACGGGAGAAAAGTAGCTCAAGGGCGAACTGGATTTTTGTCGCCTCTGGCATTTTTGTCGCTCTATTTATCGCGATGTCAAACGTGGGAGGCTTTGGTTTAGCCATTCACGTTGGCATCCCACTCTCGACGCATGCGGAAGAAGCCCGGCAGGCCTTCGGCCCGTCAGATGCCGGTTCGTACCTTCAGGCGGCTTTGGGACTGAGAGACCGGGGGCCCTGGGGTATCGGTGGAAACCAGTGGGTATATGGGTTTTGGCCACCGGGAATGGTCGTTCTAAATCTTGTGCTCTTGTTGATTGAGCGCGCTACTGGACTCCCTTACGTCTTTGTGCTCGTCTTTGCGGTCTCCGTGATTTGGACTCTCATCCTTACGAGAATCGCATCGGTTCTGGAGAAAAGAAAATCCGGCGTGGGAATCGCTTTTCTTGTAGCGTTTGGCCTTTCAAGCATCGGACACCCGATGTTGACTGTGTTCTCAGCGTATGCTGATGGTCTGGCGGCGGGCTTCCTTGTGTTAGCGGTGGTTGAGCTCTTTCGTCAACCACCCCCGTCCGCGAACCTATTAGCTTTCGTCTATTTGAGGGCCGCTATTTTCCTATCGTTAGCGATGCACTTCAGAGCGACCTATGAGACTGTGGCTACTTTTCTTGTGGTTGTGACCGCAGTGCTGGCATTGCTCTGGTTTGTGCTTTCTCATCTGTTGGCTCAGCGGTTCATTTTTCGCTGGAGAAACCCCCTCACGTCAGTCTTCCTCGTGGCTCTAGGTTCGCAGGCGCTTTCCGTTCCTTGGAGGCTGATCGCGGGCACCTATATACGACCAGGAGACTTCCGATGGACAACGCTACTTGACGTAGTCTCTAGCGCGAGATGGGTCCCTACGGATCTTTACTCTGAAGAGGCCGGGTTTTTGCGGGAGGGCCACGCAAATTTTGGATGTCTTAACGACCCCAATAGGTGCGAAGAAATAAGGGTTATCGAGCAAACATCCGCAGACCCCTACACGGGTGGCGGGAACTTCTCGCAGGAACAGTTCCAAGGAGAGCTAATCCAATCCTTCCTTCACCATCCGTTCACATACTTTTTGGAGCGCACCTCCATGTTCTTTAACGGGTTCTTCTCGACCACGGGGGGTGAGCTGGGAGACTGGAGAATTTTCGAAGGCCTGCTTCTTCTTGTCGGATTTTTTGTGGCGATTTTGTTTCTCGTCAAGAACCGTGAAGCAGGACTCGGGGGTTTGGTAATGGCATGTCTCTCCACAGGAGCTCTGAGCGGTGTGCTGCTCTTTTTTCACATGGAAACCCGATACATGTTGCCTATTAAGTTCCTCATGATTGTCGTTATTTTCTTTGCTCTATCCCAAAAAAGGAAGGACACCAACGTCCCATGAGCCGGGGTCAGATCCATCCAGCGAGTCTTGTCCACGCCAAGGCTGAAATCGGTGTTGGGTGCACCGTGTGGGCGTGGTCGCAAATTCGTGAAGGCGTAACCATCGGAGGTGGCACGTCTATTGGTCAAGGCGCCTACCTTGGGCCGGGGGTGGTGGTGGGGGCTTCATGCAAAATTCAGAATTATGCCCTTATTTACGAACCAGCAGTCTTGGAGGATTCCGTGTTCGTGGGGCCAGGAGCGATATTGACGAACGACAGGTATCCAAGAGCAGTGAATCTTGATGGGTCGGAAAAATCGGCTGGGGATTGGAATCCAGTTGGGGTGTACATAGAACACGGCGCCTCGATCGGCGCCAAAGCAGTTTTAGTCGGACCAGTGCGGATTGGCACATGGTCAATGGTGGGGGCGGGTTCGGTGGTGAGCGCAGATGTGAAACCCTACTCGCTTGTTGCTGGCATTCCCGCAGCTCACGTCGGCTGGGTTGGTCGTTCTGGACATCGTCTCGTGAAAATAAAGGACGAATGGGTGTGCCCAGACAGTGGGGAACGCTTTGAAGAGTGGGATGGTCATCTAGGTCTGGTTGGTCACAAACCGTGAGAGGTGCTGATCAGTATCGAAGGGAAGGCTTTGGGTAGATGGAGGGTGAGTAGATTTCCTGGCCTGGCAAACACGGCCAGGCTTTTTAGGAAGCTTGTGTGGTTTTCTCTTCGACGGTTTCCTTTGTCGGCGCGCCATTTTTTCGGCCTCAGGGTCTTGGAAGTTTGTGCTTACCCCCACAACCGTTTTTCGGCGAAGGAAGCAGTATTCCCGGCCGGTAAAAATCGGGCGAGCGAGAACGTATCTTTTGACCAGGAACCCAAGGGGTCAGAGCCCACGAGTAACGTCCCAGCACTGCATATCCTTCGACTGGGTAATGCCGGGACAGTCCACAATTCGAGGTTCAACAGTGTCGTAGTGGAAAATTCACTTGTCATCCCCACTCGAATTGAAACGGGCCCCTGGGCCTTATACAAAGGGAAGAAGCCAAGGCTGGTCGGGCGCATCGTGGGGCAGGCAGATGACTTTGTTGCCCTGAAGGTGTCGAAGAATCCCAGGACGCTGCGAAGAGCTCTCTATATTGGGACACGGGCGCCGTATAACTGGTATCACTGGATTGCTAATGTGCTGCCGGCTCTCTATGTTGCCAATCAGGCGGCGGTGGATGAAACAATTCCCTTGCTCCTTCCTGAAGAGATTGGGAACTCCCCCCAGATGATGGAAAGTCTGAATATTTTTCTGGGAAAAAGACCTGTTGTGTGGATCGCGAAAGATGAGTACCTGCAAGTGGGGGACCTGCTTTGGGCAGAGAGCCCCGTGGGTGACGCGCCCTTCTCAATCGACCCAGCACATCGTTTGCCGATATCCCTGCACCGCACAGCGATGCAGGGATATCGTGACAAAATTCTGAATTATTATTCGGCGGAGGTCGCGGCCTTCACCCCCATAGAAAGGGTCTTTCTTGCTCGAAAACCGGGCAGCTCTCGCCCGTATAACCAGCAGGAAATCCAAGATTTGGCTTGCCACCATGGTTTTGAGGTGGTTTTCACCGAAAGCTTGAGCTTTGGCCAGCAGGTCGCACTATTTTTCCACGCAAAATACATCGTCGGCCCCACAGGAGCTGCTTTTTCCAGCCTTATCTTTGCGACCGCGGGGCTCAGGGCACTCCGGCTGCTAGGGGTTTCTGAAAAATACGAGAACTATTTTTCTAACTTGGCGACTGTCGGTGGTGCGCAAATCTTTGATTGCAATTCGGACACTCCTAACGACCAATTGGGACCGCTGGAATTTCAGATTTCCGAACAGTTATTTGAGCAGGCGATGAGAACGCTGTTGGACCAACCGCCTAAGCAATTTCCCGAGGAGCTGTAGTATTACGACGTGGAGTCAATCAGGCCAAAGCTTATTAACCTGACCACAATCGACCACCCTTCAGGCACCATCACAGTTGCGGAGGAAGGGACTCATGTTCCTTTTGTTTTTCGCAGGGCCTACTTTTTGCACGGGTTGAACCCGAGTTCACAACGAGGGGCCCACGGGCACCGGAAGTTGCGCCAGCTCATGATTGCGGTAAGTGGAAGTTTCCATGTTCAGCTATCCGGCTCTTTCGGGGAAGTGACCTACGAGCTAGAGGATCCGAATCAGGGGCTCCTGATTCCCCCGATGACATGGCGCGACCTAGACAGGTTCAGTCCCGGGGCGATCTGTCTTGTTTTAGCTTCCGACCCCTACGAAGAGGCTGATTACATAAGAGATTACGAAGAGTTTGTGAATCTGA
>Ga0209702_10010137_pt1 | contig 10217 bp, 6 predicted proteins | sample FRY01_FD_187210 | JGI IMG/M metagenome (GOLD analysis project Ga0209702, IMG submission 187210) | Freshwater microbial communities from Lake Fryxell liftoff mats and glacier meltwater in Antarctica - FRY-01 (SPAdes) (version 2) | ecosystem: Environmental > Aquatic > Freshwater > Ice > Glacier...
TTGCAGGATGGCAGAAAAAGGACGGAGACGCGATTCGACGAGGCGACATCCTGTTTGAACTGGAAGGCGAAAAGGCCCTGCAGGAAATCGAAGCCGTCGATGAGGGGATTTTGCGTATTTCAAATGACGAACCAAAGCCCGGGACAGTTCTGAAAGTGGGTGCCGTCGTCGGATATCTGGTCACAGAAGGCGAGTCATTTTCTCAGGCGGCCGATTCCGCGAACAGTTCATCACCCATTGAAACAATTGAAGATGATACGGCTGAGATGGTCAGTGATCGGCCGGCAGCATCACCTTCCATCCGTCGGATGGCGCGGCAATTGAATGTCAATCTGCAGACTGTTGTCGGGTCTGGCGCCGGAGGACGGATCACGGAATTCGACGTCACTGCGGAGGCCGTGGGTCCACAAAAAATGGTCGCAGCGACAACATCGGAGACTTCAGTTCAGGCGGTCACTCCTCGCGCCCGACGTGCGGCCGGAGAATTGGGAGTCGATCTGAAAAGGCTGTCTGGCAGCGGCCGAGATGGGCGAATTCGTGAGCGTGATGTTCTGACGGCTGCAAGCTTCCCGGCGAAAACAAGTTTGCAAAGCGATCGACGAATTATGATCTCAGGTCGTCGAAAAATTATCGCCGATCGACTTTCAGAGAGCGCTCGACAAACGGTCCCGGTCACCATTACCACTCGAGCCGATGCGACAAATCTGGTCAGCCTCCGAGATCAGTTCAAATCATCAGGCCAGACGCCATTGCCGACGTTTAACGACATCGTAGCAAAGCTGGTGGCGGGAGTTCTGGTTCAGTTTCCGTTGCTGGCAGGACGCTGGGACGGTGACTCAATCGTTCTGCCTGATCCTGACCAGATTCACCTTGGACTGGCCGTCGACACTCCGGAAGGCCTGATCGTGCCCGTACTGCGCAGCGTCTCGACTCAGTCTCTGATCAGTTTGGCAGCGGAATCCGCGAAGGTTATTGCAAGGGCTCGCAACGGCAGGCTGTCGAGTTCAGAAATACAGGGCGCCGTCTTTACGCTGACCAATCTTGGCGGTTTTGGAATTGATGCCTTTACGCCCGTGATCAACCTTCCCGAGACCGCCATTCTTGGGCTCGGAGCCATTCGCAAGGAGCCTGTTGTTGCCGACGATGGAACAATCCAGATACGCCAGCTGATGACGCTGAGTCTGACGTTTGATCATCGTGTGATCGACGGTGCGCCGGCAGCCAGATTCTTGCAGGCACTGGTTTCGTCGGTTGAGAACGCAGCCGCGAAGCTGATTTCCCTCAGCCCCTGAAACATGTTTTCAGCGGCTTTGTCGAAGTCCCTTCTCCCTCTGGAAGGGGGAGAAGGTGGCCGATAGGCCGGATGAGGGGGTTATTCGCTGGTTCGGACGCTATCAAATGCTTAACGGCGTTGAGTGCCACCGCTGGAGAATCCACCGATATCCGAATCTTCCCAACGACAAACGGCGGCACCGAATGGCCACGAATTACTGATCGACCCGGTCAGCGCTTGACCGGGCGTGTGGAAAATGTCACGCTGGCGATCCTGACCTGAATCACCCTCCGCTCTTCACCCACCTCCGAGGTTCCCTCATGCTCAGCTTTTGGGATCGCGATGCTCTCTCGCGCCGCCGGAATTTCCTGCAGGCGGGAAGTCTGGCCCTGGGTGGCCTGCAGTTAACCAGCCTGCTGCAGCAGACCGCTCAGGCCGCTGGTTCCAATGCGGTGGTGAAGGATAAATCGGTCATCTTTTTGTTCCTGCACGGCGGACCCGGACAAACAGAAACGTTTGACCCAAAAATGACGGCTCCCGTGGGTATTCAGAGTGTGACGGGTGAAGTGCAGACGAAGATCCCGGGGATCACGTTCGGGGGAACCTTTCCGCGTCTGGCCGGGCTGGCCGACAAGCTGTCCATTGTTCGCTCCTTTGTGACGGGCGATGCAAATCATGACATAAAGCCGATCGTCAGCCGCGACACTCTGAACGCTAACCTGGGATCCCTCTACGCACGCGTTGCCGGCACCAACCGCGAAGGCAGCGGCATTCCTACCAATGTGGCCTTGTTTCCACAGGCTGTGGTTCAGGAAGCTCAGCCGGCGGTCACAAATTTCGGAGACTTCACGTCAACGGGAGTTCTGGGAAGCGGCTACCGGCCGTTTGTCCCCGGTGCGCAGGGGGAGGCTCAGGAAAACATGCGGCTGCAGTTTGATCGGTCGCGCCTTGAGGATCGACGACTGCTGCTGAAAAGTCTGGATGTGATCCGTCGCTCTGTGGATCAGTCGGGAGCTTTGAACGGGCTGGATCGAATTCAGCAGCAGGCCTTTGATGCGATCGTGGGCGGAGTTGCGGATGCCTTTGATCTGTCGAAGGAAGATCGGGCTACCGTTCAGCGATACGATACGGCACCATTGCTGCGTGCGGATGACATCAGCCGCAAATGGAACAATCATAAGAACTACGTTGATAATGCTCAGAGTCTGGGAAAGCTGCTGTTGCTTGCTCGTCGACTTTGCGAAGCCGGATGTGGTTTCGTCACGGTCACGACGAATTTTGTCTGGGACATGCATGCAGATGTTAACAATGTCGGCATGGAAGAGGGCATGCGATATATGGGTGGCCCCCTGGATCATGCGTTGTCGGCATTTATTGAGGACATTCATCAGCGTGGCCTGGATGATCGGATCATGCTGGTTGCCTGTGGCGAAATGGGACGTACGCCTCGTATCAATGCGGGCGGTGGACGCGACCACTGGGGCGGACTGGCACCGCTGCTGATTTCCGGCGGCGGGCTGAACATGGGACAGGTGATTGGCCAGTCAACACGGGATGCCGCGGAGGCTGCTTCGAGTCCGGTGAGGATTTCGAATCTGATTTCGACGATCCTGCATACAGTGTTCGACGTGGGCGAGTTGCGGCTGCAGCCGGGGCTGCCTCGTGAACTGAGTCAACAGCTTGTTGCCGCCGACCCGATCCCAGGGCTGTAAACAGGTGTGAACTGCCGGTAACGCAATCTGGTTCCAAGTGCAGGGCCGATGGTTTCGGTGGTGTCCGGCACCTGAGAGCGCCATGTAAGCAGGCTGACCGGTGTATCTGGAGCCGCGGCATCACGCGGATGCAAACGGCCCAAGACAGATCCCTCGGGCTGAAGCCCGAGGCTATCAATACGCGGCTGCTCCGCAGCCAATCGCTGCTGCAATCACGGTCGCATTCGAAATCATCGAGCCCTACACCAACGGCGCCCCACCGCTGTGGCTGGCCCCTCGTTGTGGCCGGTCTCCGGACCGAGCCACACTCAGCGACCGAAGGTCTCCATCCGCGCCCTCTGCCTTCCCTGAACACTCCGCTCCATCACCAAGCTCTCGTCCCAGTCCCTTCTCCCCCGCGTCGGGGGAGACTCTTAGCGTTGCGTCGGCACCGCTCTGGCCGACGCGAGCCGACAGGCCAGATGAGGGGGTCTTCATCGCAGCAACCGCCCGTTCATCCGCCACCGGCACCAACCAAAACGCCTCATCCTCCGCCGCAGTCTCCCTGTGAGTCCGATCCGCCGGTTGATTCACAACGTTATCCAGAATCCCCAGTTCGCGGCAGTGATCCACGCGAGCCTTTACCGACGTATGTGGCGACTCTTCCGGAGTCTTCGCCATCCCCGCCGCCATCACGTTCAGATCGACATACGCCAGAGTCGTCAGCAAAGCCTCTTCATCCAGAATCGCGATGCTCTTGGCCGCCCAATCCCGCAATCGGCGGACTTTCATTATTCACATCGACCAGTCCCAACGCCTCCGCCAGACCGTGCTGGCCACGCTTCTGCCCAAAGCATCATGCTTTCTGGTCGTTCCCTGCAGTGTCTTCGCGTCGTCAGGATTCAGCAGGCTATTATGCCCCGCGACATCCTCAACGCCCGCCGTATGCACGGTCAGACCGCCAGCATTCTGATTGGTAATCGATCCATGTCCCAGCGGATTCTTCGAAGCCACCGTGTGCCCGCAGCAACTGGCGTATGTCGTGGTCCAGACTTTGCCTCGAGCATCCGTGCGAGTCTTCTGACGTCCGCCCAGATAATAGGTGTAACTTTCTGTGCCGACTTCTGTCGTGCCCGGTGCTTCGGTTCGCGTCAGAACTCGGCCCGCTCAGTCGTATGTCATGACCGTGCGGCATTTTTCAAAGCGATTCGGGTCGTTGGCATTAAAGTAACGCGTGCTGCGAGTTTCAATCGCATTGCCTGCTACCTGTCAACAAAGTGCTGTGTCCGCTGTGTCTCCGTAATCGCTCCCCCATGATCGCTCAATTGATGTTTCTAATACAAAAACATGCCTTATTCCGTGACGTCTGCATCAAAGAGCCCCCTTTGATGCTCCCTCGGCGGCGAAGGTGATTCCGGATCCGCCCTGAGCAATGGTCTGCCCAAGTTTCGTAATCGCCGCACTCAGCGATACAGTGTACGTACCACCGAGTGGGTTTGTCACGGTCATTCCGCCGCTGGCTTCCAAACCGGCACCGTACATCAAATCGGCATCGTACAGCGTCTGAGTCGTTAGACCCTGAGTTCCTGCAATTCCGCCAAGTCCAGCAATCGGTGGAGTCGCCACATCCACCAGCCACAGCGGCTCCAACTAGACCGTGCTGGCCACGCTTCTGCCCAAGGCATCGTACTTCGTCGTCGTTTCCTGCAGCGTCTTGGCATCATCGGGATTCAGCAGGCTGTTATGCCCCGCGACATCCTCAACACCCGCCGTATGCACGGTCAGACCGCCCGCGTTCTGATTGGTAATGAGAAGGCAATAAGAAGACATTCGGCTTTTGACAATATGTACAATGTTCCTTTTAGCTTCGGAGCATTCTCGTCAGATCATCATGGCGTAGGCTGTGCATGGAATTTCGTTCCATCCACGAAATTTACCCACTCTGTCGAATGCCTGTCAGCAGCCGTTTGTTCACAATGGGCAGCCACTGTTTGTGTCGGCTTTCGCGTGCTGGAAATGATTCCTATGAAAACCGTTCTGCATCTGCTTGGGTTTGTCTGCGGCGTGATCATCGCCGGGCTTTCGGTAACCGCTGCCGAGAAGCCTCCCAACATTGTCGTTGTTTTTATTGATGACATGGGTTACGCAGACATCGGGCCTTTCGGGGGCAAGCCGGAACTCACGCCGAACCTGAACCGGATGGCGGAAGAGGGGCGGCGGTTCAGCAATTTTTATGTCTCACAGGCAGTCTGCTCCGCATCCCGAGCCAGTCTGCTGACAGGATGTTACAACGTTCGGCTGGGGATTCTGGGCGCGCTTGGGCCAAAGTCCGACATCGGAATCAATGCGAACGAAGTCACCCTGGGAGAGCTGTGTCAGCAAAAGGATTATGCGACTGCTTGCTTCGGGAAATGGCATCTGGGCCATCATCGCCAATTCCTGCCTTTGCAGAATGGGTTCGACGAATACTTTGGACTGCCCTACAGCAATGACATGTGGCCGTTTCATCCGAAAGTTAAGCACCTTTCGATAGACGATCGCCTGAAACGCTGGCCGCATCTGCCGCTGATCGAAGGCAATGAAACTGTCGTGGCAGAGGTCACTGATAAAGAGCAGGCACAACTGACAACGCAGTACACAGAACATGCGGTGTCGTTTATTGATCGAAATGCTGACCGCCCTTTTTTCCTGTACGTGCCACACAGCATGGTTCACGTTCCCTTGTATGTGTCGGACAAATTTCGCGGACGAAGTGGTGAAGGATTGTTTGGTGATGTGGTGATGGAAGTGGACTGGTCCGTGGGTCAAATCATGGACGCACTTTCGCGTAACGGGCTCGACGAAAACACGCTGGTGATATTCACATCGGACAACGGTCCCTGGTTGAGTTACGGCAATCATGCGGGTTCCGCCCTTCCACTCCGCGAAGGCAAAGGCACGATGTTTGAGGGCGGATGCCGTGTCCCTTGTCTTATGCGATGGCCCGGACGAATTCCGGCGGCGACGACCTGTGACGAGCCGGCGATGACGATCGACATCCTTCCGACAGTCGCTCAGCTGATTGGGGCCACATTGCCTGAACATGGTCTGGATGGCCGCAGCATCTGGCCTCTGATGGCAGCAGAAGAGGGCGCGGTGTCTCCTCACGAGGCTTACTGCTTTTATTACGGAAGCCAACTGCAGGCCGTCCGCAGCGGGCCATGGAAACTTCATTTTGACCACGACTATCGGACTCTGAACGGGCAACCCGGCGGACGCGATGGTGTCCCGGCAAAATATGTCACAACCCCGCTGAAGCAGTCATTGTTCAATCTGGCGACAGATCCCTCCGAGGCACACGACGTCGCCGCAGAAAATCCCGAGGTTGTCGCGCGACTTGTTGTGCTGGCGGACGCTGCCAGACGCGAACTTGGCGACGGCAAGTTCGTCGGGTCCGGTTTTCGTCCTGCCGGGGTTGTGGGCTCTGCCAAGTAAAACCATGAAAGGTAGGGTAAGCGATTCTTCAGAGATGAGATGCATGTCGGCGACGTGGACTTCCTGTCTTGCCGATGCTACCCTTCATTCCTGAATTTACACCATTCTCTTCGACATCATTGATGATTTCCTGAGGCACTTGAAACCTCTCACTCCTCCTGAAAGGATTCCCGATGAAGGCAGTACGTTTATTCCTGCTGGCTCTGTTTTGTTTTATGATCATTGACCTGCATTCAGTCCAGGCTGGCGGCCCCGGTGGATGTCCTCCGTGGAGACCATGCGGCCCGGGGAATTCGTGGGGAGGAAATCGCTTTCTGGCTCAGGGTAGTTTCGGTGCCGACTTTCGGCCGTCGTGCGCAACTCACGATGCGTGTCTTGCGTCAGGCCGTTCCAGGGCTCAGTGTGACAGAGAATTTCATGCTCACATGGTCCGGGCCTGTGATAATTCCAGGCATCCGCTTTTGTGTCGCTTGCAGGCCTGTCGTTTCTTCGGAGGAGCGCGTCTGTTTGGCGGAGTGTATTATTGAGCGGCGTTTAAAATTCCTGAACTTGAAGACGGCAACGAAGAGACGCCTTTGAGTCTTGGTGAGATCGAGTTGGTCTCACAGTGGTTGCAGGAGTGGTTCATACGCTGGTGCTTGAACGAGGAGTTCCGCATGAACAGATCATCGCTGCGGCCCAAAAGTACTCAGCAGATCTGATCATGATGGGAGCAACCGGGCGTTCTGGACTCGTCAGAGATTTGCTGGGAAGCACGCCGCGCCGCGTTCTGCGGGATCGCCCATGTTCTTTGCTCACAGTACGGCAGCAGGATGTGGTTGATGACGACTGAAGCAAGTCCCGTTAGCCGTTCTCCAGCACCCATTGGACGGCCGTGCGGGACAGTTCGGTGGCGGTGGTGACGGCCAGCTTGCGTTTGATGTTTTCGCGGTGCGTGTCGATCGTGTGCGTGCTGAGAAAAAGCTGGCTGGCGATAACGCTTGTCGTCAGACCTTCTCCAATCATACGAAAGATCTCCAGTTCCCGGTCGGTGAGACGCTCAATCGGGGTTCTTGTCATGTCGGACGTCCCGAGTGCCTGCTCAATGAGCCGCCGACTGATCTCAGGGCTCAGGAATCGTTTCCCGGCGAGCACAGTGCGGATGGCTTCGATCAGCTTCTCATTGGATTGTTGCTTGTTCAGATATCCGAGCGCTCCGGCCCGGAAAGCACGTTCCGCATAGAGCGATTCCTGAAAGCCGGAGATGACCAGCATTTTAATCGCCGGGTTCAGTGCATGGATCCGTTTGATCAGATCAAGGCCATGCCCGCTTTTCAGCGAGATGTCGATGAGAACCAATTCGGGGCCGATTCCCGACACCAGCGCGAGCGCCTCGTTCTCCGAATCCGCTTCGCCGCAGACACTCAGATCCGGATGCAGGGAAATGCGCATCGCAAGCCCCTCGCGGACCAAAGGATGATCATCGACGATCAGAATCTTCGCTGGCAAGTGTTGCTTTTTCACCTAGATTCCTCCTACCCCGTGTGATAATGCGCATCTCACTCGAGTTCCGCCATGCGGGCTGCGTTCGATTTGTAACGCACCTCCGATCAGTCCCGCGCGGTACTGCATGGTGCGCAGACCCATGCCATGATCTTTTCGCGCGACAGCGATGCGGGTGGATGCCTCGTCAATACCGATGCCGTCGTCAACAACTTCCAAAATGAGTTCGTCATCGCTTTGCTTTAAAGAGATCGTGATTTCGCCAGCATGGCCATGTTTCAAAGCGTTGTTCACCGCCTCTTGCGCGATGCGGTAGAGGTGCGCCGCTGTGGAATTATTGGAGACAACAACGGGGGCGGGACAATGAAAGTGGCAACTGACGGTTGGCGGCATATTCGTCGCACTCGCAAGTTCTTCGAGCGAAGACTGCAGCGACTCGGCATCAATCTGCACGGGCATGATTCCATGCGAGAGTTGATGCACATGACGATTCGCCTCAGTCAGCTTTTGGATCAGTTTTTTGGTGGTGTCGCAAATGCGGTTGAAGTCAGCTTCGTCAAACTGCCGCACGGTCTTTCCACCGGCATGTGCTTCCGGAGCCGCTGCCACAAGATCGAGCAGAGCTCCGGCGATCAAAGAGAGACCGGTCAGTTCCTGGCCGGTGCCGTCGTGCAGTTCACGGCCAATCCGACGCTGTTCTTCCGAGGAAATGTCCAGGATATGCCTTTGAAGTTGCTTGCGATCAGTGATGTCCCGAATGATACCTGTGAAATACGGGGAATGATCAACCTGGGTCACCGACAAATCGATCGAGAATGTGGACCCATTCTTGCGTTTGGCGACCAGTTCCCGAGGGGCATTGAGAATCCTCGCCTCGCCTGTCGTGAGAAAGCGTCGGAGGTAGCCATCATGCTCCTCACGGAACGGGGACGGCATGAGTATCCTGACGTTCTGGCCAATCATTTCGGTGGAGGCATAACCGAACATCCTTTCGGTCGCGCGATTTGCGGTCTCGATAATGCCTTGACTGTCAATCGTGATAATGGCATCAAACGCGGAGTTCCAGACGGCCCGCAGATGTTCATGCTTTTCACGCAGATCCCGGGTCCGCTGCAACACAACCTGCTCCAGCTCAACATTCCGCCCGTGCAGTCGCGACTCTCTGATTCTTGAGTCTGTGTCGTCATACACATAACCCTTGATTCGTACGAGCGATCCCTGAGCATCGAATGTCCCCAATATGGTTTCAATCACATGACGGATCGTGCCGTCGCTGTGCCGGCCTGCTCGTTCGTATCTGTCCAGAACCTTGTTTTCAGAAAGGAGTTTAACAAAACCGGGCCATGTGAGCGGGTGACCGTAGAGATTTGAGAGGTTGCTGCCAACAGCATCTTCCGTTCTGCTGAAACCGAAGATGTTCGCGAAAGCCTGATTGCACAGCAGGATTTCGCCATCCGGCGCGGCGAGATAGTCTCCGGTCAGGTCATCTTCGAAAATCAGTCGAAAGCGTTCTTCACTTTGGCGCAGCTCGTACTCAGCCCGTTTGCGTTGAGTCACATCATGCAGAAGGCCATCGTAGGCAATCAGCGTACCGCGACTGTCGTGGTAGGGGACCACCGTTTTTCGTATCCATCGAAGGCTGCCATCCTTGTGGCGGATGCGGTACTCCACAGAAGTTATCGTGTGTCCGGAAATGACATCAGCAATCTGTTGTTCGATGATAGCGCGGTCTTCCTCCAGGACGATTGCCATCCACAGCCGACGGTCGGCCGTATATTCTTCTGACGTGTATCCGGTCACGACTTCGCAGTTTGCTCCGTGGAGTTTCTTCAGAATCCGTCCGCCTTCCACCTGGACACGGTAGTAGTAGTCGGCCACAGCGGCACGAAGCGACCGATACCGAGACTCGCTTTCCGCCGACTCGAAGGATTGATTATCTGCCATGCTGTCGAAACGCCTGTTACTAAGTCCACGAGAAGTCAACTGCATTCCCCGAAAGGATTCTTCTCAACTCGCTTAGTGTAGCGACCCCGCACGGAAACAGACGGCTGTTGATTGAATTGAATTGTTTAACCCGTGGCCGACAGGCCAGGTCGATTGAAAAACCTGGCCTGTCGGCCACGGGTTAAACGAAGATGATTTCTGTCAGAATTAAATCAACACGCCTGTGGGGTGCAATTCTGTGCTGCGTATAACAAATGCAGTGTTTACGCAGGGTTTTGAGTCGGTTTGAGTTTAGGTTCAGATTTGGCGGTCATGGGGGAGGGAGTCCAGGTCCAGTCCGCAAGGCAGGTTGT
>Ga0209702_10010144_pt1 | contig 10210 bp, 7 predicted proteins | sample FRY01_FD_187210 | JGI IMG/M metagenome (GOLD analysis project Ga0209702, IMG submission 187210) | Freshwater microbial communities from Lake Fryxell liftoff mats and glacier meltwater in Antarctica - FRY-01 (SPAdes) (version 2) | ecosystem: Environmental > Aquatic > Freshwater > Ice > Glacier...
CTGTATCGTAAGAGTTATCTTGCATAGTATTTAATATAACAAATTAACCAAGGGCAAGCACACCAAATTTGAATGTACCGGCCGCGGGAACACCCGCCTTAGTCCATGTAAGTACAAACCCATCTGAGTTAAACGTGGTCACCGATACCGCCTGATTCGCTGAGGGGTACGTATCCCATGCGACCAGTAGATCATCAGAGAATGAAAAATCTCCACCTTCATCCTGTGACATACTTTTGTCTGTCGTCCCATCATATATGCCAAACGTAAAAGCGTCCGACGCCGATCCGTCAAAACTGCCAAATACTATAATAAGCTTCGGTGTAAATCCATACCCCGTATACGTAACGTCACCGGCCGAGGCTGTCATATCCCGCGTATGTGACTGTAGTTTATAGTTTGAAAATGCAAACGCGTAAGACGGTGTCGCGCCTCCCTTGAGAAATGTATTCGTAGCACCTGCGGCCAAACGGGCAAATGCAGATGTACTTGATGCGTATAATATATCACCTATAGCCTGTGAACTTATAGTAAGAAGTGCGGCGTTCAATGCGCTGGTACTAGATAGGTATCCTGATAAAACCTCGTCATCCAAGTGTCTGGTTTTTATAGTAGACGGAAATATGTCAGACTGTCGTATATGTATCCCTGCGGCCCGTTCCAACTCTTCAACCCGTTTTGTGAGTGCTGCAATCGTGTCTTCCATTATAACTGCTCCTCCGACGCAAGCGCTTCAATACCTGCCGTCATTGATAAAATGGCAGGGGATACGCCGCTTGTTGTTGCCACGTCTATACCTATCTGATATTCCTTCATACGGGAGTCTATCGAGTTTATGTTAAATCGTGCACCTGATGCTGTAGTAAATACGTTTGTATCATAAACAGTTGAAGAGACGGCCGTATCCGTTTCCCATGTGATTGCGCGATCCCGTCTATATTTCATTGTTATACTTTGACCGGTTACTAACGTTTCAAAGTCAGCTCTGGCCAACTGTATTTGTTTATCCTGTGATACCTGACCCTCGTCACGTACTAAAAGCTCTATAGTACCGGTTGCGAAACAGTCGGCGTCTGGCGTCACCACGTCGACCGCGCCGTCCGTTCCATCTTTAAATCCTATTAAAAGTTTTCTATCTATTGGATATAAACACCCTATTTGTAAGCTAGTGCTTGCTCTAGTCCCCGATGAGACTGGATAATCGTAGGACAGGGAATCGTCCTCGCCGTCATGTATATGCCCATAGGTATATACACCCTGTTCTATGACGCTAGAGTTTGTCACACCGTACCCTATACGTAATAAAGACTTAAACATAGTAATAGCGCCTGGCAAGACCTCGACGTATTTGTCCGGTGACATTTTAGGTAATCTAAATAGTTTTCGTGCCTTGTCCCCTCCTGTATAAACCATAACATCCCCCTGATAACCAGCGACGAAGTAGAGTGATCCGCCCTGTCCATACATGGCGTTCACGGCACCCTCGGGTACTGCGATATAGAAATTATAGGTAGTCTTTGTGCCATCCCAGAAAAATATCATACCCTGATCGTAGTCATATATCGTGTCCCCCCGCATACCACCTATTGCTAAATATTCATTCCAATTACCTAGTGTTCGTGACCGAAACCACGAAGGGAATGTTATTTTTTGATTTTCATATATAGGCCCCGCTTGTAGTTTTCCAAGATATCGTGAATTACATATAGCAACGAAGTTTAAAAACTGAGTACTCATGTGCGATACATCATCATTCACTAAAAACTGATAGTACGTGTGATAATCTACCGTTTCCAAATCGGCGCTTGTAGTTGTTGTAACCGTACCGTCGGCTACCGTTGACGTTATATGAAAGTGATACGTCGCACCTATTACCGGTCTCCATTCGTCATCAAATACAAACTCATAGTCGCCAGTATTTAAAGAGGCACCGGCCACCGTCTTTGATGCTACGGTTTTATTCAATGCGTCATGCACCGTTACAGTCCAGTTGCCCGTACCGATAGCCGCGATTAAAATCTGTATTGACCGCTGCGGATCTTTAGCCGGTATAAAGGTCTGTCTATGTGTTGTGCCCTCTGATATAGATGTAGCTAGTGTGTATGTATTACCTGATGTATTTAACTCCTGATCTAAGTCAAGTCGTGTTGTCGGGGCTGAGAATGGAACATTCGTTGTATATGAGACAGAGTTTCTGAGAGTTAAATTATTAGTGTTTGCGGTTGAGTCGGTTGCCGCATTATCCAGCTGATAATAAGCGACTAGTCCTGCCGTATTCGTTGCAACTTCAACGTCTTTATTAATAAGTATCTGGGCCGTTGTTCGTATCAGATTATAAATTCGCACCTCATCTATTAAGCCATTGTAAAAATCGGCCTTCGCGGCTGCTGCATTTACATACCCTGACACAATAAGAGTGGAGGCATTATTATGTATCGCAGTTAAAGCGCCAAGCGCGGTTCCGATTGATATACCATCAAGATAAAAATACGCCTTAGACTCCGAGGCGTCCCATGTGACAGCTAGATGTTGCCATATATCAGTTGTAATATTTATAGTTTTTGCTAAAAATTCTTCATTCGTTCCCGTTGATGAGATTCCTAATCTAACCTGATAACCTGCAGAGGTTACTAACGTTCCGTCCTGCGTTGCTATATAGTTTGGAGTTGTCGTGCCTACCGCCGATATTAAATAATTTGCATAAATAGGCCCTGAACCACCGGTGCCACCATTTTCCTCGTCACCAGGCGATTCCACTCCAGCGACTGAGTTTGCTAAAACAACACCTACACCCATACTTATCGTTTGTCCGTTAAATCGAATAGTCCCCGAGGCCCCCGTTCCTCCATGACCGTTTCCGCTCGTTGCCGATGCGGTACCAACTAAGCCACGCGCCTGTATTGTTCCGGCGTTTATTAACGTTGCACCATCTATTTCTATAATTCCACCACCGGCGCCACCGGTACCGGAGGACGCCGCAAATCGTGTACCACCCGATCCGCCTCCACCGCCAAATAATGACTTAGCTGATGTGGCGACCGCGTCACCACCGATTGACGAACTGGCGGCACCTGCCGTAAATACGCCCTGACCTACTGTATAATTTCCACCGCCGGCGCCTTGTCCCGCACCACCGCCACCAGTAGATGCGGAGTGTGCAGGGCCGCCCCCACCGCCAGAGCCATTTTGTAGTCGTGATTGAGTACCCGCCGTGCCGGTTGTCCCCTCGCCTTGTTGACCGGTTTGACTTGCCGATGATATAGCAGACCCGCCACGATAGCCACGCCCTGCCGCCGATATCGTTCCATTATTTGTATATGTTCCGTTATAAACAAACGATAATATCCCACCTACCGTACCATTCCATGCCTTAGCAGTCCATGTTTTTGTAGTGTTTATGGTAACGTCTGTATATTGTGAACGTACCAAAACCTGCGCTTTATTTTGGCCGGTTGAGTTATAGTCGAAGTTTAAAGAATCTACCGTTGTTATAACACCCGCGGTATATGATTGTATTTTTGTCTTCTGATATGTGCCCGCTCCAGTACCGCGCGACTGATGTATATAAATCAACTGGTCAGCTGCAAATGACACATTAGTAGCGTATAACGTGTTACTATTTATGGCGCAGGAACAGGCCGAGTCTATAGGTGAGTTGGTTGTGTCTGATGAGATGGTCACCGCGCCGTTGGCACCTGACCCAAATGATCCTGAGACTCCGTATAGCTCCAGTATGTATGATTGCGTTGTGCCTGACTCATCCCATTTTGAAACGATACCCATTCGAGAGCCAACTGCCGGAAGGGATATTGGCTTAATATATGTCTCGATAGTCAAGTCTCCGGTTACTGACAAACTCGCAGAATCAGCCGCATCGGCATAATGACTGGACGCCGCAACAACATTTAATGAGTGGGTATTTGTAGGAACTCCGCCTTCGGAACCTAAGAAGTCATCAACAAAGTTAGGAGTTGAGTAGGATAGTGGCCCATACCGGCCGAGTTTCTTATCACGCATGTAATATACAAAGTCATCTTCGGCAAAATAGGTTAATCCGTTCCCGTGTGACTCTGATATCTGCTTTAGTAGATTATATGATCCGGTAGACACCCGCTCTATAAAGTTACCCAGATCATCATACATATAGGTACTGGATTTTCGTATCTTAGTTACTGAAAACTTATCGTAGTATGCAGTGACTGCACCGTTATTATTAAATATGCGAAGCCATATAGCTGTAGCCGATCCGGTGTTTATGGTAACCGTTGTCTCGTCCCATGCGCCCGCCGTATCATATAGGGGAACGTATGAACCGACTATAAACCCGCCGAAGGCAGATACGGTGTTTACTTGAAATAAGGGAGATAGCCCCGATGTGACCGTGACGTTGCGTCTAAAAGTAACTTCATAATCAGAGTACGCCTCAACCGCAACCCCTCCGCCGACCGCCGCCGTATTAAAATTTGCATACCCCGTTGTACTTACCTGTTTTACAGAATATGTCCCCTCGTAAGCGTCCGTCGAAGATCTGGTGTAGTCGGCGTCAAGATCCCAACCTGTTGTGTTTGACTCAAAAGACGTATTACTTACCAGCTCTGTCGTATCCGTTGCAATATCCGTACGCGGTATCGCCCGTTCCATAAACTTAACCATACCAGGCACCGTAGATCCCGACTCGCGGGTAGTCTTGGGAAGTAAAGTCCATCGGTTAGGATCGGTGCGATAGTCAATGGATCGAAGCCACGCTACTTGAAAAGCCTTGTTCGCCCGTTTGCTATAAAAACTTATTCCTCCTGATATATCTCGCACCTCGACTGGTTGTTTCATGTGTATTTTCTATGTAAGATTGCTTGGATAATCATTTGGATCTATAGCCGCGCCCTGCCGTATATGTCTTTGAGAGGGGATATAACTTGAACTATCTCGTTTTCCATATAGAGCGATCCCGTCTGCTAGACCTGCATCAAACATCCCCATAAATGTAGCCATATTTGTAAGATCTTTTTTCGTGTTGTAATACATAGCCGCGGCGTAATAAACAGGCAGAATGTGCATCGAGGGAGGAAGCCGTGAAAACTCACCTATCGTATACGCCGCACTTCCTGCTGATATGGCAGTTCCCTGATACGGTTTTGCAAGGGTTAAAGATGTAGCTGATGTGTAAGAAAGAATGGGATACCAGATGGGATACGCATTTATTTTAAACTGACGCCCCGCAAATGTGGCGTCCCATTCGCTCGAGCTGCCGGTTAGTACGATACCGTCATTTGCCAGAGTGGTTATAGTCCCTGTTGTGTAGTCGTCCTGAGCCATAAAGCGATACGATGACTCATGGATTATGGTAATTGTATTATTGGCGGTTGAAGGAGTTGGATACATTTCAAAACTATTACGTCTAATAAATACATGAGTTAGAAAATTACCTTTTGTTTGCGAACCGTTATATTTAATCCTTTGCCAGTCGACCTCGTTATAGACAAATACGGCGGGATACCGTATTCCAGACACCGTGACGTAAATCTTTTTAGGTCTAATGCAACGATCGGGTAATGGATAACTATCAACCCCGACCTCAGTTAAGTCCGTGCCATTTTCTTCGATAAAGTAACTACCCAACTTGGTTTCCGCTTTCTGATTCCCTATGTTTATATGGAGCTTTAAAAATGTAGTTGTTGTTGTAGAATTATCACCGACTAAAGATTGCGCCGTGTTATATAACTGCTGAAAACTCAACATATATTACACTATACAGGATATGGTATTAATTTTTCAACATATCGTCACCTATTTGTGCCATCGACTTATTACGTATATCAGCGTAAGTTACCGGCGCTTTTGCCGGACTGTCACCACCCGTTCCGCCTCCAATCATAGACGCCGCTTTTCTATTTGGATTAATCGGTTTCGTTTCAACAGCGGGGGCATCGGACGATATGATATGACCACCACCCCGATTGACCGGTAGTGCCTTGTATAAATCATACATCGACTCAAAGTTATAGTTTTCGTATTTTGTCATTAAAGCCCCTATTTTAGACAATGCATACTGACCGTCCTTTGTCGTAGAGGCCGGTAACTTATCCGTAACCGCCAGCTTGTCATATGATTGTGTCCACTTGGTAACTTCCGCTGTAACCTCTTTCTGTTCAGTATCAGTCATTGTGTCAAACTGTTCCTTTATAGCGGGTGCCAACTCTTCAGGATTTTCTACAAAATATTTCTTCATCAAACTAAATGTATCGTGCCAGTTTGCAGGCTCTCCATGTTTTGTAAGAAATGCCTCAACCTTGTCCTCCTCGTGCTTTATCTCAGTGTCGCTCTTCCCCTCCGCCTCCCATTGCTTACGCTTTGTTTCTAAATACACATCAAGCTCTTCCTTTTTAAGTGTGCCGCCGGTGTCCTCCACAACCTCCGCGTCCGACCATAAATCTTTGAATCTGGTCTGTTCGTCAGGGTTTAGATAATCTTTATTTCCTTTTATCGTCTCCCGTTCGCCATCGGTTAACTGTTCGTCTGATTTTATTAATATCTCATCAAGTAATGGGTTATTCATAGTATCCTAGTTCAACTGCCAACTCCGCAGCCGGCTTTTCAAATAATTTTATAAAATTCTCATCCACTGTCATTTTTAAAGTGTTCACTGCAAACAATTGTAACACCTCTTTCGTTGGTGTAGGCGAAATACCAACCTTCCCGTTACCAGATATTGTGGCCGGCTCAACAGCGGGGGAAACCTGCTCCTCCGGTATCGTAGTAGCCATAGTAACGGGGGTAGGTTGATTCTGGTTTAAGCCTTCAAATATCTCGTTATCTACAGCGGGTGCAGCTATCTTTTCAGCGTTTAATGTGTGGGATTGTTCAATGGCCATCTGCTCTAGCGTCATGGCGGCGGGTAGTCCAGAATCGCCTTGTGACAATATCATGTTCGCCTCAATCTTCCGGCGCATTTCCGCATTACCCGTATTCATACCAGGCTTTCCGCGGTTCTCAATAATGAAATGATCTATTAGGTTTTTTTTAAACAGGTCGTACATCATACGGGGATACTGATACGTTTCTCCTGGATGAATCCAGTAATCAACCTTATTTTCAGAATAATTATATCTACATAAAACAGGTGCTTTACACAATGACTTAAATGTCACGTTATCATATAAGGTGGTCATAGATTGATTGAAAATAATAATGAATGAAATAGGCAGGTTTAAGGTCGCGTGGACTCATGACATTAAATGTACAGAATTTTGCAGTGATTATCAATAAGGATTTTAGACCCCCATCATAAGCAAGGTTGATCCGGAGGTCGTATTCACGACGACGGCCGGAGCCAAGGCGGCAGCTGCGATTGATCCCGATTCAGATGAACCGCCCCACGTCCATGCCATAGAGTTTGATCCGGCTGTCACATCAGTTTTATAACTTCCAGCACCGGTATGACCGAATTGATCTAGTATCAAAACTTGTGGACTAGTTTGAACAAGTGCCGACGTCTGATCTCCTATCGCATCAAATATCCAGCAATTTGCGGCGACTGTTGTGACAGTTAATGTTTGACTTGTGATTCCTGAGAATGCTGAACCATTACTTGAATCCGCCGTTGTTCCCTGTTGTACTCCAAAAAGAGCGACTGCACCGGCTGATATTCCGTCACAATTCCCCGGCTGAGTAACAACTACATTATTTGCGCCTGTTGCCGGATTGGGAAGGAACCAGACACTTGTGTTTGTATTTTCTCCATCTTCTTGCCGAAATTCTGTCATTGCAGATCCTGCATACGTGACTCCTGAAGTTTCTCTATTAGCTCCATAACAAGATACAGAAACAACTAATCCTTTATTTGAACCTGACCCCGTAGTACGGGAAAATGTTAATGTAGATACGCCTGTTTCAATGGCCGACTGTGTATTTGTACCGTCTAGGGTTATTGCCATATCTTATACATTAGACACTGTTAATGCCGTAATAATTACAGAAGTTACAGATTGAGTGGTAGCTGTCCAGTTGTTGTTGACCGCAGTTTGTTTAATCGCTGCATCAATTGGAAGCATAAAGCCCCTTGTATCTCCTGCTGGTACTGCGATGTTAAGCCTCGTCGTGCTGGCCGACGCATCTTTTAAAGCGACTGTTACAGCGGTTGCAGAGGTGTTAGTTACTATTAGTCCATATAAATCTAAGAAAGTTGACGCTACAGCGGTTACGATTGTCGTTTCAGCCGCTGAGGCAGTTATTGTAGTTACCTGATTAAGTTTAAGATTTCTTGGTGCAGAGCCTACCATAACACGACCTTTTAAGTCGGTAGAAATTTGGGTGTAGTCCCCCGTTGTACCAGATCCAGTAGCGAGTGTGTCATTTCTAACTCCAAGTGCAAAGACTCCCACGTCACCTGATGTATGCGCCCCGTCCTCTGCTTTACCGAGGTTTGCAGCGGCAGTGCCAGGAGTTATTGTCCCGACAGTTGTTACGTCAACATCTCCAATATCGACACCCGAATTAGCAGAGAGCTTACCTATTGCATTAGTTCCCGCGGGAAGCGCATTGCTTATCGCTGTTACTGCACCAACTGTTGTGACTGTTGTTAACGTTTGAGCTGCTGCAATATTTATTGTTCCAATTACCTTAGTTGTCTCAGCCCCAAGCGTTGCCTGCGTGGCAAAAGTCCCTGCGTTAGTTACAGCATGAGAAGGAACGGAAGCAAGCGAAACTGGTTGGGTTGCTTGGAAGAACGTACCTGTTACTGCGGTAGTTGGTGCAGAGGTTACTACCACATTATGATTATTAGCTAGTTGATTAGCAGACGTTGCAAATCCTGTAATGGCAGCAGGAGGAGTAAGTGTAGTTATCTGAGCAGCGGTTAAAACTACAGGAGTTGAACTTGCAGCAAGAGCCTGACCTTGTGCAGGTATCTTGTCGGTGTTGGTTTTAACAGTGGCTAGGTTGCCTCCTGTTTCATTAGCAAAGTTAGTTATAGCTGCGGGTGGTGTAAGTGTGGTAAGTTGGGCAGCCGTCAAAACCACTGGCGTCGAGGCGGCAGCTAACGCTTGACCTTGCGCTGGGATTTTAGTGTCTATAGATGAGAGACTATTATTTCCCGTTGTCTGTCCCGCACCTGTTGCAAGTCCTGTTGTATCTATACTAACTGACCCGCCCGTTATTAAAGAATCAACTTTAAGTCTATTTGTTGACGGATCTACTCGTAACATTCTAGGATCAAGTGCGCTATCATCTGACACACCCGTTATAATAAATGTGCCGTTCGCTGTTGGTTTTGGTGTTTCTGCTGCCATTATATTTTACCTTTCTTAAACTGTTGAATATTAACTCTCAATGATCGCTCCCGATCTTCCAGATTCAATTCCTTTTGCCTCATATCATTCTGTTTCTCCGATATAATCCGCTCCCGATCCTCTAAATTTGCCCGCGCTATTTCAAGCTCCGACTGTTTCTTAGAAATCATCCGTGCTTTCATGTTTTGTAACTCTTCAATAGCAGTCGCCGATTCTATCACAGTATTCTTTTTTTCTTCAATGATGTTTAAGGCTTCACTGGTCTTTAATCTCAATTGTTCAACTTTTTCTCGCATTTCCCGTACCTTTAACCACTCAACATTAAGCTCAACTCGACTATCCTGTAATGTTTTATTAAGCGTTGTTGTATTTTCTTGTACTAATATAAGGCTCTGTTCCCGTTCTCTATGGGTTTTTACATCAGAGTCGAAAGAGTCTTTATCGTGTTGCAACAATTTCTTCATTGCCTCGATCCATTCATACATACGGACCGCCTCAACGGACGCTCCCTGCTTGTATGAATCTATCTTATTATGTTCTATTTGTAAATAATGCTCAGTATTCGTTTTCAGCTCGTACATTTCATTGGTTACCTCGTTTATTTCTTTTCCTAGTTTTCTAAGCTTATCTTCTTCAAATGCAAGTTCCTTTTTAGTATTCTCAAGGCGTATCTGAACCGGTTTATATGCCGAAGAGCACGCCTCAATCTCTGATATGATCTTAGACTTTTTGCGGTTTAATAGCTGTATTTCCTGCATACGGGGATCTATTATTTTCTGTGGAGTGGTGCGAATGGTTTGCAATCTCTCGATTGATTGAAGTAGTAAGGATTTCTTTTTTTCAAGAAGAGATATGTCTGCCTCTAGTGTTTTTTTCGATGTTTGGCGTAGGTAGTTACTTCCCTGTATATGGTTCCTATTTTGTCG
>Ga0209702_10010145_pt1 | contig 10208 bp, 5 predicted proteins | sample FRY01_FD_187210 | JGI IMG/M metagenome (GOLD analysis project Ga0209702, IMG submission 187210) | Freshwater microbial communities from Lake Fryxell liftoff mats and glacier meltwater in Antarctica - FRY-01 (SPAdes) (version 2) | ecosystem: Environmental > Aquatic > Freshwater > Ice > Glacier...
GGTTTGGCTATTTTCTGAGTAACTATTCTTTTTTTCTTTTGGCCATGTTCTGTTAAAAAGAATTTTTTTAGCTCTTTTGTTGTAGTATTAAATCCTACAATAGTTTGTACTATTGGATTCTGTTTAACTAGCTCATAGTATGTATCGTTTGAGCTTTGAAGCTCAGCAATAAGTTTGGTCGTTTCATTTTTAAAATTTTCTAATGAATTTTTTGACTTAAGAAACTGGGTTTTTTGTTGGATGATTTCACTAAACATTTCATCAATAATCAGTTCATGAAAATTGATCGATAAATACTCAGTTATAGGCTCCAAATCTTCTGCATTCATCAAATGTTTTTTAATCTGATTTAAGATATAATCTGCCTCTATTTCATCGATAATTTTAAAACTTGGTGAAACAGAGGCTTCGAGAGGAAATTTCTTGAGTAATTTTTGACAAAATGAGTGAATAGTTTGGATATTAATATTATTTTCAGACTTTAAATATGTATCATACAATGATCTAGCAATGACTATTTCCCGATCAGTTGCTTCCCTGCCGATTGTTTTATTTAATTCCTGAATTAATATATCCCTATCGAGCTTTGACCATGTATCAAGAGCAGTAGTAATACGCTCTTTCATCTCTCCCGCCGCTGCGTTTGTGAAAGTGAGGCATAATATCTTATCAAATGCCTCGCCTTTTAATAATAAACGTAGTACCCGATCCGTGAGTATTTTTGTTTTTCCAGTTCCAGCTGAAGCAGATACCCAGGTTGATATCTCTGGGTTTGATGCTTTATTTTGTAATGAATTCATATCACATAAAACTTATTCAATCTGAATTATAGTCTATTTCAATATTATCTGTAAGTAGTGTTGATAAGAATATTACTATGCGAATAACATATTGACCCATTAATGAGTATTTGATGTAAATTACGAATTACTTATATTATCGTTAATTGCATTATATAATTAGCTCGAGTATTCATATTATGTCTAAATTTAAAGCCCTAGCGGCCGTTGCCTCTTTTATTGCCATTATCCTACCGTTTTCTAGTAGTGCTGCGACTGAGCTTACAACAGTTGGCACCCCAGCAACTGTCGGAGTAAATAATGGTTTGGTCGGCTTTGTTAATGGGGATAGCGTAAAATTGGGTGGAGCTCATAATTTACTCTCTTCTGGAAATCATATAATAGCAGCTATGGATATTAGTGGTAACAACAGCATATTTACTATGCTCCATGATATATCTCTAGGATCAGTAGGAAACTCTGGTTTGGCTGGAAAATTTTTAACTGTTTTATATAGTGGACTACAGACAATAACTTTACCAGGTACTGCTGGTTCGGGAGGGAGCAGTATTGGATTAAATGACTACTCTGGCCTAGGTTTGGTAGATTATAATAATAATGCAGGTATCTTGGAGTTGAACTCTGCGGGTGTAAACTATGCCAACAACTTTCAGAGTACAGGTGGGGATAATGGAACAATAAGAATTTTACAGAACTCAACCTTATCAGGGGCATTTAGTGGGACCGCCGGAACAAAAGTGGCGTCTTTAGTTCTTACTACAGATAGATCGTTGGTATTGAATACCAACCTTAATTTATCAGCTAATATTAGCCTAGAATCAAATGCAACTTTTATTATCAATTCTGGATTTAGTGTTAGTGCAAATAAAGTAGAATTTGTTGGAGGCAAGGCAGCTAGCATGATATCTGGCCATAATACCACGTTGGATACAGAAGTAGGTATTATAAATCCTGGCGGTAATATTATTGAGTTTCAGGGAGCTTCTAATATTTTAAAGAAAATAGATATTTTCTCTTTTGGTGGCAATGGTTCTAAAGTTATTTTTTCTTCAAATAATCCAGCTCATAGATCGTCATTAACTAATAATATATCTGCCGATGTTATTGAAACCAAAGGTTCAAAAATTGGTATTGATGCCGAGGAAATAGCCCTTTCAGGCCAAACTACTGCTAATAATACAATTTTTGATCTTGGTCTAAATACGGCTTTATTTACTAGGGGTTCTGCGGTGATTATGGGTACTCCAAAATTTAATTCCACCTTTAACGGAGTCAAGGGGGGTCATCTTGCAGCTGAAGGCATAAATATTGATATGAGTGGTGCTGATACAGTAACCATAAATCTTACAGATATTTCTTCTGTTCCTGGTCCTGCAGGTAGACAATATACTATTTTTGCTGAGTTAAGGGATAAGTTTGATGGAGAAGGAACAGCAGAAGGGAGTATGACCCTTCCTGACGATAGTATCGTCGTACTTAATTCACCAGCAAATCCACTTGTGAAATGGACATATTCTGAAGGTATTCTGAGTCAGGTATTAGTCCCCAATGTTGATCAAGTTGTAGCCGTTTTGGTGCCTAATCATCCAAATGTCACTCCCGTTTTAAGTTCTTCAGCACGAGAAGATTTGCTTAATGTTGTCAATCAATCTGGCAATGCGGTGCAGTTACTGGATGCGCTGCAACCAGATGCCATTGCCCTTGGAAGTGAGCCAGCTAATCAAGCTGCTGAAAGTGCTTCTCAAATGATTTCTGGTGCAACACGTGTAATAGATGCACGAATTAGCAATATACAGGTGACAGATAGTGGTTTGTCAGGCGTTACTGCTGGTGATACCAATAATCAAATTCACGGATTATGGTTTATGCCTTTTTTTGGTGACGTAAAGCAAGAACTACGTGGCACTCATCCAGGATATTCCGCTAAATATTTTGGGAACATTTTAGGTTTTGATACTTTGTTTGAAGACGACTCAACAATAGGAGTGGCTTTAACTTTTATAAAAAATATAGTCAATCATAAAGATTCTAATAAGGGAGACAAAAGTGTTATTCACACCTCGGTGATATCTCTATATGGTCTAAAAACTCTTGCTAACAATTGGTTTGTTCAAGGTGTTTTATCACTTGGTTCAAGTAAAATTGACAATAAAGAAATAAGGTTTACTTTTCCTACTATTTCAATAGCTAGTGCAGATTATAACTCAATCAGCACTACTACAGAAATAACAGCTGGTTATACTCACTTCTTGTCAGCAAATACCATTATTACTCCTTTATTTGGTATAGAATACACGCGGTTAAATAAAGTAGATTATACAGAAACAGGAGCTGGTTCTCAGAATTTAACTGTGAATAGAAAAGAGTTTAATAAGGCTGAATTAATTGCTGGAGCAAAATTAGATCATTCAATAGCTATTGAAGATTTTACATTTATTCCTGAAGTTCATGGATTTGTTAGATATGATGCAATTAATAAGCCTTTAAAAATAACCGCTGCATTGCAAGGAGAGCCGCCTTCAGTACTTGTTCCTAGAACCACTGTGCAAACCAGAGTGACTTATCTTGTTGGTGCAGGATTTGATATTAAGAAATCTAATTTTGAATATGGATTCGGTTATGATGCGCGCATTGCTCGGAAATATATTGCTCACCAAGGTGTTTTTAAGTTGAGACTGATATTTTAAATGATGTAAATATTTCGATAATCTTTCCCTTATGATTTTTAAGTTCTTTCCATCAATAAATTACTAGCACTGATGGACTAACATTGTATATATCACATAGAAGTTAGTATTGTTCCACCATAATTATTCCATGTGCTTTCTAAAGTTTTACAATCATCTAACGAATGAGGAGATAAACAAATTAAGACACCACCTTTTTTAATTTCTGCTGCACAACTTTCTGCGTGGTTTTCAGAGATACCAATATTAATTAGAGCTCCAACTAAGCCCCCGGCTATTCCACCTGCAGTAGCTCCAGCTAAGGCTACCGCAATTGGCCCTGAAATAATTAAGCCAAGTCCTGAAATTGCTAAAGCCGTTCCCATAGCCATTATGGCACCTGTAATAGCTCCGGTTGTAACACCAAGAGATCCTCCAACTCCACCCCCTTTTATTGCTTCATCGCTTAATGAAGCATTTTCATGAGCTCTATTATGCCCTTGATGGGCTTTTGCCTCCTCAGACATTAATATACTTATTTCGTCTTTCTTATAACCTAATTTTAATGCTGCATTGTAAGTTTTCCTGCTTTTATGAAATCTACAAATAAAGCTGTAATTAATCGACTAGGAATGTTTTGTATTTTTTCAATGTTACTCAACCTTATCTACTACCCCACATAACTTCCAATTTTTATTTGTTATACTTCATACTAAAAATAATCATAGGTTATATATTTCATTATCTTATAACTATAGGTTATTAAAAAATAATAACTAATGCAAGTAAGTTACCTTACTTTTTCGATTTCTTTGCTAAACGGTTCTGTCAAATTATCGAATTGGGGGTTATAAGATGAGGCCTTGATTTGGACACGTTATGTGAAGTGATATCTATCATTGGATTAACCGGATGCAGCTCTGGTTAAAAAAGTTTTTTCCTGATATGGCAATATGGTTGACCAGAATTTTTATTATAATATTGCTGGTGATAAGCTTCTGCCTTCCAAAATGTGGTAGCCGGATGTAGCTGAGTTGCTACTTTATAACCCATGTTTTTTAAATCCTGCATTACTTTATCGGCTAGTTTATACTGTGTTTCTGTATGGTAAAATATTTTACTTAAGTATTGTTCCCCAAGATCCGGTCCCTGACCATTTACTTGTGAAAAATTATGTATTTCAAAGAAATATTGTATTAGCCCAATGTAATTAATTATCTTAGGATCATAGACAATCCTAACTGCTTCTACGTGCCCTGTATCCCCATTACATATCTTTTCATAGGTTGGGTAATCGACAAGTCCACCTGTATAACCCACTTCAGCTTTTAGTACGCCATCTAGCTTATTAAACAAATGCTCTACACCCCAGAAACACCCAGCTGCTACAATCGCTTCTTCCGTATCTTTTATATTAGTATATGGGACAAAATCTAAAGCCAATGAATTAATACAATATCTTGTATTAAGCTTTGTATATTCTTCACCGAAGAAAACATGACCTAAATGTCCTTTACAACTATTACATGCTACTTCGGTACGAAGATCATTTGGAGTAGGCTTGAGCGTTACTGTATTTCCTAACTCACGCTCAAAACTAGGCCATCCTGTATGAGAACGGAATTTATCTTTACAATCAAATAATGCAATACCACATTTCCTGCAAAGATAGGTGCCTTTTGGTAAAAATTCATCATTAGTTGCGGTATAACCAGGTTCTGTATTTTTATTTATTATAACTGCTTTTTCTTCGGGAGTTAAACTACTAGTTTTTATCATAAGGGCTACCACCTTCATATTGTTTGTTTAACCAACTCTATCATAGGCTAAACCCAACCTATATCTTTTTCTATCTCAAGATGTTTCTACTGCTGGATAACGGGGTTGTGGATCTGCTGTATCTCATGGTGTGGTATAAATTCATTTGTTCGAGTTTTGACAGATGCTCCATGAACTTCAGCGGACATGACATAATATGATTGTCTATCTTAACAGAGCTATCATTATCAAGTCTAGTAAGACTTCTTTGAACGTTCTTGATGAATTGATGGAGCAAGTCTGGCCATGATGGTCTGGATGTTTCAAAGTACCGTGTAGCTGAGATAGGAACTTTTGGTCTTTTTTAAGGATATCAACTACTTGCTCTGCGGTTTTGGCGTCCCGCTTCTCCTTTGTGATTGCTCCTAGATTAGGGTTAATATGGTGCCATTCAATACCTTTATCCAGTTTCTTATGGGTCCAGTCGTCTGCTGCAACTCTTTGAGTAAGCTTATCTCCTCAAGACAATCTGTAACTATCGATGAAATCGGTGAATTCAAGTCCATGCCCCTATTCCAAAATGGGTTAAATCATCACAATAATATCGCTCTTGCCAAAGCTGCCAAATGTAATATTATTAGCTTTAAAGCTAGCGAAAAATTAACTAAGGTTAGGACTTAATAATAATGACACGGCGTGATGATGGCATAAATATGGGGCTGACAGGATTAGTACTTTAGGGCTGATTTTAATAGTAGGCACTTTTAATATCGGTGAATTTAAGTCTGTACCCCCCTATTCCCCAAATGATTAAATCGCCACCATAATATCGATGCATTAAACCAAATTGCAGTTAAGGGTGTTAAATGCGGTTTTTTGTCACCGCTCACTTCAATCATTAATTAATGTAATACATTCAAGTAGACTACATATGATTAAACGAGCTTTTTCTGCTCCTATAACTTGGGTTGTAGCTTTTCAGCTGGTATCTATAACCATTGGGTACATTACGAGATTCGGAATGTACCCATGGTATGGTCAATTAATCAAATCTTCCCTTATTCCGCCTGGCTATTATTTCGGAATAATCTGGCCAATCTTATACATTAGCTTAGCTATTTTGGGATGGAAACTAAACAGGGAAAGGGAGAAAACTATACTAAAGTGGTATTGGACTGGGATGTTTTTAAACTGGTTATGGAGTCCAGTATTTTTTACTTGGCACTTAAGCTGGGTAGGGCTCTTGATATTAATTTTACTTGTAGCTATTAATGCCTATATTTTAATTAAGCTGAGAATTGGATATACCTACTATGCATATATGATGCTACCTTATTTCTTGGGGCTTTGTTTTGCTTTATATTTAAATATGATGATAGTACTCTTAAACTAGATAAAGAAAATACAGAATTCACGGGCGTGCCTAAAAAACAAATTGAAAAATTAAAATCATCTGGAGCAAAGTGCATCCTGTTCTCATTACAATCCTTCCAAGCAAATTAAGCCAAAATTCAAGCTAGCAAATACAAGACTTTCTATACCATTTTGGGTGCATTTCTTATTAAATTTGCTACTTTTAATATTTAGAGTTAAAATATGGAGTAAGCTACATAGAGTTAAACCAATAATTTAGGGGCGCAAATTATGGAAAATGAAAAAAGATACGGCAAGAAAATTGATGCTTTAATTAAACAACATTTTGAGAATAGGCAAAATATTGAAGAATTAACCAAGAGCAAGGATCCTAAAAAAGCTTTATATGAGCTAGCTAATAAATTAGCAACTAAATTTTGTTTAGAAAATGGCATTTCATCTACAGATAAAGTTAGTGCAGAAGTACTAAATAGCTTTGGTAATAGGATAGAAAAATTGTCTAAAAAACTTTATATAGTAGATGGTTTTAACTTTAAAACTGAATTGTCTGCAAGCCGAGTAACTAAAACCATTGAAACCTTAACGAGGATAAATAATACTACTATACCTCCCACTGATATTACAGTTGATCGTTCTATTGCTCGTGAATTTTTACCTAGTTATGAGAAAAGAGTATCAGAACTAGAAAAGGAAAAGGGAAAATATGAACAGTTTCTATCCAAGAAAATTGCGGGAAAAGCGAGAGAAAATTTTCTTAATAAGTTACAAGAGACTGAAAAGGAGTTAAGGGATTTAACCGATACAGTAAAAGAGCTAACATCTGGAGAGAAGCAGTCTGTAACAATCCATATACCGATAAATCCTAAGGATAAGTTTGTGGATATACCACAAAGAGAAATTAATGCTATAATAAATACAGATCTATCTCAGGTTGATCCCTCTTCAATAGAAGCTTTTCAACCATTAAAGAAAAATATTAAAACATTAGCTTCTTCTTTGAGTGTTGCCACAAAGAGATTAGGTGGGCTTATTAGCCAAATTCCTGCCGAAGATTTAAAACCTCAGTATCTTAATATTGCTATAGAAAAAAAAGACTATGCGCTTACAATAAATTTAGCACAAAAGATGCTGGATAATTTAACTAAGGGGTTTGACGAAAATAATCTGTCCTTTCCTTTATCTTCCGAGCAAGAACAGCGTATGAGCTCCATAGTGGAAATGCATTCATTGCTTAATTCCAAAAAGAAAGAGAGTAAATCGATATCAGATTTTGTTGAAAAAATGGAAGAGAGAGTTGATTTAAATAAAATAACAGCTCATCTAAACAAACAAGAAAAGCTTACTGATACAATTTTGTTAAATGCGGATAAAAGTAAAGAATCTTCTTTGTCGAAAAATCTAAAGGAAAGTGAAGCTAAGTTTGTCAAACTATTTGCCAAGCTTACAGTAGGTGAAATTGAAACTGATGCGCAAAAAGAATACTTGAGTACTATGCTTGAAAGAGCTATAGGGAATAAAGCATTCAACTCAAGACTTACAGCTTTTTCACAAGAAAAAGGAAATGCGTCATATAATAAATATCAATATCCAGTGGGGGATATAAAGTATTTTTCTTATAAAACCAGACATGCTGACAAGATTTCTGACATTAATAAGAAATGTGAAAGAAACATGGAGTTATTAGCTGCTGGCCAAAAAGTAGGAGAGTCAGAAAAACTAAGCCAGTTTGAATATGGAGTTTTATGTGATATAGCAAAAATGAAGGGTGCACTGGATGAATATAACGAAAAAGGAGTAATGCCGAAAACTGGCAAATTAGCAGACTTATATGAACAATCTAAGCAATCTTATGAATTAGTTAAGCAGATTAATGAACGTGCCGTGGCTGAAAATAGGTATAAAGCAGGTGATATTTTAATGGTTCATTCCAAAAAATCACATGCTAGTAAAGATAAGAAAGCAGACCAGGAAACTGCTCTAACTCATACATTTATCTCAAAATACGGACATGCAGCACAAATATATATAGATCCAGAAAAGGGAACACCAAGCATCTCTCATATTTATGGCGGCCATCAGGTTGACAAGGTACAGGGGCAAGATATAGCAACTGGTGATATATTCCGAGTTGATCCTTCCAAATTAGTTTCAAAAGAAAATGCAGTGCTTTTAGATAAACTATACAAAGCAGAAGGAAAGGATTGGAAGGAAGAAGTCACAAAAATGTATCAAGGTATACTGCAAGAAGTACATGAAAAATCTCAAGAAAGATTTGAAGTTGTAAAAAATGATAAAACGGCAAGGTTTCAAGCTGGTCTAGCAAATTTTGGTCTATATGGTGGGCATACTAGTAGAGCGCCTCAAGACTTTAGTGAAGTTCACGAATCTATGCTTGGGCTTAACGATCGATCTGTAAAAGAGAAGATGATTTGCTCTGAGTTTGTTGCAAAAAGTACAGTTGCAGCTTTTGTAGAATTGAATGAAAGACTTGGAACAAAATTAGATGAAAATAACGTGACAAGAGGTAAAGAAGATTTAGTAAAAATACCAATTTCACAAAATGAGAGATTAGAAAGAATTCATCCAGAAAGACTTGTAACTCTTCTAGATAAAGCAGCTTGCCTTACGAAGGTCAAAAGTGATGATGTTATAAGTGAGTTAGTAAGTCAGGAACGACTCAATCAAACTGAGAAAAGCCAAGGTATTGCAAAGGACTTGTATAACAAGATGAATGAATTGGCTAGTCAATCGGAAAGTAGGGAACAGTTTGTAGAGAATGGGAAAAAGATATTTGAAGTTTACATTAAGTCAGAAAATATTGCGAGTCCATCAAATACTAAGGAAGAAATTTTACAGCATTTAGACAAGTCGCTCAAAGATTTTCACCAGGAGTATGATAAAAGGAATCCTAAAACATTTGGGAGTAAATTTAAACAGCTATTGAGTAATTTTGCTGAATGGGTTGGCATAAAGGATAATAAGGCAGAAAGTATAATTAAAAATACAATAAAATCCATTGAAGAAGGTGTTGATAAACAGGAGGTTGGAACAGGTAAGGCCTCAAAATTAAAAGAAAGTAGATATACTAAAATATTAAAAGATGCTCCTAGTGTTTTGAAAAAAATAGAGTCAAATCGTTGTTCTTCAGTGACTACTCCGTCTGAAAAACCAAGAAAATTAAAGCAACCTGATCAGCGAAGAATGACACTGTAGTATTTGGTTCTATCGCATCTGTAAATGGAATTAGAGTAAAATTGGAAAAAGTCTAGGCTGTCCGGTTGATTGTGCAAATTCTCATAAGCTATAATTCCTTAAATTTATTTCTTCAGTACTGGTTTTTCAGAAGGCCAACTACTCAAACTTAAAAGTACTATTTAAATTTAGTTTATCTACGGTATACTAATTTCAATGCAAAAAAATAATTAACAGACATTTATCTTAGGGCGCTTTGCACTCGCTTATGTAGTTCGACCCGGCTTTGTTTATAATGGTACCCAAAAACTGTACTATTAAAACGAAGAAATGAGATATAATTTCCAATTAAAAAAGAGGAATTATATGTTAAAAAAAGCTAGGCAGTATAGCGCAGCAGAAAAAACAAAAATTGTAA
>Ga0209702_10010149_pt1 | contig 10204 bp, 8 predicted proteins | sample FRY01_FD_187210 | JGI IMG/M metagenome (GOLD analysis project Ga0209702, IMG submission 187210) | Freshwater microbial communities from Lake Fryxell liftoff mats and glacier meltwater in Antarctica - FRY-01 (SPAdes) (version 2) | ecosystem: Environmental > Aquatic > Freshwater > Ice > Glacier...
AGGAAAGAAAGCCGGGGCGGATCATAGGCATAGCTGAATCGTTCCAAACCCAGCCGTCAAGACGTCAAATTCGGCTTCCGCGAGACTCGGAGTATAAAGTAAGTGGCGTCTTGGGGGTCTGTGATCTTGTGCAGCTATTGTTCATCGACCGCGAAACGCATGTTAAGAGATGCGCGTCGCCAGTGAGCATTCAACCTTCACGATCGGGCCATTCGTGATCAGTATTCCAGATACCCATGCCAAGGTTGGACAAGTGCGGAAAACTGCGAGACCCAGACAGATATTGCGTAACCTGATGCTGAAGCCTACTTAGGGCCCGGAAGCTGCGGGTCTGCAAGGACGGGGTCACCGAACTTGCCAGTCCAAACCTCAGTAACCCTATAAACAGCACCAGAAATCAACTAGCCCCATGACCTTCGTCCGCTTTCCTCCCTCACAGGACGCCCAAGCAATATTGAATGACATCCGATCGGCCATTGATCAATGAACCCTCCGCCATGATGTCGAAGTCAGCCGGATGCGGATCGGTCCGTCTTCGTCGCCTGTTGATGCCTCAGCCCGTGCTGACACCACCCGGATCCGGTAGGGCGCATCCTCTTCCTGCTTTGATATCTCGAAGGCATCGCCCTCCCGCGCACCTGCGTCGCGGAGGAACTTTGTCAGGTAGGTGATGCGGTATTCGTTACGGGTCCCGTTCGGTGCGTGCATCTTGTTGTTGTAGTAGACAAACCGCAGGCGGAGGGTTTCGCCCTCCGGTGTGGTGCATTCGATCCAAGCTGAGGGGTTCAGCGTCTCCGGATCGAGCGGCGGTAGGAAGGCTAGTAGATCGCCATGTCCCTTCGGCACCAGAATGCCGCCCATGTGGCCCCCGGTCGTCCCGACATCGTTGGCGCTTAGCGTCTTAGCGAAAGTCTTTTCCATCATGTCCTCCCCGGACTTATTTCCAGCGCGCGGTTCAGGTCATCTGCGTCGCGGCTGGAAACCGGCACGGTTTCGTTGGCGAGGTTGTTCTTCCAGCACGACCGGTCGATCATGACCTCTTCGACCGTGTCCTTGTAGAACAGGCGGTAGACGGTCACCGGTTCGGTCTGGCCGCGGCGGTGGGCGCGGGCGCTGGCTTGTGCCTCAAGTGCCGGATTCCAGACCGGAGTATAATGGATTACAACCGTGGCAGCGGTTATGTTGAGGCCGGCACCCGCTGCCTTGGGATTGAGGATAAGGCAGGCGGACCCGACATAGGCAGCGAAGGCGTCGATGATGGATTGCCGGTCCTGCTGAGGGGTCGAGCCATTGATCGCGCCCCAATAGGATGCTGAAAATCCGCGGCAGGCCTCGCGGATCAGATCTCCGATCCGGTTGAACTGGGCGAACACGATGACCTTGCGTCCGTTGGCGAAAGCTTCCCGCAGCAACGCGATCGTCCGGTCAATTTTCGGTGTGATCAACGGCAGTGCATTGCCGCGCTCGATCGCCGCGTCATCGGCATCGATGTCAGTGGCATCGTCCTTTCGCAGCCATGGATGGGCACAGACAAGCTGAAGCTGCAGGGTCGCCACCAGCGCCCCGGCGACGGGGTATTTCTCCATCGTTGCGGCCCGCACGGCGTTGTAGTGATCGATCAGCCGATCATCGAGTTCCAACGGCAGGTCGATATCGATCCGCTCCGGAAGGTCATTCGCCACATCCGCGACACGGCGCCGGAGGATCACCGGATCCGTCAGCCGCCCGAGCGCCTGGCCCGCCTCGACGGTGTCGGGGAATTCGAGCTCGAAGTCGCGCAAATCACCCAGCATGCCCGGAATCGCGAAGTCCGTCAGGGACCAGAGGTCCACCAGCGTGTTTTCCACGGGGGTGCCGGTCATCGGGATGGAGCGACGCCGGGGGATGGTGATAACAGCCTTGCGGCGGTTCGACTCCGGGTTCTTTATGGCTTGCGCCTCGTCGCAGATCACCCATGACCATTGAAATGACGAGATGATCGAGATGTCGTTGACCATCGTGTCGTAGGTGGTGATCACGACCGAAGCCTTCTGCAGATCGCGGTAGATGCCGGCACGGTATGGTCCGCGATGCACCAGCACCGACAGGGAAGGCGCGAACTTCTCGATTTCCCGGACCCAGTTGGCAATGAGGCTTGTCGGGCAGATAACCAAGGCCGGTGACTCAGGCAACGGCGGCGATTTTACCAGCATCGCGATGACCTGAAGGGTCTTTCCGAGCCCCATTTCATCTGCAAGGATCAGGCCACCGGTCCGGCTGACCGTTTCCCACATCCATTGGACGCCACGTGCCTGGTAGGGGAACAAATCAGCCCTGAGGCCACTGATGCTGACCTCGGACGGCAATTCCTCCGCGGCAATTCTGCCCGAGTGAAGAACCTCATCAGAGGCCCGAACGTCGATGATGTCCGCCTGCATCCGGATGAGGGCGATGGCGACCGCGTATGACAGATCCGCCGTATCGGCGCCTTGGAGCGCACGTGCCAGAGCTGCTCCGATATCTGCAGGCAACGGTCGCAGCACGTCGCCATCGGCGACCCAAGCGTGGCGAATCGAGGGCGCAGACATCAGCACTTCATTGCCTTTTACTTGGCGTCGGCCGCTCAACCGCGCTGAAATGCGGCTTCCATTTCGATCAAGGATCAGGACCGGATCGACAACTCGCTCTGAAAGACTGTAACCATCTGGGACAGCGTAACGCAGCTCTTCGAAACTTTCAGGCGACAGGGCGAGGTCAGCCATCACTGACCTCCAGCACCGTCCTCAGTTCGTCGATTGTCATCGGGATCGGGCGCCTGGTGTGAACAGCGCGGTGGCAGTTCGGACAAAGCGGGGCCAGATCCACCGCGGGATCATAGGGCCTCGGCTCGGACAGAAGCGACAGTGCCTCTAGATGATGCACCTCGATTATTGCCCCGGGAGCGCCCCCATAGCGTCGTTTTGGCTCCAGCCCGCAGGCGGCGCATTTCTCACCGTGCAGGCGGATGCACAGCAGCCTGTTGCGCGGGTTGCGCTCTCGCCGCCGCACGACGGACTCGAGGATGGCGCCCTCGTAGGCGGGTTTTTCAGTCGCGCCGATACCATCTTCAACGATGTCATAGCCGATCAACTCGGCCATCGCTGCTATGATCGGCACGATCACTTCACGGCAGGTCCGGATGATCGCTGCCTCATCATCGGCATTCTCCGTGTGACGGATGGTTGCGATCAGCCGGAACGAACCATCCCGGACGATCCAGTGTTCACGGTTCTGGATCCCGAAATCCATCTCGACGTCCGGGGAGATCGACGCGACGAGAGCTTGCGCGAGGCGAATATCTTCGGGCGATGCGCTCGCGATCTGTCGCAGCACCGCGCCAGAAAACGACCCGAAGGCAAGCGTTACCCGATGGCGCCGCAGGCCATAAGGGCGCAGCTCAGCGACAGGGCCATGGCGTTCATCGAGATCGGAAAACCAGATCCGCATGGCCGTGAAGGTGCCCGTGGCATCGATGGAAAAGCCGATCCCGGCCCCTGTTCCTTCTTCGATTTCGCGTCGGATCAGATCCTTTTTCGCGGCGATCATGTCAGGCGTCTTCGTCGTCGTCGGTCAGATCCGAGGGCTCCGGATCAGGGATGTTGCGAAGGAGTTTACGCAGATTGGCGGATATCTCCTCGCGGATATCCTCGAAGATCGGCTCCAGCTCCGGATTGATGTTGTTCTGCTCGGCCATGGCAAAGGCCCAGAGCAGTAGATCCATACCCTCGACCGCATACCCATTGGCAGCCGCGCGCTGGTATATCTTCTGGTAGAAATCGTGATGCTTGTTAAGCAGGACGCCCGGAACATGATCCTTGCTGCCCGCGCTCCGGTAGGCAGGTTCCCACAGATGGCCGCTGGTCATGTCGGTGACAGCTTCAACATGGATGGAATCCGGGCTGACGTTGCTCTGGATCGGTGCCCTGATCCGGATTTTCGGGCCGCGGTTGTTCGAAATCTCGGCGGTCTGCGTGGCGTCGTCGACCCCGGTAACCAGCGGCTTTGCAGTGTTTGCGGCCCCGGCGATATTCTTGTTGGCACTGCTGTGATCAACGCCGCCCTGCGCATTCGCACCGTCCCGGTTCGTGCGCCGATAACGCTGCCCGGCTTCGCGGTAGGTCGGCTGCAGTAGCTTGCGCAGCCCTTCCTCCAGATCCGGATGGAACAGAATGCGGGACTTCTTCACGTCGATCCGGAAGGCTTCATCCATGGAATGGCCGAAATCGAATTCAATGCGCAACAGCGATGTGTGCGGTTCGGGGGAGCCGAAGACATCAAGCCAGCCGCCGTCTTGGATCAGGCGCCCTTCGCGGTAGACATAGAAACCCTGCGCGCGGTTCGAAATGCGCGCAAATTTCGCCTCCTCTTCTTTCGTCATGTCGCTTCGGTGGGGCAGTATCCACGCCTTAATGGTCGCGTAATCCTCGTTCCCGTCAGGAAGCTCGACAATCAGTTTCTGGCTGCGCGCCGCGAGAACCTGCTCGGACCTGCTCGGATACAAGGGGTTCCAAGGTGTAACGGCCTCGCCGTTGATGTTGATTTCGACATTCCGTTCCCGTGTATCGGCCGTGTCGATAAAGCGGTGGAAAACGACGGAGATGTGTTTCGCCAGGCTTTTGGACATGGCATTGATGGCGGCCTTTTCCTTGGTGCCCGGCTCGTAGTCCTTCGATAGGATCCGGTCGCACTTTTCCCACACAACCAAGGTGCCGGTATCGCCGCATAGGTCTTCGAAGCTGTCCTTCTCGTCGGTCGTAACCGGCGCGTTCTGCATTTCCCAGTCGTTGCGATCCGCCACATGTTCCAGATCCCACGTCAACTTGGCCAGCGGCTGGTCGGCGGACTTGCGCGAGATCAGCGAGAAGCGCAAGCAGACTGAGCTGGACGCTGTCTTCAGGCCGAGACCAAACTTGCCGAGGCTCTTCGCGCTCGTCCGCTGGGGGGATCCGTAGCGCATCGCGGCCCAGACACCATCAGCATCCATACCCTCGCCGTTGTCGCCGAAGCAGACAATCTTGCGACCATCCGCCATCAACTGGATGTCGATGCTGACCTTGGTCGCACCGGCAGCAATCGAATTGTCGATGATGTCGGCTGCGGCTGTTTTCACATTATAGCCGGTATCTCGGAAGCCAAAAATCGCGCGTGCCGCATCCGGCGGATTTATCAAATTGCTCATATTCGACTTTCCTCGATCGCCAATATTCACCCATCAGGCGAATTCTAAATCTATCCGGAGGCCGTCCCCGAAATCTCACCCGTATGATCGTTGCCATGAAGCCAGGAAACAATAGTGTTTACAAGGCAATCCACAGGAAAAGACCTGGTCGCGCATTCCCAGACTGTCAGAACGCGCCATCCGGCCCTTTTCAGGAGATCCTTCTTGAACGCATCCCGCTGACGATTGCCCTCAAGCTTTGAAGTCCAGAATTCGGTCCGTGTTTTCGGCAGGCGGAAATACCGGCACCCTTCATGGGCGTGCCAGAAGCACCGATGAATGAAAATTACTGCCTTGAACCGAGGTAGGACGATGTCCGGCCGCCCCGGCATGCCCGCCACATGCAGCCGATACCGCAAGCCCCGGGCGTGCAGGCCGCGCCTGATCAACATTTCTGGCTGCGTGTCCTTGCCCCGTATTCCGGCCATCATCTCGGAACGGGTCATGGGTGGGCGCTTTTCAGGCACGCATGCGCCGTTTCGGTTTCAACGCAACCATGTTGCGGAGCCACGGCTCCATCGCCTCGGCAATCGAGAGGGCCACGGGGGCCGCGACAGCATTGCCGAATTGCCGATACGCCTGGGTGTCGGAGACGACGATCTTCCAGGGCTTGTTCGATCCGGGACGGTCAAATCCCATCAGCCGCGCACACTCCCTCGGGGTCAAACGACGAGGATCGCTACCCTCCTGCGCGATCAGGATCTCGGACCCGTCCTTGTAATAACGCGCACTCAGCGTGCGGGCCACGCTGTCGGGGCCGCACAGGCCGAAGCCGAACCCGTTGCCGGCAGCCTTGTGCTTCGCCGCATATTTCTGCAGGTATTCCCACAGCTTCGGGGTCAGCGTGTATTTCGGCGCGACCGCTGCAAGATCACCGCAGGTGTAGGGCTCCTCGACGGTTTCGGAACCGTCCCCCGGATGCAGGATGCTGGACAGCTTCGGGTTCGGACCTTCCGGCAGGATGACATCATCGAGTGAGAAGTTCGTTGGCCAGTCATCGCGGAAACCGACGATGAATATCCGTTCACGATGTTGCGGGACCCAGTGGCGCGCATCGATGACCTTATGATCCACAGCATAGCCCAGTTCGCGAAGGGCATGCATGATCACTCGAAAGGTATTGCCCTTGTCATGCGACAATAGGTTCTTGACGTTTTCCAACAGGAACGCGCGCGGGCGGTGATGCCTCAGGATCCGGACGACGTCGAAGAACAACGTCCCTTGGGTCTCATCGGCAAAGCCATGGACACGCCCCAGGGCATTCTTCTTCGACACCCCGGCGATGGAAAACGGCTGACAGGGAAAGCCGGCCAACAGGACGTCATGCTCGGGGATGTCCGCCTCATGAATCGCAGTGATGTCGCCGTTGACCCCGTGCGTATCGTCCTCGAAATTGGCCCTGTAGGTCTGCTGCGAGAACTTGTTCCATTCGCTGGTGAACACGCATGTTCCACCAACCGCCTCGAATCCGAGGCGAAGCCCGCCGATCCCCGCGAAAAGGTCAATGAACCGGAACCCTTGGCCTGTCGTCATCCGTCCGCACTCCTGCACATGCCACCATATCCAGGCTGGCCGCATCAATTATTTTCAACAGCGTCTTAACAGAGTGTGGATCGGCGGAAAGAAAAAATCCAGGCCTGATCCGACTTTGAATGCCGCGCCTGAGACTGTTTCTGTGGAAAACTAATCTGCATTAAGCTGATCTACCCGCACTCAATGCAGCCTCGCGCCGACATCCTCCAGCGTTGCCGCCCTTTCGAGCATGCGCGTTACTGTCCGAAGACTGGTCCGGACAGATGCGCCCGGAGCGGCCAGGGATCCTCCGCCCACGGCACCAACCCTGCAGGGCCGCAACGGGTCAGGATCAGGGTCATCTGTTTCTCGCCAAGCCGGGTCGGGAAATTTTCATCCGAAAAGATGTTTTCCTCCGCAGCAAAGCCCTTCAGCGGGTTCAGGGTATGATGATGCGCCTGCCCGGCCTCGGCCATGTCACGGCCCATGCGTTCAACCTCGGCGCGCGCAAGCGCGTCAGGCACCGGAACGGGATCGGCACCATGCACTGCCTCGATCAGATCGCGCAGGCCCTCCGGGGCAACAATTGCCCCCACCTCGACCAAAGCCCGTGCCGTGCGCCATTGAACGTCAAGCGGATAGACCCACGCTCCGGCATCCAACACGTTATGTAGCCACCGCGCGTCGGTGACCGCTGCCGGATCGGGCATTACTACGTGCAGCGCCGGCCCCGGAACCGGACGGCTTTCCGCCGGGCATAGGTCCATGTGCCGCCAAAGCCGCCCCGCCCGCTGGATCAGAGCACCAATCGGCGCCAGATCGGAGATCATCAGATCGAAATCCAGATCAAGCGAGGATTCCACCACCTGCGTCGCCACCAGAATGTGACCCGCGCGCCCCAAACCTTCTTTGCCGAACCGCCCAAGCACCCGGGTTTCGATCCCGATCCGGTCGCACATCGCAAAGCGAGCGTGCAGCAGGTCCGCTTCTATCCCTTCCGATCGCAGCGCGGTCACGGCGGCAATCGCATCATCGACGGCATTGCGCACCCATAGACAGGCGGCACCCTGACCGTTAGCGGTTTTCAGCAGCGCCAAGGCCGAGGCGGCATCGGGAAGGCGCTTGATGTCGATGCGCCGACAGGTGGCGGGATGCGGGGCCACATCACGAGCGACGCTCTGCGCGCCGATCATCGACAGGGCCGGATAGGCATCGGGCAGAGTGACCGGCACTACCGGCCCCAAGCCGCGCTGAAACGTCTGCACATATCCCTCCCGCATCGCCTTGGGAAAAGTCGCCGTCATCACGATGGCCGAGCCGCCAAAGGCCGCGTGAAAGCGCAGCAGCGCCTGCAATTCTACCTCCATGTAGGGATCGTAACTGTGCGCCTCGTCGACGATCAGAACCCGGCCTGCCAATGCCGCCATCCGCAGGGTGTTGAACCGGGTCGGCAGCACCGCCATCAGCGCCTGATCTATCGTGCCCACGCCAATCTCCGCCAACAGCGACAGACGGCGATCATCGGCGATCCAGGCGGCACAGGCGGCATCCTCGGGGCGCCGACCTTGCGCGCCCCGGACCTGCGTGAAGCTCTCGCTCAGCGCGCGTTTGCCATGCAGCAGCGCCAGTGACGGCTGCCCCTAAAAGAGACGGCGCAAGACTGGACGCATCCGTGAGAACATCGCTTCAGACGTGGCCATCGTCGGCAAGGCAAAGAACAAACCGCCCGCCTTGCCCGCCGCAATCATCCGCTGCGCGAGGATCAGTGCGGCTTCGGTTTTTCCCGCACCAGTGGCATCCTCGATCAGCACCAGACACGGGCCGTCGGGCAGATCCACCTCTGCGACAGCCGTCTGCATTGGGCGCAAGTCACCGCCAATCAGATCTTTCGGATCAGGATTGGCGGGCTGCGATTGCAAAAGCCCTGCCGCCTTTAACGCCACCTTTGCACGCCCTCGCGCAATCTCCCAATACTGCGCCACTGAAGGCTCCGGACCGGTGAAGGAAAACCAGTCGGAATTGGAACCGATCCAATCGGCTTGCACCGTGGTTCCCGACACCAGCCATGACAGACGTTTAGCCTCTGCCTCACTCATTCCATCCAGCGAGGCACCGGCGAACAGCGGGGCCAGTAACTCAATCCAATCCTGTCCGGCGGTCATTGCGATAGACCCGATCTGCTTCAGTTGTTTGCGGCCGATCGCCCCCATATCCTGCACTGGCGGTCTGCCGTGATGCCCAGCCACCGCAGCATAAAGCACCTCGCGCGGAACCCCATCGCCGCCCAAGAACCGCGCCAACACCCCATCCAATTCCAGGAGCATCCGCTGCGACAACTGCCAATGTCGGCAATGCTCCGGCGGCGAGCGGCGAGTTTCGATCTGATCGCGAAACGCTTTCGAGATCTTTCCGCAATCATGAAGCGCAATCAAAAACACAATCGCCCGCTGCCACCCCTGGGGCAAGTGGCGGAAAGATCCTGTCTCCATGAGCGACTCGGCCGACGCGGCAACGTCGAGCATATGCCAGACGGCCGGATGAAAGCGGTCCTGTTCGTCGCGTTTGCCCGGCCAATTACCAAGCGCCCCCAGAAACCCCGTAATTCCATATCCCCCAATTTCTACCGCCAAGATTAGATCAAGACTAAAACGACCACAGCACCCAACAATGGTCAACGGCATGGCAGCCGAACCCGACGGCCTTGTAGACGAAATCATTGAGGAAGGGTTGACCAGCATGCGAGCCGTGTTGGCAAGTTTGAGATTCTGGTCACACCAATAAGCCGGCTAGTCAGGCCTCTGGAGCTTAACATTTTAGCCGCGCTCACTGAGGACAGATGTTTAATGTCGCAAACGCATTTACTGCCATATTGGCACAATGATTACATCGGTTTCGCCCCGGCTAGGAATGGCTTGATCTTGGGACCTGCCGACACGGGCGGGCAAGGTAAAGGCATGACTGGGCCGCGCACGCAGCGGCGCTATGCAACCAGATCAAGGCAAAATAGCGGCTGACGCGGCTGACCTCAATTTGAGGCTTTTATCTATCCGCCGATAAAGGTCCAGTGTAGCGCGACAATCTGGGTGAGAGCAGCGCGACAATCAGGATGATAATCCTTGGCCGGACGGGTTGAGATTGGCTGATCAGTTTGTCGCGGGCAAGGGGTTTGTGGCTGTTGATTGTCGCGGAGCGTCAATCAGGCTGCGTTGTTGTCGCTGGTGCCAGCCGTTTTAGTCGGTCGGCCTGATCCTTTGGCGTTTTGTGCCGCCTTCCTTCGATAGCTTTCAACATTCATTTCGAAGATAGTGGCGTGGTGGACCAATCGATCGACGGCGGCCAGCGTCATGGCCGGGTCGGGGAAGATCGTATTCCACGCACCGAAGGGTTGGTTTGCGGTGATCAGCATGGAGCGCCGTTCATATCGGGCGCTGATCAGCTCGAACAGCACGCTGGTCT
>Ga0209702_10010150_pt1 | contig 10204 bp, 7 predicted proteins | sample FRY01_FD_187210 | JGI IMG/M metagenome (GOLD analysis project Ga0209702, IMG submission 187210) | Freshwater microbial communities from Lake Fryxell liftoff mats and glacier meltwater in Antarctica - FRY-01 (SPAdes) (version 2) | ecosystem: Environmental > Aquatic > Freshwater > Ice > Glacier...
ATTAAAGAATGTAGCAAACTGATTATGGCCTTTGAGCAGTTGTGTCCTAGTATATTACTTTCATTTTAAATATATTTAGTGATTATGAACATATCTAAAACGTTAACATTCTTATTATTAATTGTAACCGGGTCGGTTATGGCTCAAACAGTTGATTACTCAATTGACAAGAGTGGCTCCCTACCATCATTTAAGGAGCTTCCAATTCCTACAAAAGCGGGGAAAATGATTGCCCCTGTGGTTGATATTATGCCACAACTAAGAGGTTTTCACGATTATAAAAAGGTGCGAGAAGAAATGGTCTTTTTAAAAGATTTAGGTTTTAACAGGGTCTATTTTGTATTGTGTCAACCTGGATATCCTACTTTCTCCGATCCAACTGTTTCCGTTATGCCTACTGATAAAGGTACAGGAAATTACACATTGGAATCTATTTTGGCACTCGGAGATCCTAATTATGCCTATATGTATGAAGCCAAAAGGCTTGGCATGGAAGCTTGGGCAATTATAAAACCTTATGAATCAGGGACAGGGTTCACGATTCCGCATGATGCCAAGGCACCACTTAGCAGAAAACAGATAGAAACTATCGGAGGACAACACATCAATTTTGATAATTTAATATCCAGCAATCCTGAATTAAGGGTTAAAAGAAAGCCTGAACAAGATGCTATACTAAATATGTTAAATGAACCTATTAAATCAATTGAAGTAGCATTCTGTCTAGACTCCTTAAAACAAAAAGTTTCCTATGAAAAATATTTTGAATTTGACGGATTAAAGGATTCGGAAATTGAGATTCCCGGTATTGCGTTATGGTATAGTCAGGATAATGGTAAGTATAACAAATATGAAGGCAATATTGAAGTGGAGTCAAAATTTGAATATCGCCAGGTAAAAGATGCCAATGGATTTTTATTGGCAGATACGTCAAAGCGTTTTCTGGTATTAACAATAAAAAATTTCAACCTATCTGAAAACTATAATTATTTTGCAATAACCCTGGATCAAAATAAGAATTTGTTTACCATTCCTTTTTCAATGATAAAAGCGTATACTAGTTCTGGGGAGATACCCATAACCACTGGAATACATTCTAGGAGCCCTATGAGTCCTGAGGAAGGAAGTAAATCTCCAGAGGAAAGAGCTTGGGGGCTGGAAAATCGACCAGTTAAGAACAAGGAAGCTTTGAAACTGTTCATGAATTGGGGTTTCGAGTTTGAATTCCAAGGAACAGGTCATTGGGGAGATGGTTGGGTCAGCAGTCCGCTCTATGGATTTGCAAAAGGTAAGCGCAAATATATGGGAGGAACCCCATGTGAAGCTTATCCTGAAGTACAGGAGTACTGGTTGGATCAAGTCCAACGTGTTGTAAAAATGGGGTTTGACGGAATTGATTTTCGACTTCAAAATCATTCTGGAATGGTAACCGATTACGTAAACTATGGATACAATGAGCCGATTATAAAGCGTTACAAGGAAAAATATGGAGTTGATATTCTAAAGGCAGAAGCAGAACCACTGAAAATTATGGAAATAAGGGGGGAATATTTCTTGTCGTTTCTTGAAAAGGCAGCAGATGTAGTACACTCATCTGGTAAAAAAATGCAGGTTCATTTGCGTCATGCCCATGAGGCACCTGTATTGTCTGATGATTTTAATGAATTAGGGTTCTGGGCCATGCCCAAGATATTGCTCGATTGGAAAAAAGTAATTGATTTGGCTGATGAGGTAACCCTTAAACATTATTATCATGGCGATTACCGAACTTGGATGGGGGATAGCATAAAAACATACGCAAAGGATAAAGGCAAGCGTGTATGGGTCCATAATTATTTTACCCAGGGAGATGGGGTAGAATATGATTTTTTAAATGCGATAGAGAAAGACGAAAGAATAGGGGGTATTCTATTGTATGAGGTCGATGGAGGTATTTTACATACAGGTTTTCCAGATAACAAAAGTATACCAAATGAACAGAATATTAATAAATTGCATAGCGTTCTATTGAAATTGAAGGAAAACTAGACTAGAACCCCGTCGATTAAAGGCCAAATTATATTTCATTTCTACTTATTAGACTCCTTTAAAATTTGTTAATTGAAAAAGTAACTTTCGAAATTGAACGAAAAAAGAATGTATTAGGAGGAGTCTATTATTAATTATTTTTATTTGAAAATATGGAAAAAGTTGAAAGAAGATCAGTGCTCAAAGCATTAGGCCTTGCCTCGGTTGGAGCCATGACACCTGCAATGTTAAAAGCGGAAACGCTAAAGGAACCCTATAAGGTCACTGAGAAGTCTATAAAAACGGATATACTAGTAATTGGAGGAGGTACGGCCGGAACCGTTGCCGCAATTCAGGCCGGAAGGGCCGGTGCACGGACAATATTGATAGAAAGCGGCAGCCAACTTGGGGGAACTACCACGACAGCTGGGGTGACCTTTCCAGGTATCTTCCATGCATGGGGAAAACAGATTATTGGAGGAATTGGCTGGGAAATCGTCACGGACTGTGTAAAACTTAACGGCGATAAGTTGCCGGATTTTTCAATTCCTCCCAGCAGCCACTGGAAACATCAGGTTTCGGTAAATGGTTTTTTGTACACCCTATTGGCCGAAGAAAAATGTATTGATGCCGGTGTGGACATTCGGTATTATGAAACACCGACCAGTGTTAAGTTTGATAATGGGAATTGGGTAGTTCAAACAGTTGGTAAAGGAAGTTCTACCCAAATAACCTGCAATCAGATTATTGATTGTACCGGTAATGCGTTAATTGCCTCTATGGCAGGTTTTAATGTGCTTAGGGAAACAGAAACTCAGCCGGGATCGTTGATCTTTCAAATTGGAGGTTATGATTATGATTCTTTAGATCTTACGAAAATTCCAAAAGAATACCATGGAGTGCTTCGAAATAACATGAAGTTTAGTAAGAAAGCAACTAGTGCGGAGAATACATTTGTTCCCTATGGTTATGTCTATGTTCAGGGGGCGGATTCTACCACTTCGGAATCTCATTCTTTGGCCAATAATACAGGTAGGTCAACATTACTAAAATTAATACGAACATTAAGGACATTTCCAGGGTGTGAAGATCTTAGGCTCCTTGATTTAAAAACGGAAACAGCAATACGGGAAACTTACAGGATTGACGGTCTATATAAAATTACCAAAGACGATTATCTAGAGGGTAAAGTTTTTGAAGACTCTATTTCGAATTCATTTTATCCTATTGATCTTCATAGAGATGGAAAAACGATCTATCAAGAATTTTTAAAGCCAGATGTCGTTGCAAGTATTCCGTTAAGGGCACTTATACCTAAAAATAGTAAGAACTTTCTTGTAGCAGGTCGCTGTGTAAGCAGTGACAGGATGGCAAATTCAGCACTTAGAGTACAAGCTTCATCTATGGGTATGGGGCAGGCCGCTGCTGCTGCTGCTGTTTTGGCTTACAACCTCAAGGTTTCACCTCAGGATGTACCCATTGCGGAGTTAAAGAAATTACTTGGCAATCATGGTGGAATTATACCAGTAAGGACGTAAAAAATATGTTCGATCAGATTAGAAGAATGGTTTTGTTCTTATTTAATAGGGTTGCACATAATCCCTACAAGGTAAAAATTGCTATTATATTTTTGGGGCTTACAATAGTAAATAGCGAGAGAATAAGGTATTTTCAACAACAGACTATTTCGTTGGAACCTCATAGTACACGTGTATTTCAAGCGGATGTGAATGACTCTATTCCTGAAAATAATTTATTGTTTAAGGTTATATCAAAAGAGGAAATCCCAATCTTTTATTATAGAGAAATATTTTCATCAGTATGCTTTGATAATAAATGTCGGCCATTAAAGATTAATCTATACTGGAATATAACTGGTCGCTATCTTGGTTTCGAGCTTCTGGATGGGGAGTTTTTAAGTAAAACGGACCACGAACCTTTTACAGTTCAAGAGTATGAAAAATTAAATCAAATATTGGCGAATGAAAGTACTCCTTTAGCCGATATGGATTATAACCAATTAACCATAGAACCCAATAGTCATGGTCTAGGAGATATAGACGCAATTTCTTCCGCAACACCACAAAATTTGGTGCCATACGTAATTCAGGGAGCTGCTTATACCACCTATAGTCTATGGCATATAATACACGGTGCCACAAAAAAGGAAGTTCAAAATTTTACTATTGAGGAAATCTCCACCGAGTTAATCATAAAAATATTGGAAAGTCCCAATCAAGTAGATAAAATATGGGCATTGGAACACATAGACGGATATGCTGTACTTACTCCCGATCTGATCGATCAATTGTTTGCACTGATAAATGGAGATGATTATATAGTTACGGAGATAGCTCTAAAGGCCATAAACAAAAGCCAGCTTGATTCCAACCGAATTCAGCAGTTACTGCTGAAAGCCCTAACAAAGGAAAATTATAATGTACAGATTCTTGTCATTGACAAAATTGAAGATTGTAATCTTTTAAAGGAAGCTATTACAATGGAATTGGTGGACAATTTAGCTGTCTTTAATGGTCAGGTTTTTAAAAGAGCATTGGATGTATTGGTAAAACAACAACTAAGTGTTGAAATGTATATTAAAATTGCTCAATTGCTTGGGTCGCAGAACAACTACATTTCTAATAATACAGCGCGTTTTTTGAAAAATGAGAATGTAAAAGATCCTAGGATTATTTCACTTTTAAAAAAATATGAAGATTAATACTGAAAAAGTATACTAACAAGGATGTCCCAAGCCTTTGGGAATTTAAAGGGCCATCATCGATTTTAGTCCCTAGGAAATGGTCCAAACTATAGGTGGCAGGAAGATGTAACTCATCCGATGTCAGGGTTCATGGGTCAATTAGGATTCAGCCTAGGGCGAACATAACGGGCCAGGCGCTTGGCACTGGGGCTGTGTATATAATCAAGACAGGGTAGCCGGCCTGCTAATTGAATACCGAAACATTGGCGTCTTCATTACGGAAAGAGGGCGGGATATTGCCTCAAAAAAAGTTATCTCCCAAGTTGACACAGCCCTAATTATTGAAACTAGTTTATTTTGGTCTGTTAAAATCGATATTTTTAAAGTATTTTAATAATCTGTTAAATAGAAAATGTTTCTAGTTCAGCAGTCTTTAAGATTTTTAATCTATTTGGTCCTCTTAATTTATCCAATGGATGGAAAACATTGGAAGAAATAAAAAAGGAAAACGGATAGAAAATTATGGATACAACGGTACTGAATATAAATAAGGGAAATAAAAGATATCTGGCGTTGATCTGTTTCGTGGCCTCATTGGGGGGTGTTCTCTTCGGGTTCGATACGGCGGTCATTTCAGGAACCTTCGGATTTGTGGAAACATTTTTTAACCTGGATAAATTGGAAGTGGGCTGGTTCGCCAGTTCCGCATTGGTTGGGGCCATAGGGGGTGCCGCCATTTCTGGGGTCTTAAGTGATAAATATGGCAGAAAACCGGTGCTCATGGCGGCTTCATTGTTGTTCTTTGTCTCGGCATTGGGGTCAATGGTACCACCGAACTTTATTTTTTTGATTATAGCAAGGCTTATTGGGGGGGTCGGGGTCGGTATGGCATCCGTACTGGCACCGCTGTACATCTCCGAAGTTGCCCCACCCAAAATTAGGGGCAGGCTAGTGGCCCTATACCAACTCTCTATTGTCATTGGCATATTGCTGGCCTATTTTTCCAATTGGTCCCTGTTGGGCTTTTCACAAGGAAATATCGAGGCCTTCGGTGGAACGGGAATTTTTCATAAGACCATGGTATCCGAGGTGTGGCGGGGTATGTTCGGTTCCGAGATGATCCCCTCGGGATTGTTTCTGTTATTATTGTTCTTTATCCCTGAAAGCCCCCGTTGGTTGATAAGAAACGGACAATCGGATAAAGGATATATCATCTTGTCCAAGATTAATGGTGCAACTGTGGCCAAGAACGAATTGGCTGAAATAACAAAGACGGTAACGCATATAAAAGGAAAGATCAGTGAACTTCTAAAGCCGGGATTACGATTGGCCTTGATCGTAGGGGTCGGGCTTTCGGTCTTCGGGCAATTCACCGGAGTTAATATTATCGTGTATTACGGGCCCACCATCCTTGAAGATGCAGGGTTCCAATTGGATAGTGCATTACAGTTCCAAGTAGCCATTGGTATCATTAACCTGATATTTACCATCATCGCTTTATGGAAAATAGATAGCTGGGGACGACGTCCATTATTGATCTGGGGCATGTCTGCAGTCTTCATTTCCTTAATAATTATAGCAGCCCTATTCTCTACAGGACAGACATCGGGCATTTGGATCGTTATTATGTTATGCGTATATATGGCCTCCCTAGCCATTTCCATCAATGCGGTTATCTGGGTGCTGATAGGGGAGATATTTCCCACCCGTATCCGGGGGCGTGCCATGTCCATAGCCACCTTCGCCAACTGGGGCATCAATTTTCTGACGGCCTTCCTGTTTCCATGGTATGTTGACAAGATCGGTGTGGGAGCCGGCTTTTTTACCTTCGCCTTCATGTGTCTGATAGCGACCATTTTCTTCTACAGATATGTACCCGAGACCAAAGGAAAAAGTCTGGAGGAAATCGAGCAGTTTTGGAAGGAAAAAAGTATTGAATAAAAAGGTGTTTAAAATTTTATTCCGTTATTTTGAATTAAGGGATGGCTTTATCTTGGCATTAAAAATTCAATTCTGAAAACCTTAGTGATATCCTTATAGGAGTTTTGTCGAATCATTTATAAAAAAAACAATAAGTATGTTTAAAATGAAAAAGGATGGCGTAGCACCTCATATTCAGGTATCTAAATTAACTGTTCTAGTATTATTTTTTTCTTTATTGATACCTAGTCAGAACTATAGTCAAGAACAAAAATTAGAATCTTGGAAGCATTTGAAACTTTGGGAAGTGCCAATTTCAGAAAAGCAACTTAGCATGCTTCCTGCAAAAGGTCCGTACTTTGTTATAGATGATCGTATAATCGAAGACCGTTGGATGATTGAACGCTTTGTTGTTCCATTTGAAAAGTATTTGGATAATCCTGTTATTGAGAAAGATTTGCCATGGGAAGGTACAGGACCACTATTGGGTGGAACAGTACTATTTGATACACAGGATAGTTTATTTAAAATATGGTATACGATATGGAATTCTCATGCCTATTATAACAAACTCCCTTTTTCATACAATATCCTTTATGCAGAATCAGAAGATGGAGTTATGTGGAAAAAGCCAATACTCGATTTATTTGACTTGGAAGGAACAATTGGCAAAAAAAATAATATTATCAAATTAGGTTGGTATAAAACTCAGAATATAGATGTAGAGTTAAACCCAGCACCGCAATCATCGGCAGAAAAATTTGTTGCTATTCATAATGATAATGGAGGTGTTTTTGTCTCTTATTCTGCGGATGGAAAAGATTTTAATTGCTCTTTTGAAAGCCCTGCAGTATGGTACCATAGTGATACGCAAAATAATTTTGTATTTGATGAAGTTCGTAATCGATGGTTTATGTTCGTACGTCCAAGAGCCTATGCAGGTGAAGGGTTAAAGGATGTAAACCGACGACGTAGTGCCGTTAAGGAAAGTGATAACCTAGTGAACTGGACTCATGAACGCACGGTGATGGTTCCTGAAGAGGGAGATGTAACTGATTTTTATGGAATGACCGTTTTTCGGAGAGGGGACTTGTTTTTTGGCCTTCTCAGGAAGTATGATGCTGGAAAAACCGATAAAGTTTCTGTTGAACTGGTGTGGAGTAATAATGCATACCAGTGGTTTCGTTTACCAATGGGCGCTGAGAAGAATCCGTTAAATTTGGGAGAGAAAGATGACTGGGACTCCGGGCAAGTATACATGACAGATAAACCAGTAATAAAAGACGATGAGATGTTGTTTTATTATGGAGGTAATAATACATCACATAATGAGCCAGGTAATCCTGCTATTGGTTTAGCCAAAACGAAATTGGACAGGTTATTCGGTGCTCGTTCACTACCTGATGCGCTTGGTAGAATTCTTACTCGTCCGTTTGAGGTTAAAGGAGATCTGTTTATCAATGCTGACGCTGAAGGAGAAATCCTTGTAGAAGTACGCTCTGCGATTCGAGATGAACCGCTTGAAGGCTGGAGTTTTGATGATTGTACCCCGTTTACAGGATCAGAAATTAATGCATCAATGAATTGGGGCGATAAAAAATTGAGTGATTTAAAAGGAAAAATGGTGCGATTGAGATTTCAACTTAAGGATGGAACATTATACTCGTTTAATATGTTATAAATAGTATTTTTAATTTATTAAAAGCATGACAAGATATTTATGGATTTACCATGGCTTAGTTTTACTTTATTAGGGCATCTTTTGCATTCTGATAATTCCCTTCATAATAATCCACCTGAGCACCCACTAAACTAAATCACAATACTCCAAGGCATCTTTAAAGATACTGGCTTACGAATCCTGTATCTGCATAGTACCGCGCGGAATCTAATTGAGATAATCTTTGGTGGGCTAAGTAAAGGTTGTGCCTCAACATCCTAGAATCCCCAAAATGACTATTTTCATAGGCTTTCTTCTTCAACAAATTTAATGATGGTGTATAGATATCCGCGGTCGCGTGTGGTTGCCCGTTTATATTTCTAATTGCAGCTATTGCCATGGAACGGGTAAGCTAGGGATTAAGGACAATCGATCTTGATCCTAAAATTCTCTATAAACTTTAGATCAATACAGCGAACCAAAACCATCAAGAAATCGGATCAATCCCAAAAGTTGTGTGCGAATTGAAATAGGAGTCCGATCTTTGCAAAAAAACGATCGGCATTGGAATTATCTTTGGACCTATTAAAGCTTATACTACCAGAACTATTAATAACGCACTTCGACCTGGCCTCCCATAAAACGGAAGATGGAACGCTCCATCTATATTTTGAAGAAAAGAAGGACACCCCTAAAGAAGAAAAACATCGCATTTTAATAGCCCATGGTTTTCATAAAGAGATAGTCGTCCAGGACTTTCCATTGAGGGGAAAATCGGTCTACCTCCACATCAAGCGCCGCCGTTGGCTTGATAAGCGCACCAACGAAATAGTGCAGAGAAATTGGGATCTGGTAGCACAGGGAACACGGATGACCATCGAGTTCGCTGCTTTTTTAAAAGTACTTGGTCGATACTAAAGCTTCGGACTGCCGCACCATAGGCCATTTCTATGGGGTCGACGGAAAGAAGCTCCAGCGACAGTACAAGGATTACTTGAGCGATTTTAAAGATTGGGAACAAAAGGGACATGCCAAACAATGGCTCATCTTTCCCGAGAATATCGGGCCATATCTGTCCATTGACGAAACGGCACTCTCCAAGGGGGAGCTCTATACGATTATCACCAATAAAAAGGCCAAGGGCAGGAAAGGATCTATAGTGGCCATATTCTCCGGTACCAAGGTGGAACCGATCATAGAACAATTAATGAAGATATCGGCCAAGGAAAGGGCCAAGGTCAAGGAGATCACCCTGGATATGGCAAACTCGATGAAGACCATTGCCAAGAAGTGCTTCCCCGGGGCAATACAGGTCACCGATCGCTTCCACGTACAGAAACTTGCCATAGAGGCCCTTCAGGATATCCGGATCAAACACAGATGGGACGCAATAGACCTGGAGAACGAACAGATAAAACAGGCCAGGGCAAAGAACAGTACATTCGTCCCAAAAGAATTCAATAACGGGGATACAAGAAAGCAACTATTGGCCCGCAGCAGGTATTTACTGTACAAGGCTCCAAATAACTGGACAGAGAACCAATACACAAGAAGCAGGATATTGTTCGATCAATATCCCGATATAAAGATTGCCTTTGACCTGGTCCAAGGGCTCAGGAACATATTCAATACGGCAACGTCCATAGAGACCGCCTATACAAAACTGGCACATTGGTACAAGGATGTAGAAAATACAGGATTTAGGGCGTTCAACACCATCGCAAACACGATATCGCTCAACTATAGATCTATTCTGAACTATTTTATAAACAGAAGCACAAATGCATCGGCAGAATCGTTCAATGCAAAAATAAAAGCTTTTAGGGCACAGTTCAGGGGTGTGAAAAATGTAGAATTCTTCCTTTATAGACTAACTACAATCTTTGCATAAACACAACAATTGGTCTTGATCC
>Ga0209702_10010151_pt1 | contig 10203 bp, 10 predicted proteins | sample FRY01_FD_187210 | JGI IMG/M metagenome (GOLD analysis project Ga0209702, IMG submission 187210) | Freshwater microbial communities from Lake Fryxell liftoff mats and glacier meltwater in Antarctica - FRY-01 (SPAdes) (version 2) | ecosystem: Environmental > Aquatic > Freshwater > Ice > Glacier...
ACTCAGCGACTTCCGCATCCAGGCCCGCGCAGATGCGGGATACTTCGGACTTAGATATCCCGGTGTCCGCACCGAGTGCTTTGACCAGATCATCAACTTTGCGGGTGGAGACGCCGTGGACGTAGGCCTCCATCACGACCGCGAACAATGCCTGGTCGACGCGGCGGCGGCGCTCCAACAAGGCGGGGAAGAAGGAGCCCTGCCGTAACTTCGGTATCCTCAGCCCCAGGTCCCCCGCCGTGGTGGTCAAGGTTCGGTCGCGGGCCCCGTTGCGGTGGGTGGTTCGCTCCGCAGAGCGCTCGAAGGGGGAAGCGCCGATGAATGCGGTCGCTTCCGCATCGATCAGCTCTTGGTAGAGCGTCTCGGTCGCGGACCGGATCCGGTCGGTGACATCGGTGAGTTTCAGTTGAGCAAGAAGTTCGAGCAGGGCAGACTGGTCAAGAGCCATCGTGGTGTGTGTCCTTTTAGTGAGTTACTTTGAACGGTTCTCACTGACCATGCCACGGTGGCTCCTCACGTCGACGATCCGACGCTCGAAACCCGGGAAATTACACCACCTCCCGGGACGCAACCTCCCCTTAACCTGCATCAGTCCCGTCTGCGGGTGTCGGGGGGGCGAGTTTAGCTGGCGGATGTTCGACGAGGAGTTGTCGTACAATGGGTTTCTGCTGAAGCCAATGTTAAAAGGTTCGAGTTTGATTCGTGAAATATTCGATAATCAGGGGTGTAGCCAGCCGAGTGTTGGGATCGATTTAGGAGGCCAGTCATGAAGGAGATGTTGTGGGTGGTGGTCGGTGCTGGCTACCCAGATTCCTTCGATCGGGCAATAAAATCAGTACTCTCTGAAACAAGGGACGATATTCTAGCTATCTACAATAGGGTCAGCGCGGGAGACTCCCCTTTAAGTGTGGATCAGTCTGCACAAGGTATGGCAGGAAGAGTCCAAATCCGAGTCCACAACAATGAAGGGCACCCTAAAGTTGGAGCGTTGTACGCGGCGTATAATCACGGTATTCGGCATGCAGTAGGAAGCTACCGGTTCATTTCGTTTATTCAGGGTGACATGCAGGTTATGCGCTGGCCTTCAAACATGAGTAATGTGCTCGACGAAATTTTTGACTCGGAGTCGCCCAAAGTTTTTGCAGTGACAAGTACTTTTCCTAGCCGAGGAGCATTTGACAGTTTCAAAACCGAACCTGCCAAGACAACTGAAGCAAAAAATTTCGCCGCAGGAATGGCTTATACGGTGGTCAGTCACCAACCTGTTTCAGACGTTGCCGTGTACTCGCTTGAGCTAATAACAAAACTCGATTTCATATTTGAGCGTAACGAAGGATACTCTTCTCAGCTTATCCTGAAGAAGGGATACGTTGCTGCCTCCCTCCATCCTCCCAACCTTGCTTCGGTGCCTTGGCCGGGTTCCGTAAGGAACGGGAAGAGAAAAGGAACCAACCCCAGAGTGGAAGGTCCGTTCCTAGAGTTGAAGAATCTCTCGGGGGCGATGGGAGAAAAGGATTCCCCAGTTAGATGGCAGGAGGAGTCGGTCCTTCCTCGAGGATACAGGACGCTGTACCCTTACTGGCCGACTGACTTGGTTCGCGCGAAGTGGATATATCGCAGGGGAGTGGTCACGCGGAGAATGGGCATATCCTTTTGGCAAAGTGTTGACAACACCGGAAAAATGTCATCTTTTTTGCTGCCTTCACGTGTTCCTCGGCACCCAAGACTGGTTTACGTCTTGTTCAGGCTGGTATGGGGCCTTAGCGTAGATGCGATAAATCAGTTGACACGCCACTTACGATATGGGTGGAAACTTATAGTTCAGCAAGCTAGCGCAAGAAGGAAAAGAAAGTGAAAGTAAAAACACACACTTCTCGCGCCTTCCGATGGAACGCCGGACAACATCAGTTTGGACAGGCTGAGTAAAAATTTGGACTAATCAGGCGAATGGAAATCTGAATCGAACGGGGGTTATCTTTGTACCCCTTGAGCCCATTTTTATATGTTGGACACTAAAAAATTGAGCTAGTAGAGGAGGCGGCAGTAAGTATGAGGCAACTGTCATTTTTGAGGATTCATTAAGATAGTGGCTTGTAAATCCCCAACACCTCGGCGCCATGTTCAGGAAGCACTTCGCTCAGATCGTAAAGACTCTCAAGTCCTTGCTCTGTGAGGGAGCCCCCGGCTATGAATTTTTCCATTTGCGCATGTGACGAAAGCTTTAGGAAAAAGGTTTCCGAAAAGTGAGTCCTAAAACCTTTGCTCTCGAAGCTTTGGTTCAGCGAGGAGACCGAGTAGCCGGTTTGCTGATTAATTCGCGCCTCGGCTTCAGTCTTAGTGTCAAGGCTTTCCTGAATACCCATGTGCACTCCAAGAACGCGGTGGATTGAGTTTCGATTCGGAACTACCGCAACCACGAGGCCATCCTTTGAAAGCAAATCTGCCGAAGAGCTAATCGCGCGCTCAGACTCTGAAAGAGTCATCTCATGGAGAAGACCAGCAAAGATAATTAAGTCAAACTTGGTTGTCGGGGCCACGGTCTTTACAAAGTCGTCGAATACACCGCAAAAACGAACATCGGCTCCGGGCCCGTACTTTTCTTCGTCACGGTCCAAAGCCCACGACATTGGCTCCACGAGAGTAAGAGAGCTGATTGGAAAAGGAAGACTTCGGCCAACGGCGTCCCTTCCTACACCAACATCCAAAACATGTGGGGCAACTTTTGAGAACTCGACCGCCAGTTTTTCGCCAATGCGACGGCGCCTGAAGTGCTCAAGTGTAGGCTCGAAAGGGAGGTTTTCGTAAACCGAGCGGTACTCTGTAAAATCTCTAATTGTCATCTGGTTTCACTTTCTATGGCTGCTAAAGCCGCTAGGTAAAGATTTCACAATGGTCTTGACTGAAAAACCCCTCTTTTGGACAAATAATTATTGGGCAGCAAGCTCCTCCGCTAGAGGATTGCGCTCTCGAGCTAACCACAATGATACTGACTCCATCCACTTGGAACGTGTTGATGGCAGGGTTTTTGTTCCTGGGTCAGCAACTTTCGGAGGTTGGTGGCCGGCCGAGTCCTGTAATCGCGACGCAAATTATTACGTACGGCTTTTTACTCTGCTATTTGAGCAATTTGACGAGACGAGTTGGAAAATCTCGTTACCGCCGGCTTACTTTTTTCCGGACATATTTGCTCCACAAAGCGAGGCACTGCTTCGACTGGGAGGCACCTTGGTTAATGACGTGGGTTCAGTTACAAAACGAACAGCTGGCGATGCTGATGGTGATGGCCCAATCATGTCAAAGGGCAAAAAGCAGAGGATTAGAGCGTTTGCGAGAGACGGGGGAGATATCAGGGAGGCGCGTCTAGCAGAATGGAAGGAGGCGTACGAGGTCCTGAGGGAAAACAGGGAGAGGCGGGGCGTAGAATTGTCAATGAGCCAAAGTGAATTTGAGGGTTCTCTTCGAGCTTCGCCTAATGACTACAAATGCTGGGTCGCGGTCCTCGGTAACGAAATTTGCGGAGCTGCCCTGACAGTCGAAATAAGTGCCAAAGCGACTTACGTCTTCTACTGGGGGGATTCGATTACAGGCAGAAAGGCGAATGCGGTAACCGCAATTTATGGATTCCTGTTCAAACGCCTCTGGAACGATGGTAAGGAGTTCTTGGATTTGGGAAAGAGCTCAGTGGAGGGAGTGGTCGATGAGAATCTCCTGAATTTTAAGGCCGAGCTTGGGGCAGAAGCTATATCCCAACCGACATTCTCGTTCACCAAAAAATTTGCGCCCGGTTTCCCGGCCGAGTTTGAACCTGAAAGACCTCACCTGACAGTGATCTCAATTTAGCTCCTACAAAGGTATCCGTGAGGAACAAAGTTCCACTTCAGGTTTCACTGCCTACTTTGTGATTTCTGCCCCACCGCATCTGACGCTCAGAACAGGACGATATCCCGCTATGTCTTACCTATTTCGGCCGAATGGTGTCAGAAAATTCCACATAATCTCGGATGTAGTCTCCTTCATCAAACTCGTCAGAAGCAAACACCAAGCAGACGGCGTCTGCAGAAAAATTGTATAGATCTCTCCATGTAAGCGGGGGAATGTAGAATCCCACGGTTGGGTCGTCTGCGACGATTGTAACCTTCCCATTGAGATTCTCGAGCTCCATTGTAAACTGGCCTGCAATCGCGATCACAAATTGCCTGAGTTGTTTGTGGGCATGACCTCCTCGTTTGCTGTTTTCAGACAGTGAATGCAGGAAGTACACTCGCTGGATTTGAAAAAGATTTAGGTCTCCTGGCTCGCACACCGTCAAAGAGCCCGTCTGGTGAGTAACGGTTTTTAGGCTTATTTTTTGACCAGGGATCACATAGAAAATGTTACCCCAACTTGCGATGGTTATCGCAAGAAAAACCTCGTCTCGATCTGTTGAAAGAATTTCCGACGGCTGGTTGAGAGGTTTTTGCAACCCCTGACTGATCATCGGAAATCCCGGGGTTGGATTTCTAAAGTTCTAGCTGTGGCCAACGAGTTGCTTGAGAGCAGAAGCTAGCCGCGTCGGTTCAAGAAACCACGGCGAGGAGAGATGCTTATCGGAACCATTTGCAGCCTGAGTTTGGAGGGCGTAGAGGGTTGAGTTAGCAATCGAAGCAAGGTTTGCGAAGGGGTTCTCAGCGGAGATGTGCCGCGGTTTCCAAAGCAGTGCTTTCGCTCCTCCACTGCAAAACAGCAGATTAGTGAACGCGGCGCCCCCGGGGCCGGCAATGTACTCAGCGCTATGGAAAGTGGCGACCTGGTCAGCGAAACAATGTTCCTCTGGGCGGAAGATGGAGAAACCATAGCCTTCCGCGATTTCGATCAATTCTTTCTGGTTGGAGCTTCTCGTTCCTCCTTCGGGGCGCGCGACAAATATTCTCTCTGGCAAGTCCTGTTGGGATCTCTGTCTGTCGACCCCATCTAGAATTGCCTCACGAAAGAGCCTCATCAACGGCGTGTGGCAAGCCAGCGGAGTTCGCTTCGATTCAAGGAGCGAAAGCGGTGTGTCGTAAACAGGTGGTGGATTTACTACGACTGCCTCCCGCACGTGAAGTTCAACGTCGTTGTCCCAGATATAAATTTCACGCTCTCCAGAGATTGCCCGGACAGAGGCAAGCAGGTTCTCGTTTTCCAGTACGGCACGCGGGATGATGGCAGGATAATCATCGTTTACTTTCGCTATTGCATGAGCGATGAATAGGGAAGGCAGCGCGTTCACAATCCAGTGATAGTAGTTGTATGGGGCTCGCGAACCAACATAGATTCCCTTTGGTATGAACTCCCGTCTCCTGGCTTTTGCGGTTTCGATGAAGTGTCGCGATTGCCACAGTACTTTGCCGGCTCCGTTTCCCGTCATAACGCCAAAGTCCCACGGACCAGGTTCGTGGCGTCCCGCAATCAAGCATTGATTGCGGCTGTAAACCGCGTTGAATCGATTGGTCGGTTTGAAGTAGGCGTCAAGGAACTTGTGGACTTTGATTTCCGGGATTTCGCTGTTGCCGCTGTCTCGCTTAGGAGGTGAATCCAGCGGCGTGTCAAGAATTGAAGGACCTTGGTGTCGAGGGAACACAGACTTCACATGCACGGCTCCTTGAGAGAGATTAGTGGAGAGTCGATAGGTCTCCTTGTCGCCAAGGTTTACCCCCATAACCTGCAGCAGCCACCGTGTCGCCGCCTGTAGGACTCTCATAGTCCGCAACGAGAAGTGAAAGAAAACCAGAAGAGATAACACGGAAAGTTGGGGTCGCACTGCTGGTGCGTTAGAAGACTGAGAGGTTGTCACTTGCGCCCCGAGCGCTCGCTGGGAGTTGAGAGCGTTGCCGACCTCTTGAACTTGTTTTTTAGTTCCTCGAAAAAGAAAGCAACGAAGGTGTGGAATACCTTTTTGAATCCCGGACGAAACCTTGACGTGGGAAAAAGGCGTTTTCTTCCGCTTTTTTGGACCGACCAAAATAGCAAACTCAATGGGCTGGCAGCGCTAAACCTATTTCGCAACCAATTTGTGCCTTCAGTATCTGACGGCCAGTACGGAGTCAGGCACTCCCAGCCATTTGGCCAGACAACGTCTTCCATGAACAACGGATGCATCGATGGCTGATTGAAATTGGGAGTTGGAGCTTTACGGTCCCCTAATTTCAAAATTGGGGTGCCAAAATAGGCGCTCCCCCGGTTGAGTGGTCGGTGTTTTTTGTCCCGTATGGTGTCTGGAAAGGGAATTGGAGCCAAGAACGGATACGGGTGCAACGCAACAATATGTCCTTCAATTCTCGCCTCTTCTGCCATCTGTTTCTCTGAGCCCTTAAATCGCAGCGTGTGTTCGATTGAATTGTCGAGAGCGAATATACCGACGTCCGCCATTCCCAGGATTGAGGGAACCGATGCGAACGAATAATCGTCCCAGATGGAGTAGTAATCTGGTCTCTTCCCTCGGATGGGTAACTGTGAGTAAAAAGATATTTTGTTGCGCCTGTCTGCCGGCAGGGAGTTTCTAATCTGGTCGCAAGCGTCGATAATCTTCGAGTCCCACCACATCATCTGCATGTCAGCTTGAATGAAAGACACGTACCGGAATTCACCCGCGGCATAAGCCAATGCTCGGTTGTAGCACTGGTAGAGCGAACCTGTTCTGGGCCCGGACTGGTTCGGCTGAAGGAAGAACTGTATTCCACGATGGCTGGTTTCTTCGGCCATTCCTTCAACAATTCTCTTGTCATCATCTCCCACATAGTTATAGAAAGCAAAAATTTCCTCAGAACAAATTGATTTGACCGAATCTATACAGTTCTTGAAATAATGAGGAAGGCCCGCACCGACAACCACATTTACTAAATCCTTGGTCATCTTGGTTCAAGAGTCTTCCATCCAGAGGGTCTGAAAATTAGAGCTACACCAAAGAGGGTCTCTTGAAGTGAGGCGGGCCCGTTACTCCTCATCTCAATGAGGGACATTTTGACCTTCAAACAGGCCCGCACTCTCGGCTTTCTCCAGTGCGGCAGACATTGAAGTGATGACATGTTGGACTTGCGGCTCGCTCAGGTGCGGGCCGATTGGGAGGCTGAAAACATTCTCACCGCGGTTAGTGTTTTCCTTCAGAAAGTCTTGGAGATGAGGCGCTGAGCGGTAAGAATCTTGAAAAGGGGGATCTACCGGGTAGTGAACGAGCGTTTCAATTCCTGCCTCTAGTAATTCCGCTCGGAGCAACTCTTTGTGAGGCGAGGAGACAACGTATAGGTGCCACGCGGATTCAACTTCATTGCTCTGGCTAGGAGTCGAAAAGAATCCGTCGTCGGGTTGCGAAGCAGCGGCAAAAGCGTCCGTGTACGACTGGGCAATTTCGCGCCTCCTTTGATTCCAGGTTTCCAGGTAGCGCAACTTCACTCGCAATACCGAGGCCTGAAGTTCATCGAGTCGGCTATTCCGACCAATGATTTTGTGCACGTATTTTTGACTGGAACCATAATTTCTCAGAAGCCGCAGGTGACTTGCCAATTCCGCATCATTCGTCGTAATCGCACCGCCGTCTCCCAGTGCGCCAAGGTTCTTGCCCGGGTAGAAGCTCCACGCGACAAGATTTCCGTGGCCACCAATGCGCTTTCCTCTGTATCGAGCACCGTGCGCCTGGGCTGCATCCTCGATCACCTTCAATTGAAACTTCTCGGCAATCCTGAGAATTTCCGTCATATTTGCGGGGTGTCCAAAAAGATGAACAGGAATAATGGCCTTTGTCTTGGACGAAATCACGCCTTCAACCTGAGCTGAATCAATGAGGTGGCTCCCCGGTTGGGACGGAACTGGGATCGGAACAGCTCCGACATTGGAGACTGCCATCCACGTCGCGATAAAGGTGGTTGCTGGAACGATAACCTGATCCCCGGGCGTAACTCCCGCGGCTAGTAAAGACAGTTCGAGAGCATCGGTGCCATTGCCGACCGCAACGCAATGTTTCACGCCGCAATATTCAGCCCACTCTTTCTCAAAACCCTCGACTTGAGGCCCATGAATGAATGTCGAAGATTCCAAGACAGCGGCGATAGCAAGTTGGATCTCACTTCGTATGCCGGAATTGTTTGTTGGGAGAGAAAGAAAGGGAACTTCCATGAGATTTCCTTTTCGTCTGGTTGGCATGCGCTTTCGAAAATCGTAAACATTTGGGATTCTGTTTTATGAGCCAAACCAAATGGTTTCGAATCAAGAACTGCTGACGCTGCGTGAGAGCCGAGAGCATTCTGGTGGGACTGTTTGAGTGTACTTTCCGAGAAGAAGCAAGCCTTCACAGTCTATTGCTCAGTTTGGGCCCCACCTCGTTAGAAGTGAGATGCGTCAGTCGTTTACTCATGGAAGATGGCCCGAACTCCGCACAAAAGGTTTCGAGACAGCTGCCATAATTCCATTTTTCATCCTCATCATTGCGTACACCGTCGGTCGGACAATCTCAAAGAACCGAACCAAAAATCGTGCTGGCGGCTGTGGAAGCCTCGCCAGGAATCTGGCAACTGGAGAATAAGAATTAAACGTCTCCACCAGTTCTAAGAGCACACCCCTGTCACTTTTGGAACAGATAGACGCATACCGGAGAGCTTTAGCTCTAGACAGGTGGCGTTTGATTCCTAGTCGCGTTTCCCTTATTCCGTTTGGTAGGAGAGTGTCATATTTTCTTAGTCCACGAATCGTGCGTATTTCAGAAAAATCCCATCTCTTCTCCGCTTGCCGGAGATGAACCAATGCAAAATCGAGTACCTGCGTCGAAGGATCGGACGCTTGCGACAGACCATCCCAAAGCGCGCCAAAGAGCTCATGGGAGGTGCCACTATAACGCTTGTAGTTTCGGACTTTGAAAAGGTCAGCGCGAAAAATAAACGCCCCAAAGTGAGCTGCCCCTAACGTCGCCTGTCCGATTCCGTCGAGGTCGGAGTACGTCCCGGGTTTCCAGTCTTTCTCTGGTGGGATCGGAGGGCCAAGGTCAGAGAAGTCGTCTTTTGAGAAAGATTGCGCCCTTCCAATGATTGCGCTTAGCGGCGCGCCACTGAGTCGTGCGTTCGAGATGGTGTTGAGCACTTCGCTAATCGCACCGTCAGCTAGATGGTCATCGTCGCCGATAATCCAAACGTAATCACGATTGGTGTTCTCCATGATTTTTACCTCGTGACTGGCCGCCGAAATCTGCGGGGAGATTTGCCTAAATTCTGTCCCGTAAGACGCGGCAATGCCGAGGGTCTCAGCGCCGGTGCCGTTGCCGGACACTAACACTTCAAGGTCGGTTCCACCTGGCTGGCTTCTAATTGACGTCAGACAAAGCCTGAGAAAGTCTTCCCGCCCGTCAACTGTCGGAATTACTATTTGGACTAACTTGAGAGCCTCTGCCTGGTTTCGCGAGAGAGCCGATTCTGACCCATTGGCGTAAATACGACCCACCTTTTTATGGCACGATTTTCGCTGGGGAAAATCACAATCGTTGTTCGGCGACTCTCTACAATACCGCCACCACTCCACTCACGATCTCTCTCTTGAAGAAAAACTCAAAATCAGAGGACCTGAACCCACGAGGCACAGGGAGTGCCAGTATTGCGAGTAAGACGCTTGCTTGAGGCAGTCCACATATTCTTTCCGGAATGTCAAAACCGGCTCGTATGCAGCTGAATAATTTGGCGAGGGTTTCAGGTCCTTTATGCTCAGATTTTTCCATCCTAGCGAGGAGTAAAAGGAATTCCTGTCGGGCGCAACTTCATAAAATTTCTCGTCATCGGCTAGTTACATTGCTGGAACTCTGCGCCGAGCGCCGCCATGCTGCCGTGGAGCATTGAGCCGATTACCAAATCAAAACGGGATTATTGGCGTTCGAGCTCGTCGAGGGATTAGGGAAAAGAGTTCCGGCTCGCTCTGGGCCAATTAGTCAAATTCGACTCTTGCTGGCCCTCGGCAGACTTCCAATCAAAGATGTCTGCGCATACGATTGGCGACTACGAGAGTGGCCCGGAGGTAGAAGGCGAAGATGCACAAACGTCGAATTGAATCGCCCTGGGTTTGTTGGAGATTTCATACTTGGGAAATGAGGATGGAGTCATGGACAAAAACAACAGGACAGGTCGGAGGTATTCGGCTGATGAGAAAGCTGCCGCGGTTCGGATGGTGAGAACCCTGAGGGCGGAACTGGGAACGGATCGTGGGACGGCGCAA
>Ga0209702_10010153_pt1 | contig 10202 bp, 10 predicted proteins | sample FRY01_FD_187210 | JGI IMG/M metagenome (GOLD analysis project Ga0209702, IMG submission 187210) | Freshwater microbial communities from Lake Fryxell liftoff mats and glacier meltwater in Antarctica - FRY-01 (SPAdes) (version 2) | ecosystem: Environmental > Aquatic > Freshwater > Ice > Glacier...
CTGGTTTATTAAAACAAAGCGCGGCGATGTCTGGTTTATTAAAACAAAGCGCGGCGATGTCTGGTGTATTGAAGCAAAGCGCGGCCCTCACGTGGCGTTTGTGCGGAAGACGCCGTCGTGCATGGTGTGGATTTCGAGCTTCTTGTCGGGGCTGCTGGGGAAGTTGATGAGCATGAGCCGCTCGGTGTGCAGGAGCTTGCCGTACCTGCGCACCTGCTCGAGGTGCTCGGGCTTGACGCTGAGGATCGCCTTGAGCTCGACGACCATGCTGCCGTCGAGCACAATGTCGGCGCGCACTGTGCCGATCTGCGTGTTGCGGTAGTGGATGGGCAGCACGCGCTCGCACTCGCAGTGCGTGCCGTCCGAGAGCAGGTCCAGCACGATGGCCTTGTGGTATATGTTCTCAAGCAGCCCGCCGCCCAGCGCGCGGTGCACGTTCCGCGCGATGCCGCTGACGTAGGCGTAGTCGACGACGCGCTTGCCCTCGCGCTGCGGCGGCGCGCTCGGCTCCATCGCTGCGCCGGCTGGACGTTTGGGGGCGGCGGCGGCGGCGGCGGCGGCGGCTAAAGGGACACGCGCGCGCGCGCCCGGGCCCGGGGATGCGGGCTCGCCCCCCGCGCGCCTCAGCACTCGCACTCGGGGCAGGTACACTGCGAGGCGTCGTCGACAAAGGGGCAGGGGGGCGTGCGGTGCTGCGCGACCACGCCGCGGTGCTGCGCGATCTCGACGGCGGTGAGGCTCTTGATGCACATTTTCGCCACGTTCTCGCCCTCGGTGATGAGCTTGGGCTGCAGGCCGAAGACGGGCCACAGCAGCAGCTGCATGGGCAGCGCCGCGCGCAGCCCTTCGCACGGCGAGAGGAACACGTGCCCGTCGACGAGGATGCCGTCAATGGCAATGTAGAAGAGCGCGACCACAAAGTTGATCATCTTTTCGTTGTTGATCTTGAAGTCGTACGGCCTGGGCAGCGTCAGCCGCATCACGAGCTCGACCATTTCGCGCATCACCGGCTGCAGGTGCCGCATTGGCGGTGTTGCGTCGGGGAGCGGCGGCGTGCGGGTGCCGCGCACGGCGTGCATCGCGTACTGCAGGGCGTCGATGATCTTGATCGTCTCGAAGCACTGCCGGCTGCGCTTGACGTGCCGCGCAAAGGCGAGCGAGACCTTGCGGGTGTAGGACTGCGCCTCCATCTCCCGCGCCTTCTGCGCCTTGTCGGACCACAGCAGCAGCGTCGCGGCCTCGGTGCACATCCGCCACATGTACTCCACCTCGTCCGCCATGGCCGGCGGGCGGCGCACGTGCGGCGCCGGCGCGCAGCCGCGCGCGCCTGCCGCGTCGCAGCCCCCGACGCCCCGGCTGTTGTTGTAGGCCGTGCTGGCGATGTTGACGTCAAAGAGCGAGCACGTCGAGAGCACGATGCCCGTGAGCGTGCACACGGTGCTGCTGTCGGCCTGCTGCTCGGTGCAGCACGGGACGACGTTGTGCGCGTTGCCGCACTGGTGCACGACCCCGCACAGCGCGCACCCCACGCAGTCGGCGTCGATGTACTCCCACGCGTGCTGGTGGCCGGCATAGAGCGGCGGCAGCAGGAAGCTCCCGCGCCGGGCCCGCCACCAGCACAGACAGCGCTGGCTCGCGGCGCTGCGGCCGGCGCCGCCCGCGGGGCGCGGCGGCGGCATGTGCGCTGTAAGCGCGTGCCGGCGCGCCTGCGCTTCTGTCGCGTGTGCGCTGTAAGCGCGTGCCGGCGCGCCTGCGCTTCTGTCGCGTGTGCGCTGTAAGCGCGTGCCGGCGCGCCTGCGCTTCTGTCGCGTGTGCGCTGTAAGCGCGTGCCGGCGCGCCTGCGCTTCTGTCGCGTGTGCGCTGTAAGCGCGTGCCGGCGCGCCTGCGCTTCTGTCGCGTGTGCGCTGTAAGCGCGTGCCGGCGCGCCTGCGCTTCTGTCGGTGTTTTTAGTTGTAGGCGCGGCGCGCGGGGTTGGCGGCGCGCGCGGTTCCTGCGTATATATGCACGCCCCCCGCCGCGCGGCCACCCTCGCGGCCGGGATGGCCATGTCGGCTTGCGGCGCGGAGCCCGCGCGCACGAGCCCCCGCAGGCGCAACCTGCGCGTGGACACCACCCGCGCGAACCCCGCGCCCTCGCCCAACGCGCGCCGCGTCCTCGTGCTCTCGCCCGCGCGCACGCCGCCGCCGCGCTACGCGCGGTCGCGAAGCCCGCGCGCGCCGGGCGGCGCCATGTCGCGCTTCGCCAGCACGTGGTGCACGAAAATGTGCCCCCATGCGCGCTGCAGCGACCGCGCGTGCACCTTTGCGCACCGCCGCTGCGAGCTGCGCTGCATGTTCTTCTGGGGGCATCTGGGGTGCCGCAACGCGCGCTCCTGCCGCTTCCGCCACGAGTGACGCGGCGGCCTCACGGGCCGCCGCGGAAGGCAGACAGCAGCTGCAGCGGGACGTCGTCTTCGTCGTCGCTGGCGGTGTCGGCCGCGGGCGCGGCGGGCGCGGCGGGCGCGCCAATCGCGATGACGTTGACGACCTTTCTGCAGAGGTGGCCGCCCTTGCGCGTGAGCGCGGCCAGGTCCGCGCGCGTCCGCCGGCCCGCCTGGTCGTAGATCCGCCACGCGCTCTTGCTGCGCCCGACGTCGACGAAGAGGGCGTGGGCGTTGGTGTGCAGGATGTAGCGCGTGTTGGCCGTCGCCGCGGTCTGCAGCCAGCGCCGCACGCTCTGCCGCACGGTCGGCTGCACGCAGTGCGAGCAGCGCGCGTGGTGGTGCGCCAGCACCGCGAGCGTCTCGCTCAGCGTGATGCTGCCGCGGCGCTTGTGCTTGCCGCGCTGGCGCTCCCGCTGCCACTGCCGGCGCTTCTTTTCGCCGAGGATCGCAGACATGTCGTCGAGGGTGGCGTCAAACGCCCGCTCCGTCGAGGGCATCGGCAGATTGCACGCGTACAGCAGCGCCAGCACACCGCAGAAGCCGTACTTGCGCAGCGCCTGCGGACACACCCTGTACCGCATGGAAATATCAGTGTAACAGGCCTGGGTCAATAAACAGTGTACGCATTGCCTTTTTTTTTGGGCACGGGGCTTTATTCAAAACGCACACTCTCGGGCTGCCCCCCCCCACCGTGCTTTCGCTAGCGTGCCTTGGAAATGCGCACGCGGTACGCGTGCCCGGCCGCGCACACGCCCGACACGGAGCCGTACGTGCGCAGCCGAGCGCCGTCAAAGTGCGCGGTTGTAGTCGGAATGGCCACGCACAAGGGGCACAGCACCTCGTAGCGCTCTCCGACAAAGGGGCATACGAGCACAGTGGGGCAGCCCGCCGCTGCCGGCGGCGACGGGCGCGGGAGCGCTGGTGCGCCGCCGGGAGCGGGCGCATCAGCCACTGGCTTCGCACGCGCGCGCTTCTGGGCCGCATGCGCGCCCATCGCCGCCGCCGCCGGCGGCGCCATCCGCGCGCCCATCGCCGCCGCCGCCGGCGGCGCCATCCGCGCGCCCATCGCCGCCGCCGCCGGCGGCGCCATCCGCGCGCCCATCGCCGCCGCCGCCGGCAGCGCCATCCGCGCGCCCATCGCCGCCGCCGCCGGCAGCGCCATCCGCGCGCCCATGGTCGTGGCCACCGGGATGAAGCACCACGACTCCATCGGCAGGATGCGCGTCCACCGCACGAGCTTGTCGGGCTGCGCGAGCAGCCGCTCGCGCATTTGCGGGTCGGCGAGCTGGAACATGCCGATGACGGCCTCGCGGTCCGCGCGGTCGAGCACGTTGCCCAGGCCCCACACCGTCTCGAGCACGAGCTTGACGGTGCCCTCGACCTTTGGCATCTCGCGGTACTGCCCGGTCGGGCGGTGGATCTTGGCGAGGCGCGCGCGGCAGTCGCAGAAGCACTTGACGTACACGTCCGGCGGCGCCGCGCCGTAGCGCACCACCACCGCGAGCGCGTTGTTGTTGCTGTGCGTGTGCCGCTGCCCGGTGATGAGGTCCGCGGGACACTGCTTCGGGCCCTCGATGTAGAACTTGGACACGTCCTCCAGCGCGATGGCGCCGTGCAGCAGCTGCAGGCGCACCGCCGGGGGGATCTCGCTCGGCGGGGTGCTCGCCGAGAGCGGCATGCGCTTCACCTGCGTGCACTCCCGCACAAAGAGGCGCGTAAAGTGCTCCGGCAGCGTGTCGGCGGCGACCGGCGCGGGGTCGTGCTGCAGCGAGCCCAAGCCGTCGCCCGCCGGGGCCCCGGCGCCGTCGGCGGAGGGCTTGCGCCGCTTCTTGCCCGCGGGGAGCGCCGCGGGCTTGTCCGCGGCGTCCACGTACACGTAGGGCGCGGCGCCCGGCTGCGACGCCAGACTCTGCAGGCGCAGCGCCGCCTCGGACTCGCCGCTGGCGCCGAGCAGCACAAAGGGCGTCACGCTGCCGATCTTGCTGGAGCCCACGGTGCGCAGGCACCGGTTCTTCGTGTAGACCTGCGCACCGCACGCGCTCAGCGCGCACACGCACACGCAAGCACACGCGCGCGCGCACGCACCGTGAGGTCGATTTTCTTCGCCATGTCGCCGCCGAGCCCCAGCGAGGCCACGAAGCGCTTGGCGTTCCCGTCGTGGTTGTTGGCAAACACAATGTCCGGGCAGGTGACGTGGTAGCTGTTCTTGGTGCGCCCCTCCGCCGCCCGGCTCGAGCACGACACCACGAAGCGCAGGTCCGCGCGCACCTCCCCCGCGCGCTTGTGGTTCACCTTGTGCACGATGCACTCGCAGATCTTGCCCACAACCTCGTGCCGGCTGTCGGGCTCCCCGAGCCACTCGACGTCGAGGTAGAGGCAGACCGGCGCGTCCTGGCGCAGGAGCTCGTAGCCGTTGCGCTCCGCGGGGTGGCGCGCGTCCAGGGCCGCGAAGTAGCGCTCCGGCGTCGGGAAGAACGCGTAGCACTTGACGCAGGCCTCCTTCGCGTTGAGGCGGTCCCAGCCCACGCACATCATCTCGGCGGCCGCGGCGGGCTCCGCCGCGGCCGCCATTTCCGCGTGGTACGCCAGCATCTTCGACTGCGTCGGGAACCACGTGCCGTACTTCGGGAGCCCCGGCTTCGCCTGCGGCCACGACATGCGCGCGCCCAGCGACCCCCGTCCGCACGCGCCTCGAGCGCAACGCCGATCCCGTTGCGCAGCCCCCACCCCGGGGCTCGGGTCTGTGCGTTTTTCCCGCGACTTGTTTTCTTGCGACCCCTCCGCCAAAATTCACCATACCGACCCCTCGCCTGCGGCCGTCTGCATTCGGCATGATGCCCCTGGTGCGAGGCGCGGCGTGGGCGCTGCTGTTGGCGTGGCTCGGCGCGCGCGGCGCGCTCTTGCGGGTGTCTGCCCTGCACACCCCGCCCGTGCTGCCCGGGCGGCACGGCGCGCGCGCGCTCCCCAGGGGCGGGGTGTGCGCGCAGCGCGGGCTGCGGGAGGCCGACAGACGCGCCCGGGGCAACTCGAGCGACGACGCGCGCCCGGCGGTGTGGTACGCCTTTAGCGCCTACGAGCCCTGCGGCGACATGTTCCGCAACTCGCGGCGGCCGCCGTGGAGTGCGTGAGCACAGGCAGCGCGGCAGCTGCTGCTGGCCCGCGGCGATGAGCTGCGTCTGAGGGTGTTTTTATTAATAAACTATGCCTAGCGCTCCCAGCAGCACTGTTCGATTTCGATATCAGCCTGGCCTGTGTGCTGCAGCTTGAGTGTGTAGTTGACGCCGTGCACCGTGCCGAATATACACTGCGCCATCTGGAACATTTGGTGTGTGCGATCCAAGGGCACGCCATTCTTTTTGGACAAGGTCACGACCCGGTTGTGGATGTTGCTCAACCAGACTGGCGGGTTCGACTCGATGTACTCGTGCGCTTTCCGGCAATAATTTTGCGTGATTTTCCCCCAGTTGTAGTCCGTCATTTTCGTTTGCATCGCGTCGATCCGAACTGGGTCTAGTGCCAGGTCTATGATGGCGCGCGCAAAGTCCCCGTCGTGCGAGTAATTCGCACGGTCCAGGAAAGTTGCAGGATAGCCGCGTTCTCTGGCCAAGCGCGCCCCGTTCCCCTTGTACACTGGAATGGCTCCGTAGTTCATCGGATGGCCCAGTTTTTCATCGAGTGCCTCGGTTTCTGGGTCCTGCGAGCGCGGCACGGCTATGATCATTTTGGAGTCTAGCGCTGGTTCGTCGCCCCCTCTCCTGAGGTCCTTGTATCTTTGTTTCGAAGACCCTGCCCCGCACAGCCCATTATATTCGAATCGGAGGCCTGCCTTTTCTATTGCTGCACGCAGCATCCCGACAAACTCCTCTCTGGGATTGGACGTAGGCGTGTTGCAGTGCGAGCTCGTGTAGAGAACATCAATCGAACGTTTCGACGAGCGAGTCATGTTGCGGTTCCCCCCTGACATAAGACGTTGCATCGGAAAGAAGAACACGTTCAACGGCCTCTTGGCCCGCGGTATCTCCATGCTGAGCACGAGATCATACTGCAGCGACCGCTGCCGTGAGCGCAGCGCCCCCCCCGGCTCGCCGTCTATGTAAATGCGGTATGGTCTGTGCCGCTGCATCGGCGCGCCAGAAATCCCGCCCGGCGCCGCCACGCTGCGGTCAGAAACTGGGACCTGGGCCGCTCTTTGCGCTGGTATCGGCGTTGTCGATGAATTCGTCCCGGAAAACGCCGGCGTCTCTGCGATGTGCGGACGAAGTGCCCTCTTGCGAGCATCATTGTCCGCGTGTGTGTTATTTTCAAAGTCCAGACGCACTCTCGGGCCCGTCGCGTTCTTGGCAGAGGCTGGGATCTGGCTCGCTCTTTGCTCTCGTGTCAGCGATGTCGATGCATTCGCCCCGGCAAACCGCGCCGTCTCTGCGATGTGCGGAAGAATTGCCCTGTGGCGAGCATCACTGTCCTCGCGCGTATTAGCAAAGACCCGGAGCGCAATATAAATCAAATTCAACACGAACAGAAGGATCAAAAAAGATACTCTCTGCCCGCAGGAAACAGCCATCGCTGCAGACAATCCCAGGAGTCGCTGTGGAATGGTCGACGATCTGACGCGTGTTTTGCAGACACACCTTCATACGCTGCTCTCGTTTTGTTTTTTTACAACGAAATAACAATCGGGCGCGCGCCGCGCGGTGCTACGGCTGCGCCGCCAAGCCCCCCCCGAGCAGGCGCACGATGCCCGCGAGCCGGGCTGCAGGCCCCGGCACCCCGCCGCGGGGATCGAGGACCCGCCGCACCATGTCGCCCCCGAGCTCGGCGCCCTCCCCCTGCATCAGCCGCGCTTGCGTGCCCATGGCAACCGCGAGACAGTGCCTGGCGGCGAGCCAGAGGAAGCAGCCCGCGGTCATGTCCGCGGGAAGCGGCTTCCGCGTGGGCCTCAGATACCCCGCATCGCCCCCCCACGTGTAGATCTGGCCGTCCACCGTCACGGCGACGGACTCCCTGGCCCCGGCCGCGATGCACACCACCCTGGTGTCGGCGCTGCGGTCAAAGAACGCGACGCGCGTCGGGGCGGGGAGATCCGGCGCGTCCGGCGCCCTGCCCCCGTTTCCGCACCCGAGCACGCCCCCCCGGCTGCGGCCGCACGCCCACAGGCCGCCGTCGCTGGTCGCCAGCAGCGAGTGGTGCGGGCCGCAGGCCGCCGTGAGCACCGCCAGGTCCGACAGGGCGGCGCGCGCGAGCTGCGTGGGCACCAGGCGGTCGAGCTGGTCGCCCACGCCCAGCTGCCCGGCCCCGCCCTCGCCCCACACCCAGAGCGACCCGTCGGCGTGCACGGCGGCGGTGTGGCAGCCCCCCGCCGCCACCATCACGACCGGCCCCGGCAGCGCGCTCCCGAGCGCGCGCGGCGTGGTCAGCGCGTGGGTGTAAGATCGCGTATTCTCGTAGCTCACGTCCGCCGGCTCGGCGCCGTGCCCGAGGGCGCCGTGCCGAGGGCGCCCCCAAGTCCACACGCCGCCCCCGGCGTCCACCGCCACGCTGTGGTGCGCGCCCGCTGCTACCATCGACACGATGACCTGCTGGAACCCCCCGGCCTGCACGCGCACGAGACACCCGTTCTGGAAGTGCTCCCGCCCGAAGCCCGTTGCGCCCGAGGCGTAGTCGCCGGTGCTGAACACTTGCCCGTCGGCCGTCAGGACCAGCGTGTGCGACGCGCCGCACGCAGCCATCACCGCGCGCGACGGCTTGCCGGCGCGCGCCGGCGGGATCGCGTACGCATAGCACTGGTCCGCCTGCAGCGGGCGTGGAGAGGCCGGGTCGTACAAAAGCCTCCCCCAGTAGAAGACGCGGCCGTCTGCCAGCACGGCGCAGGAGTGGCGCGGCCCGCACGCCACCATCACCACGGCCGTCTGCACCTCCGACGCGCCAGCATGGTGCGAGTTCGCGAGCGTCGGGTCCGCGGCGTACTCGTACGTGTGGTTGCCGATCCCGAGCTCCCCGTTGTCATTGTCCCCCCACCCCCACACGGAGCTGCTGCCGTTGCGGTCGCGCAGCACGGCCAGCACGCATCCGCGCGCCGCGCCCCCGCACGCGACGGACATTCGTCATGCCGCCCGGCAGTGGCGAGTCGCTTATATATGCTGCGGCGGGGCCACCGCAAGCGCAGCCGCGCCGCTGCCCCGGCCGAAGATTGCCGCGGACGCCGTGCCAGGGCATCGGCGCGCGTGCCGGTGCGCCTGGCATCGGGCACCGCGCCGCGCGACCCCGGGGGCCCGGGTTCCGAGGGCATGCTGCGCCCGCTCCGCTGAGCGGGCGCGCCCGCTGTCTCTGCCGGCACTGCACGACGGGTGGGCTTTGTGTGCTCGTCGGGGCGGCGAGACACCCCGTATCCCGGGACCCGGGACTCTGGGATTTGAGCACGCCGTGGGGGTGTGCCGTGCTCCCCGCCACAGACTGCGCGATTCCGCATGCTGGAGCCCGCCTGCCGCCATTCACAAGGTTTCAACACCTGCTGCTGCGAGACAGCCCCCGCTGCTGCGTATGTGCAAGCTGTGTTCCGAGCGCAAGCGCCCGCAAGCACGCACGAGTATATATCCGCGCCCAGCGCCCCTCCTCTGGCACCACACACACCCATGGAGATGGATATCTGCCAGCTGGCGTCAATCGAAGGCAAGTCAGGACCTGTAATCGGCATGTTCTCGGCGCCGCCGTCCGTTGCCTGCGCGAACGACCCGCGTTCCGACCGGTGTGCGCATAGCACAGACGCGTCTTCCAGTGAATGTCAGCGGCGCAACCCAACGTGTGCAAAACAGCTGCGCCAGGCGCTGGAAGACACCTGACCGACTTCCCACGCTCCTCGGGGGAAGGGGCTGCGCCAGAGACGAGTGATAATTTGTCGGTGCATATCACACGCAGGCGCGCCATGTCTCGTGACGCACAAAGCGCATCTCGCACAGTCGTTCCCGATGGCCGAGAGGGAGGGGGCCCTCGTGCAGTATCTGCTGCGCTACATGCGCGGCCTCGCCGAGCCGCAGCACGGCTCGCACACGGTGATCCTCCGGCGCGAGACGACAAACAACAGCTTCCAGATCCTCACCGTCCAGCGCGGCCGACACACGACCATCGCGCACCTCAAGGCCGAGTGTGCGCGAGAGTTCCGCATGAGCCGCGCGGACGCGTGCCGTCTGATACTACGCTGTGAAAACGACGACGCGGAATTCGACGACAGTGCCACGCTGGGCGCGCTGGGCCTGTCCGACGTCACCGTGATGCGCGTGAGTGAGGGCATACGCTTGCTCGACGCGCGCGCGATGCTGCTGTAGCCACCCAACACCACTTGGAGGTCCAGCGGTGCTTTATTGAATAAAAATACCGTACCAACATTCGAGCCGCCGCGTGCCAGGCACGCACGCCCATGCTTGCCCACCCTCAGATGCACACACACACGCCCATTCTCCCAAACGCGTTCTCACACACACACACACGCCAATTCTCCCATACGCATTCTCGCGCCCGCGCACGTACTCGCCTATCCCCCCACACGCATTATGTCTCGCAGACACACACGCACACACACACACACACACACACACACACACACGCACACACACACACACACACACACACACACACACACACACACACACACACACACACCCACGCACACACGCGCACACACACACACACACACACACACACACACGCACACACGCGCACACACTGCCGCCGGCTGGCCGAGGGTCCTCACGACAGCACGTTGCTGCTGTGGTACCGATGCAGCAGC
>Ga0209702_10010155_pt1 | contig 10196 bp, 5 predicted proteins | sample FRY01_FD_187210 | JGI IMG/M metagenome (GOLD analysis project Ga0209702, IMG submission 187210) | Freshwater microbial communities from Lake Fryxell liftoff mats and glacier meltwater in Antarctica - FRY-01 (SPAdes) (version 2) | ecosystem: Environmental > Aquatic > Freshwater > Ice > Glacier...
CCTTCAAAAAACATTGCCGCTCCTAAAAGTGGTCCGCAACAAATGAACCCGGTTCCCTCACGAATGGCACAGTGGACTGGACCGTGACCTTTTCGGTCAGCGTCACCGGCACGGATGCGGCCGGCAAAGCGTTTGCGCATACGATTCGGCCCCCAGTGTCTCGGTAGGGTTTTGCGATACAGACATCGCCGGCCCGATTCCGCGTTAACGGCAGCGGTTTGCTTCGTCCCCTGGTAGAGTTCTCACGAGGATCCTAACGATGAAGATAACGAGAATGTCCGCATGGTTAGTGGTCGCTGCTGCTGGGCTTTGGTTGCCGGTCGCTGCGCCGGTTTTCGCCCAGAATGCCCCAGAATGCCCCGCCGTCTTCAAAGGGGTGCGAGCCAGTGAGATTACGCTTTCGCCGTGCGGCGAGTTTCTTGCGGCGGCGGGCTACCAGGATGAGACCGATGAGGCCATCGCCCTTCTGATTGTGTGGAACCTAAAGACCAAGAAGGAGGTGTTTCGCCATCGCGATCCCGAAGGTGGTTTCGAAACCGTGGCGTTCAGGCCGGACAGCAAACTTCTCGCCGCTGCGGGTGTTGGGTCCCTTAAGACTGCCAAGGTTTGGGAGTTTCCATCCGGCAAGGAAATCGCCCGGTTGCAAAGTGATGAGATTGTCGACTGTCTACGGTTTTCCCCGGACGGCAAGTTTCTCGCCATGACTACGCGTGTTCCGGAACCCGAGGACGACGCTCGTGGGCAACGCGCCGCCATTGTATTTTTCGACACGGAAAAATTTAAGAAGACCGTGACGCTGCGCGCTTATGAAAAGACGATTAGTAAACTGGCCTTTTCGCACGATGGCAAGGATGTAATAGCCGGGGACGCGGGCGGGGTATTGCATTGTTGGTCATGGAGGTTCCGCAACGAGGGAGATTTTCCAACATTTAGAGAGCGCATTGCAAGGCTACTGTCTGTCAATGTTGCCACGGAAAGCAATGCCAGCAGGTGGGAATCTATGCTGCGGGCTGTCGCTTTTGGCAACGCCAGCAACCTATGCGCTTCCGGAGGGGGCAGAGGCCAAATCCAGGTCATTACCGATTTGACGGACCCCGACAAGATGGCCAAGGTCCACAAGCTCTTGCCTGCGCTGACGGGAAACGAGGATGCGTTTATTCTCTCTCTAGCGTTTAGCCCCGACGACAAATGGTTGTTCGCTAGTGGCTGCGAGTTGCCGCCGGGAAAAAAGTTTGGCGTGGTCGGTACCCTTCAGGTTTGGAATGTTGCGGAAAAAAAACTGCATGTCGATCTGCTCAAAGATGTCAAGTACCTCGTCCTCAGCATGGCGATCTCACGCGATGGTCGAACGCTGGTGGCAGGTTGCAACGATGCGACCGTAAGAGTTTGGGCATTGCCCAAGGAATTTCACGCATCTGCGCCCAAGGGGCAGCAATAACCAGGGCCGGAAATTGGAAAGAAAAAGCTGCCGTGGCACGAATGTCATGAGGTTAAGCTACAATTCTCTATATTTTCAGGCGGTTGCAACCGTTTCCATGTTTCCGATCTGCACGCCACCGTTTTACAATTGATGGGCTTTGACTACAGGCATTTGAAATATTTTTATAATGGACTTGATCAAAAGCTTACCGGTACTCTAGACCGGAAAATTATCACTAAAGCCTTGGCTTAAACGAGTTACAGGAAGAATCAGTTGCGTTGAGCGAGAAGTCTCGAAAAATGTCCAGAATTAGCTTGAATTGTTCTTTCCCAGATTTATAATCCTTCGAGATAACTGTTAGATGTCATCCAACAGCAAAATCCGCTTCGGAGGCCGCCCGTGCCTACTAGAATGGTCCATACCCGTTCTCTGCAAACTGCCTTTCACGAGGCACGGAGGGACCACCAAGCGCGCCGGTTTGCGGCTGCGATTGCGGGATATCGAGCGTTCATTAAGCTTGATCCCACCCATGCCCAGTCGTGGCATGGTCTGGGTATTGCATGTTTGCAAATCAACGAAAATGGCCCCGCAATAGATGCCCTTCAACATGCAGTTTCTCTCGACGGGACTAATGCGGTCTTCCACAACAATCTTGGCGTAGCGCTGCTCGCAGGTGGAATACTTGACAAGGCGAATAACGCCTTCGCCCACGCAGTCCGTCTTGATAACGATTATGCCGATGCACTAGCCAATCTGGGAATGGTTCACAAGGAACAACGAAGAACGGCAGAAGCCATTCAGTTCTATCGGGAAGCGCTGCGCAGTCAACCAAAGCACATCAACGCGTTATTCAACCTTGCGAATCTTCTTTATGAAGAAGGGGAATTAGAACAGGCTAGCGCCCTTTATCGAGATGCACTCCATGCGGGTGGTCCGCGCAGCGATATTCTTAATAATCACGGGCGTGTCCTGTTGGATCTGAGCCAAGTGAACGAGGCCATCGACGCTTTTGAGCAAGCGCTTATTGCAGACCCTGGCAACGGTGAAGCCGCTTTCAACGCAGCAAAGGCGTACGCAAAAAAAGAAAACTGGCAGCAGGCCGAGCGATTTTTCACGACCGCATCTTGCCTTCGTCGGAACAAGTCCTTGTGGCGCTATCAGCGTCTCGGCCTTTGCCCGACGGTATTCCAGAGTATTGCGGAACTCGATGATTACCGTGCAGAGCTGAATCGACATCTGGATGACGCAATTCAGGTTGGGATACAAGTGGATCTTGATGAGTTGGCGTTCGACGGGTTCGTTCCGTCTTTCAACCTTGCTCATCATGGGCGCAGCAATCGCCATCTGCTTGAGAAATTCGCTTGTTTGTACAGTCCGCACATTTCGAAGCGTAATCCTCTGCCCTTTTCGCAGGGGGCGAAACGAGTCGGATTTGTGGTAACATCCCCGCATGTCGGAAGCTTCTTGCGTACTCAAGGCGGAATCGTTGAAAGACTCGATCCCGCTCGCTTCCGCATATTCCTGTTTTGCGACGATGCAGGAATCAAGAAAATGCGTGCGGCAATCTGCCGCAATGACATTCATTGGATCCCCTTCTCGCGACGATTCGGTGACGCTGTAGCGACCATCGCTGCGGCCAAGTGCGATGTGCTTTATTTCCACAAAGTTAGTGCCGATCCTCTGGGTTATCTGCTGCCGTTCGCCCGTTTGGCGCCCGTTCAGTGCACAAGTTGGGCCACGCACTTTACAAGCGGCGTAGGCGAAGTCGATTACTACCTATCCTCCAACCTCGTCGAGTCGGCTGACGCAGCCAAGGAATACACTGAACAGCTAGTCCGGTTCAAAACCTTTCCAGCTTACGAGAAGAAACCTCCCCGCGTCCCCCCGGCCGCTCGCTCCGATTTTGGATTGCCCACACAGGGTGCACTCTACCTCTGCCCGCAGCGGCTGGCGAAGTTTCATCCGGCACAGGATGAGCTCTTTCGCCAGATTCTTGAAGAGGATGAGGCGGGGACGATCGTGATCCTATCGGCAGATGGGTCTCCCGCGCTGGACCATCTGCTAACACGCTTCCAACGGACGCTCGGTGCAGGCGCCAAGAGGATACGAATTCTGCCGTCCCAGAGCGCCGTCGGGCTTGCGCAGTTGATGTCGGTCTGTGACGCATTGCTCGACATTCGACATTACAGCGTGAGCCTCATGGCCAAGGATGCGTTTGCTGCGCAGCTTCCAATCGTCACTTATCCTGGGGATCTCAAGGTAGAGCGGTACACCCTCGGCTTTTACCGGAAGATGGGCATTGAAGACCTGATCGCCACATCGGCCGAGGGCTATGTCCGCCTGGCGATTCGCCTTGGAAACGAGCCAGATTTTCGTCGTGAAATGAAGAATCGCATTGCGCTTGCCAGCGATCTTCTGTTCGATGACCGTCAAACGATTCGGGAGTTCGAAGATTTTGTAGACACTGTTACACTTGCTTAGGGAATAATGTCTGTCGAGTCTGTTCCTTGCACAGCGACTAACACCCAGCGAATGGAGGGCACTATGCTTAGCTTCTCAAAACTGTGGAAGGCGTTGATGGGTGATCGGTCCCAAGGCACCCATGTTACTGGTCGCAAGAAACCCAACTTCACGCGCCTGCTCGTCGAGGTGCTCGAGGATCGGATTGTGCCCTCCACGGTCACGGTTGCCAACATACAGGATGGGTCCGAGTCCGGAACCAACGGCATATTCCGCGTAAGCCGAGGCGACAGCGCTTGCAATCTCGTGGTGTATTACACTTTTGATGCCGACAGTTCGACCGCTACCAGCACGGTTGATTTTTCGGCATTCGCCGATAGCGTGACAATCTTGGCTGGCAATACATCTGCGGATATTAATGTCGTCATCATCGACGATTCCGCAGTTGAGGACTCGGAGACAGTCAAGATCAACCTCACCGGAGGTTCTTGCTGTTGTTCTTGCTGTGGCTGTTGCTGTGGAGGCGGCAGCTATACGATCGGTTCGCCGAGCACCGCAACGCTTACCATTGCCGATGACGACACCCCCAACATGGCGCCGAGTTTCGCGGGCGGCAACATCACGGTCAGCGAAGACAGCGGTGCGTACTCCGGTACTTGGGCGACCTCCATCTCAGCCGGACCGCCGAATGAGTCGGGACAAACGCTGACCTTCATCGTCCAGAGCAACAGCAACCCGAACCTGTTCAGTGCAGCGCCGGGCATTGCCGCCGATGGCACGCTCACATTCACGCCTGCGGACGACGCTTTCGGCAGCGCCACGGTCACGATCGTTCTGCAGGACGACGGCGGCACGGCCTATGGCGGCGTGGACACCAGTCTGCCATACACCTTCACGCTTACCATCACCTCCGTCAACGATGTGCCCAACTTCAGCGCTGGTGGCGACATCACGGTCAGCGAAGACAGCGGCGCTTACGCCGGTGCCTGGGCCAGCGCCATTTCCACCGGCCCGGCCAACGAGGGACAGACGCCTTCGTTCACCGTCTCCAACGATAATGGCAGCCTGTTCTCCGCAGCGCCGAGCATCGCCGCCAATGGCACACTCACCTTCACCACCGCCGCCGACGCTTTCGGCAGCGCCACAGTTACGGTCAGCCTGAGCGACGGTATCGATGCCACCATCCCGGTCACCTTCACGCTCACCATCACCTCCGTCAAAGCGACGCCAACGATCACATGGAGCAACCCCGCCGACATCTTCTACGGCTCGGCCTTAAACAGCACGCAGCTCAACGCCACGGCCAATGTGGCTGGGATGTTCGTCTACGCCCCGGCTTTGGGAACAATCTTCGAAGCGGGTACGCAGACCTTGTTGGCGACTTTTACGCCGGCCAACACCAACGATTACGAAACCGTCACGAAGACCGTTTCGATCAACATCAACAAGGCCCCCTTGACGGTCACCGCCGACAACCAGAGCAAGACCTACGGCGATGCCAACCCGACGCTGACCGCCACCATCACCGGCTTCGTCAACGGCGAGAACGGCACCGTTCTCAGCGGAACTGCTGGTCTCAGCACTACGGCGGACAACACCAGCGTTGTCGGCACCTACACGATCATGTCCGCCATCGGCACCCTGGCCGCGAGTAATTACAACTTCAGCTTCACCGACGGCACCCTCACCGTGAACAAGGCCACCTTGGCCGTCACCGCCGACAACCAGACCAAGACCTACGGATCCACATTGACATTTGTCGGGAACGAGTTCACCGCAACCGGTCTTGTGGGCCTGGACTCTATCGCTAGTGTGACTTTTACAAGCAGCGGTGCAGTGGCGACGGCGACCGTGGCGGGTTCCCCGTTTGCAATCGTGCCCAATAATGCGACCGGTGAAGGGCTCGCCAACTACACCATCAGCTATGTGAACGGGGCGTTGACCGTCAACAAGGCGACCTTGACGGTCACCGCCGACAACCAGAGCAAGACCTACGGTGATGCCAACCCAACGCTGACCGCCACCATCATCGGCTTCGTCAACGGCGAGGACGGCAGCGTCGTCAGCGGGTCCACCGGTCTCAGCACCACGGCGGACAACACCAGCGTTGTCGGCACCTACACGATTACCTCGGCCATCGGCACTCTCGCCGCGAGCAACTACACCTTCAGCTTCACCGACGGCACCCTCACCGTGAACAAGGCCACCTTGGCCGTCACCGCCGATAACGCGAGCAAAGTTTGGGGCGAAAACGATCCGGCCTCCTTTAGCGCAACCTACACCGGATTGGTGAACGGCGATTCGGCCGCATCATTCACGGGTGCGCTCTCCCGCATCAACGGCGAGGATGCCGGCACCTACCCAATCAATCAGGGGACCCTCGTGGCCACCGGGAACTACACCATCGGCATGTTTGTCCCCGGCGTTTTCACCATCACTGCCATCAACGTCACCAACAGTGCGCCGGTCATCAGCAGCGTGATGCTCGACAAGTCCACCCCGACAACGAATGAAACGCTGACGGCCACGGTGGTCGGCTCGGACGCGGACGGGGATGCGATCACCTATCAGTATGCGTGGTATGTCAATAATGTTACGGTCCCGGAAACCAGCGCGACGCTCGATTTGAGTCAGGCCAGTTACGGTAACAAGGGCGATTCGATCTATGTGACAGTGACGCCGAGCGATGCGATCAACAGTGGTGCTGCGTTTTCGTCAGGTACGGTCACGGTAGCGAACAGTGCGCCGGTCATCAGCAGCGTGACGCTCGATAACCTGGACCCGAGAATTGACGATTGCTTAACTGCGCAAGTTCTAGGTGCTTTTGACGCTGACAGCGACCCCGTGACGTTTCAGTACACGTGGGCCGTCAATGGCCAAGTCGTTCAGATCACGAGCAGCGCGGACACGACCGACTGGCTCGACCTGAGCCAACTCAGCAGCGTCTTTTATGAGGACATGATAAGCGTCAGCGTGATGCCCAGCGATCCCACGGACAGCGGTAGCGCCGTGTCGGCTTTTGTCAGGGTCGGGTTTCGTGCCCCCAGCGTCGTTAACATCACCGCCTACCGCCCGCAGATGGTTCCATTTCTTCCAACGCCCGTGCCGGCGGCAACCGAGGACACCATCGGTGCCGGCATTCGGTCCAATGGGGATGACGATGATGGCGACGGCATTTCAGATTGGAATGATCCCCAAGTGGCGGGCGAGAATGATCTGATTGAGATCACGCTTGACTTTGGTGCCCAATTCCTGCCGCGGCGCACCGACTATTTCCTCAGCCGAAGCAATGCCAACATTAAAGTCTGGGATAGCAAAACAAAGGGCGGCGCCGTTCTTGATGCGAACGATGTAGCGCAACTTGCTTTTGCGCCCGGATCAAGCCTTTGGGTCGAGTGGGTGAACCCAACCGAGGATTCCGCAGATGCGATTTTGACATTCGAATCGCATCACGGCCTGATCCGGCCGGTGGTGCGAACGGATTCCGTTCGCATGTTCCGCTTCACGAGTGTTGTCATCGTGATTGGTGGCCGAACGCAAGTACCGAGTGATCCTCCCAGTTCGCAAGAAGGCGTTTTCGTTGTCGGCACAAATGTGTACGCCAACGAGGCTTACGACGTACACATGTTTGCGGAAACGGCCCAAGTTTCTGCCGGCGCATTAACCAGAGGCACAGGTGGCGCCTACGACGAAGTCGTGAATGCGGTCAACAACCGCCGTGTTTCATATGTTTCGATCTTCGGGTTTAGCTGGGGCGGAGGTGCAACCTATAACTTGGCAGATCGGCTTGGGATAGCCCGAGCCGAAGGGCTGATACAAAATCCTTTTACAATACCCTACACGGCATACATTGACGCTGTGCAACACGATGTTCTTGCCTTTGGCGCGGCGGAAGTTCGTAGGCCGCCTGCAAGCCAATTCCACGTTAACTATTACCAAAACAATATGGAAAACTTAATCCGAGGCGCTCCGGTTGCTCTCTCCGATTTTGAGCTCAACGTCACCACCGAGACAATATGGGGTGCCATGCTCGTCCATATAACCATTGACGATGACATTGCCGGCGCAGGAAGAAATGTGCTGGATGGAGTTCGTGTCAGGTTACTTCTTAGAGTGACCCGGTGATGTTCGAAAAGAAAGGAGTTGGTTCCATGGTAAGCGTCGCCAGACTCGCAGGGTGGATAACCGCAGTTCTCTTTTTGCCATTGCTTTACCTTGCTATTGGTCCGCCCCTTTGGGGCGAACCAACTACCGCACTAAGTATTACGCCGGATGCGAAAGTTCAAGGAACAATTCACTGCGTCGTTATCAAAAAGGATGAGGACGATAAAGAGGCCAGGGAAGCGATGAACCAGCTCGAGAAAATGGCCCGCCTCAAGCCCGAAATCCTCGTACCCCAGCTCATTTACTACAGCGTGCATGTCAAAGGGGAAAAAGAGGCGTGGCGCATCCTAGGATTAATGCACCACCTTGGCGTCAGGTGGGGTTCAGAGATTCGATTGGCGTTGATCCCCCTCATCGAAACAAAAGATGAGAAAGTCCTTCGCGATGTCACAATGTGGTTGCATAATATCGACGTGGCTCCCAGTTTCGACACAGAATCCAAACTAATGTTTTACCGAGAAACCTTGTTGGCTAAGAAAGAATCGCCACCGCCGGGATTGGTTAGCTATGTTTATAATGTCAGCCCCAGCCGAGCATTGCTGCTCTTTGGAGACATCAACTCCGAAAACCCTAAATTTGGGAACTTTCCTCGCCCCTTGATGTGGTCGGATCATGTGATCAACACGGTGGAATGGCGGCAAAGAAACGGCTTTATCCAGGAAGGAGACCTGGATAAAGTGCACAAAGAACTAGACGGCCTGTCCAAACACGAAGGCTGGTATGCCCGACGCTACGCAGTGGAAGTCATCCGTTACAAGCCAAGGTTTGGCACGGTTGAAATCGTTAGTCGCCTCAAGAAGGACAACCATCCGCTGGTGGCGGAGCCCGCCAAGAGCATCAAGTAGGAGATTCGTCAGAACGGAAGGTGGACTCGTGGCAAGACAACCATACGGCCATTGACGATGACATTGCCGGCGCAGGAAGAAATGTGCTGGATGGAGTTCGTGTCATGTTGCTTCTTAGAGTGACCCGGTGATGTTCGGAAACCCAGGGAGAATCTCCGATGGTGTATTACAAAAGGCTCGCATGTCGGGCAATGTTGATGGTCTTAGCCATGTTGATGCTTGAAAGTGTAGACATGGTTTCCGTTCATGCCGCGTACGGTGCGAGCCTCGGTTGTCGATCCATGCTGGCCGATCCCCAGCATCCATGCAGGTGAAACGGTGGCAACGGAATTAGCGTGGCCACTACCGCAGCAGTTGCAAGTGCCCGGTGCGTCTGCGCGAGTACGCTTGATGCACCCTACGACTACGACTTTTCTTCCGTGGCGCGTCCCCGGCCATCACCCAAGATCGGTGGGCGTACCCGATCGGTTTCCAGGGTTCAGGCGAAGTTGTCGAACTCGCCGAAGCCATCATGGCGGAGAAGTAATCGGCTTAACATTTCTAACCCTTCTTGGGTGCTGCGGGTTCAGACTTTGCGGGCGCGTTGGAACCTGAGACATATCGTGCGTTCGCATGGCGGCTGTGGACACCGAAGTCAGAAAACCCATGGCCGCATCGATGCGATGATGGCCAGCAGGTGCATCATCGGGAAGCCGCATCCCTTCGCCTGGGCGCCGGGTTGCCCATATTCCTTTTGCAACTCAGGCGTGTCGGGCATGGAGAGGCTCGAACCATCAATCAATAAAGTTCGATGGCCTCGCCAGAGGCCGTCTTGGGAAATCGGCCAGCTCTTGGCGAGCGAGCTGAGCAAGCTGCGGAGCACGGGGGGCAAACGGCTGCGGGCTTGGTTGTAGGCTTCGCCCGTGCAGTGTACGCCCCCCAAATGCGGGACATGGGCGCAGGCGGTATTGCCGTGCAGAACCTGCAACATAAACAGGTGAACGGTGGTGACTGGATCGAGGAGTCGTTCGCTCAAGATTTGGCCGACTCTGCGACAAATGTTTTGAATAAAATCGGGTTTCAGCAAGTGCGCAACATCTGACTTGATTTGGGCTATGGCTTCGGTGATAGTAAGAGCTATCCTTGGGTTCATAAAGCTTTATGGCATTCGGACTAGGTGTTCTTTTTCTCACATGTTTGTTCGGAAATACTATAAGTATCAGCATCTTTTCCCTGAAATGCGGTAATCAGCTCTGCTAAAAATCCTATCGACATCATTTGTGCCCCAAGCAATAAAAAAGCAGCAGCATAAATCAAAAGAGGTCTAT
>Ga0209702_10010159_pt1 | contig 10192 bp, 10 predicted proteins | sample FRY01_FD_187210 | JGI IMG/M metagenome (GOLD analysis project Ga0209702, IMG submission 187210) | Freshwater microbial communities from Lake Fryxell liftoff mats and glacier meltwater in Antarctica - FRY-01 (SPAdes) (version 2) | ecosystem: Environmental > Aquatic > Freshwater > Ice > Glacier...
TAACAGCGTGCAGCCACAATTTGGGGTTTAGGGTAAAATGGAACTTAGTGGTTCTTTTGGTATATTCGTTTCAAATAAAGCTTATGTTTTCCAAAAACCCAAACAGCGGCTGACACGCGGACCGTTAGGCAAAATTTCCGCATTTAGGTAGACTTGAAAATCTATCTATAAATTCTTACATTTGAACTATGAAAATTGCACTTCAATACCTTAGTGATAGCAAGGGCGAAACAACTGCTGTTCAGTTATCGTTGACTGAATGGGAGAAGATCGTATCGAAGATCAAAAGACTAGAGCAAACGTTGAAGATTAAGTCAGATTTGCGAGATGCGTTTGAGCAAGTCGAGATTTTGAAGAAATCTAAGGGTAAGAAGCAAACTCTTAACGATTTTCTAAATGAGTTATAACGTTATCCCGATTGAGAGATTTAAAAAGGAAGCGAAGAGACTTGCAAAGAAATACGCATCATTAAAAAGCGAATTAGCTGAACTTAATAATGAATTAACAAGAAATCCGGAAATTGGAACACCTTTAGGAAATAATGCTTATAAAGTAAGACTTGCGATAAGAAGCAAAGGAAAAGGAAAAAGCGGAGGAGCAAGAGTAATTACCTATTTGATCAATGAAGATAAAGAAGTTTATCTATTGACGATTTTTGACAAATCAGAATTCGATAATATTGACGACAAAATTCTTAGGAAGATAATCGCTGACTTAACTGTAAAATAAAGGAAACGTCGCCTAACAGCGGCTAAGCAAAACGGCGGCATCTCATTAACCTAAAAGATTTTCGTAAGTTTGATCATCTCGGTTTCTTGGTGCATTTCGTTAAAAAAACCGCCGCTTCGGCAAGACGCAAACCGTTTTCCAGATTGTTGTTTCTCGATTAATCGCGCGTTCCAATCTTTAATTTCGCGGTCAGAGTCGATGAGTGTCTGCTGCAAGTGAACATCAGCCATATTCGATTGAATTTTTGCCTTTTTACGTTGATTGGTGAGACTAAATCCTTTGAAAATAGGCAAGTAGACACTCATTCCAACAGTTCCGTAATCGAAATTTGTACCTGAACCGCTGAATAAAGTCTTTGACTGATTGGCGTTTGTACAACGTGAGTTGAAAGATAGTTTTGGGATTGATGCATAATTTATGGTGGATATAAAATCGAGCGACAGCGAAACGGAATATTTGTCATCGAATCGAAAATGGAAATCCGATTGTGTAGTGAATGCGTATCTAGTGCAACACCCAACAAATCTTCATTTACCTTGTTATCTTGTTATTATGCACACATTCATTTTATACATTGTTGCCTTGTTAGCTTTACCAGCTTGTAATTCACAAGTGACAGACAATAAACCTACTAACGCAATTTCCATGAACGATTCACAACAACCAAGCAACCCTTATTATTCAAGAACCGACACCACGCATCTTGATGTTTCAAATGCAGCGTGGAAAAAGGTATTACCCGACGACGTTTACGAAATATCGAGAACTGCAGGAACAGAGCGTGCTTTCACCGGTAAATACTGGAATTATGAAGGACTTGGAACCTATTTCTGCGCAGCTTGCGGAAATGCATTATTTACTTCAGATGCAAAGTTTGCAAGTAGCTGCGGATGGCCTTCGTTTTATGAAACTATCCGTGAAAATAGTGTTCGCTATGAGGTCGATAATAAATATGGAATGATGCGTACAGAAGTACTTTGCGGAAGATGTGATGGACATTTAGGGCATATTTTCGATGATGGGCCTGCTCCAACTTACAAGCGATTTTGCATGAATTCGATTGTGCTCGAATTTGAGCCTAATGCCAAGTAATTAGCAAGAATTTAATTCATATCCGCCAGGAAATTCTGCTTGGCTATATTTGTTAAAATTGAATTTCATGTTAACTGAAAATGCAGAAGTGCAAGAATTATTAAGTGCAGAAACAAAGGCTTTTAAATTGTTCGATGAAGCGGTAAGTCGCGGTTTAATTAAAGCCGGAATTTCCGAGAAGTCTCTAAATAATTCGATGTATCAGTTAGCTGAGGAGCTTTTAGGAGTAAAGAAATTTTGGCATAAACGTATCGTTAGAGCAGGCGCGAACACCCTTTTTCCATATCGAGAAAATCCACTTGATCTAATTATTCAAGAAGATGATATTTTATTTTTCGATTTTGGTCCGGTGTTCGAAGATTGGGAAGCTGATATCGGGAAAACATACGTCATTGGTAATGATCCTGAAAAACACAAACTCCAAAGAGATACGGAATTAGCTTGGAAAGAAGGACAGACTTGGTTTTTGGCTAATCCAAATGCAAGTGGTGCTGAATTTTATCAATTTACCTGTGAATTAGCTCTTAAATATGGCTGGAAATTCGGAGGAGAGCACTGTGGTCATTTGATTGGACGATTTCCACACGAAAAAATAGAAGGGGAAAGTAAATTCAATTACATCCACCCCGAAAACCATGAACCAATGTCAACGCCTGGAGTAGAAACGCCGATTCGTAGGTGGATTTACGAGATTCACTTTGTAGATAGAGCCCGGCAGTTTGGTGGTTTTTACGAAGCGTTTGTGGGACCTTATTAATTATTCAACCGTTAGGTAATTCTTTCCTCATTCTTTTCGCTTCATTATTGTCTACTTGTGAGACGGGAGTAGCGTAATATCTGAAATCGTTTCCAATAAAATATTCATTGATAGCGATTTCAATATCATTAAATAACACTGCTTTAGTAATACAAATTACTCTAACAAGTTGTATATGAACAATTTCACCCTCGTCTAATATATACTCATCTATAGCTTCATCAATAAAGCAATGCAATGCATATTTCTTTCTAAGAATAAGCTCACAGGCCTGTTCTGCTTGCTTTCTAGTTGGAGTTAATAGGTTGAATATTATCATAATTTTAAAAGCTAAATTATATTAACAATAACTACAATCTTTTAAGATTGTTGCAAGCAGAATCCAAAAAATCCCCTTGGCGAGAAAGAACATAAATCCCCAAAAGCCAAGTTTCTTGAACCAATCTCGAATCTTTTCTTTTCTTGTTTGTTCCATTAATTATGAATTCAAAAGTATAGCAAAGTGATTCTCCGAAAACAATTATTATCAGCAAAATATATTGGGCGTTATTTAATGCATCCTAAAAGTATCTTTGCTTTATGATATCAATCTATGAAAAATCATTTGATGAATGGCCTTTGATTGATGTAAGGTCGCCAGGAGAGTTTCTTCAAGGACATATTCCTGGTGCAATAAATCTTCCGCTTTTTTCAGATGAAGAGCGAGCTATTGTTGGCACTGCTTATAAAAAAGAAGGCAAGGATAAAGCTGTTTTGCTAGGCTTGGAATTCGTAGGTCCTAAAATGGCTGATATTGTGCGTCAATGCAGCAAAATATCAAGCAATAAAAAAATAAGAGTGCATTGTTGGCGTGGAGGAATGCGGAGTAATAGTGTTGCTTGGTTGCTGCGCCAGTCCGGATTTGATGTTGAAGTAATTCAAGGAGGCTATAAAGCCTACAAGCAGGAAGTAAGAGAGTTCATGGCCAAGCCTTTTCCGCTATTAGTTTTAGGAGGCCCAACGGGAAGCGGGAAAACAAAGATTCTCCATGAATTGAAAAAACTAGGAATGCAAGTGATAGATCTAGAAGGACTTGCAAATCATAAAGGTTCTAGTTTTGGAGCATTAGGTCAGAAAGCTCAACCATCTACTGAGCATTTCGAAAACATGTTAGCTGCGGAGCTTTTACAATGTCATACAAAAGAATTCATCTGGGTAGAAGACGAATCGAGGAGAATAGGCACTGTTGTATTGCCCGAAAGCTTTTGGACGCAGATTCATGAAGCCAGCAGAGTGGTAGTGAAAATCCCTATGAATGAGCGATTGGAGCATCTGGTAAATGAGTATGGCATTTATTCGAAAGAGGAGCTATCTGCAGCATTAACAAGGATTGAAAAGCGACTTGGTCCGCAAAACTTAAAACAGGCGCTCGAACTTTTAGAAGATGGAAACCTCTGGGAAGTAGCTAAAGTTAGTCTTGAATATTACGATAAAGCTTATGCATATTCTGCAACCAAACGGGTTGGTAAATTGATTCATGAACTAGATTCTGAAACCTCAAGTCCGAAAAAAATTGCGAAATCGCTTATTAAGTTCAAAACGGTTAGTCCCGACTGGGTATAAGAAACTCCCAGAAATATTCCAGTATTGAGCAGTTTAGGAATAAATCCGAGAGTAATTTTGGTTAGGATTTTTTATTTAACCAATAGTTTTCCTGTTGAACTTGAATTCTTGTTTGTTACTGTGTAGAAATACATTCCAGATGAAAGTTGCGATGCCGAATACGTAAATGGCTTGCCACTTTCAATTAAAAACGACGAGACCGTTTTCCCTAAAATATCGTGAACCGCAACTTCTGAACGAGAGTTATCTTCAGTCTTAACAAGGAATGTCGTACTCGTTGAGAAAGGATTAGGATAAACTTGAACATTTGGTCCATTCTGTATATCGGAAATCCCTAAGAAGCGATCAATCGTGTGCACACTGGTATTTGTGCGGATTGGTTCGTTAAAGTCGAAGTAGATATCTGCAAAGTTATTTAAAACAGTGCCATCCACTTGATTTTGAATAGGATCGATGCTGAAGTTTACGAATCCAATACTTCCAATTGGGTCGGATGTGCTATCAGGAAGCATGATATTATTGAATATCCAACGAATAGTGCGTGTGGATTGGTCAACCTGCGCTGAATAATCATCAGAAGAAGCATTCATTTGGAATGTTTCAAGAACGAAATCGGTGCTGATAGTATCAATTAAGACAACATTCACAGCAGGAGCAGTTCCAGTATTTTGGAAGCGAATAGTGTAGGTCAATTGGGTATTAGGGAAGATTTTTCCTTCAGGACCAATACCCGTTGGTAAACCTTGCTTATCGTTTGGATCCCAAGAACCAACCACCGTTTGGTGTAAGGTGTCAATGTTGTTCGGTGGGTTTGAATCGGCCAAAGGCGTAACGATTGCAGTGCTAAACACAGGCGTACCTAAAACTAAGGTTGTAGGAGCAGATGCATTCATATAGATGTATCCACATGCTCCAGGTGCCAATGAATTAAATGTCCAGCTTGCTGAATTTGATGCTGCATTAAATGATGTTGGAGCTGGAGAGAATACTGATGGGCTCGATATAGCCAACATAGGATCCCAATAGTAAGTGAATACACCTGCACTAGCAGATACACCATTGTTGCAATAACTCAAATGGTTCATCACAGGGAAACCTGGGGTAACAGTAGAGATTTGGTGAATATCTGCAGATAAATCGGCGAAAGACGGATCAGCCCATAAACCAAAATTATAACCACTATAAACTTGTCCAATAGAGCTTGCACTTACATTGTATGTTCCACCTGCTGGAACGCTGATTGAATATCCAACACCAGGATTTACCAATGAAATTACATAAGTGCCTGGCAAACGTAGAACTGAGTAATGCCCTGAAGCATTGGTGTAAACAACAGAATTTCCAATTTGAACAGCTTTATAACTAGCTGGATTTTCGCCAGGATCTTGAACTCCGTTATTATTTGTGTCGTAGAATACTATTCCTGAAATTGTAACGGACTGATTTTGCCATCCGAAATTGAATTGACCTAAACTCATATCAGCAACTGTAATTGTATAACCTTCTCCTCCAACAGGATTTGTTGCCAAGTAATTTGGTTGCCAAATGTATGATTGAACAGTATATTCACCTGGGAAAACATTGAAATTATACATTCCATTATTATCGGTGTATGTGTATAGACATGTTAATGTATCGCCAGGCGCGCAGAGAGATACATAGATAGTAGGCATTGGTAATTCGCCATTATCGAGAATTCCGTTCCCATTCGCATCATCCCAAACTATTCCTGAAACTTGTTGAGTGCCTTCGGTAGACAAGGTCACTTGCACACATGTATTATCGAAACAAACTCCATCAACATAGAAACAAAAAAGGTCATTAATAGCAGCAGGGAATGTAAGACTTGTGGTATCGTTAATAAGTTGTAACCATGTTTGCGTATTTTGACCATAAACGTAATAATACAAGGTTGAATCATAGTTGTTGATGATAAAATCAACCTGATTTCCATTGGTTACAACATCAACATCTAATTGGTAGGTGCAAGGAACATTAATTTGAGTGCAAACAGATTGTGTGCATTCAAGCGCAGAATTGGCAGTTAAACAAACTTGATGAAATCCCTCTGAAAGAGGCACATTCAATGTTGGAACAGTTGTAACATACGTTAGATTATCAACAACCCAGATATAATCTATATAAGTTGTGCTACTCTGCGCATTAAGTTGCCAATTTCCATCGAGAAGATTTGTGGCTTGGATATTTAAATCTTGGCATGAAAGTGTTGCTGTCCAACCGTCGGAAGTGACGGTAAAATCTGAAGCAAATCTGAAAGTTAGCGAACCATCATTTGACGTTGATGTATATGTTAAACCTCCTGAAAAATTTCCGGTGAGGTTTGCTAAAAGTGGACTATCAACATTGCTACCATTATGAATTGCTAGGTAATCAAAGTTGTTTTCAATTGAATAGGAAGAGAAATTTACACGAACCTTAGCATCAGGTGTTGCAGGGTAAACCGTTAATGTAAAGTTTTGGTCGTTGAGGTATTGCCCATTTTGTCCACCGGTATCGAAGAAATCTCCATTACATGTAGTAATAGCACCATTTTGCATCAAGAAACTCGTAGGGTTTCCACTGCTATTGATACAAGAGATTACAATTGGAACTGTTATAGTTTGTGTGCATCCGCAGGAATCCGAAGCTGTTAGGAGAATCTGATAAGCACCAATTGCCGCATATGTTGCTGTATACGTTTGATTTCCAGTTGTTGAAATAGCTTGAGGAGCCGACCAAGTATAGGTTAATCCACCGCAAGAGCTACTTACTTGAGGGATTATTGTTGCGCTCAAGCCAGTGTAACTAACACCAGCAGTAACGAAGAAGTTTGAACATGGGCCTTGAGCATTAATGGTTTGACAAAAAGTGCCTTGGCAGCCATTGGCATCGACGGTAGTCAAACAAACTTGATAAAGTCCCGGACTTGGATAAAAGTGTTCAATACTATTCACTGTCGTGGTCGCAGAAGGACTTCCATCTCCAAACGTCCACAAATATGAAATTGGTTCTTGGCTATTAGATGCAGCAATAAATTGGATTAAATTATTTGGCAGAGGGATGGAGGTGAAAAACAAGCTTGAATCAACACAAGGTGCAGTTGAAATCTCGTAGCATAGGGTATCGCGACAGCCATTTCCATCGACAGCATAAACACATAAATTAAACAGGCTATCTGAAACCGCATAGTCATGAAAAGCTGTATAGGCAGTCGACATTTGTCCTGTCTGAACGGTCCCATCTCCATATTCGATGCTTATATTGATAGGGAAACTAAAATTAGTGTTATTAGAAATTACTAATGAAACTGCCGAGCCATTTACGTTTTGTTGACCACTTAAATAATCATTGTTACAAGTTCCATTAGTGACAGAAAAGCTTGTGCACAGCGAGTCGTAACAGCCATTGGCATCTTCAACAGTTAAACATGCTTGATAAAAACCGTTTTCAAACACCAAAACAGGTTGGTTTAAAGTAGATGTTTGCCCATCACTAAACCACCAATAGTATGTGTATGGTGCTGTTCCATTAGTTACGCTTACGTTACTAAAATTCACAATTCCGTTAGGTTGATTTAGCGGATTGAAGCTCGCTTGCAAGTTACATGCTGCTGAAGCGATTTGAATAGTCAGAATTCCTTGCGCACACCAAGTGGTATTTAAAGAATCGTATAGGTTAAGGATAATGATATAAACACCTGGCTGACTGTAGGTATGCGAAGTCATCCAGCCTGATGTTTCAGAGTTACCATCGCCAAAGTCCCAAACATAAATAGAAGCACCTGATGGAGCTTGAAAAGTTGTGGCAACAGTTACGTTGCTACCAACTTGTTGGAGTAAATCAATGCTTATTGTGCTCGGGCATTGGGCATTTATGCTTCCTGCTTGAATACATAGTAGTATAACTAGCAATAATTTGAAGACTTGTTTCATGGCGTTTTTGTTTGACAGATTAAAAGTAAACTTTAAAAAGTAGGAGCAGGTAATAGAGTAGATGATATTGAATTGAACCTTACGCGTTCAATGTTTATTAATTAGAGTCTGTCTATTGAGTCTCCTGATGTCGTTGCACTAGTCCGAAAAATGCTCATTCACAAAAGTAAACTGCGGTTTTTCGGTCTTCGTGCTCCTAATCAATAGCCTCTATAGTTCAAACTCCTGACTCTGTGGACAAACACTAATTAGTGTATTTGTGCTATTACAGTGATTAAATGGAGCAGCTTTTATTACATAGCCAAGTCAATACTTGACGATTATATTAGCTTAAGTTTCACCTTCAATTTTAACGTTGAGGTGAATATTATCCAAAGACTAATAAATTAGGAATGTCATTAAATTGATAATCATGAAAATAACCCTTTAGGATTATATGTTCATTTGAAGTGTTGTTTATATTTGTTCCTTTCAAATTATTCTCCCAATACAATTGTACAATGTCCGATTTTATTTCTTTTTTCTCCAATATTTTTGAAATAGATAGTTGGCCTGCTCGTTGGTCTTGTGGAATTTGGACGTCCTTTCATGGTTGGTTATACATTCTTTCGAGTCTTGCGATAGCTATTTCGTATTTCATAATTCCATTTTATTTGCGTCGCTTAATAAGGGAACGCAGCGACTTGCCATTTCCAAAACTTTTTTGGGGCTTTATTGCATTTGTCTTTTTATGTGGAGCGACGCATTTTATGGATGCGATTTTATTTTGGTATCCTGTTTACAGGTTTAGTGCAATTCTCTTGTTTTTAACCGCCATTATTTCTCTGATTGCCTTATTGAATTTAAGGAAAATCATTCCTGCTATTATGTCTTTTCGGTCTATCAAGGAGCTAAAGAAAGATGTAACAAACTCTTCCATTGCATTAGATAAATCGAAAGATCATGTTACAAAGCTTCACAACGACATCGATACATATGTATACGCTGCCTCGCATGATCTAAAATCTCCAATAAACAATATGGAAGGACTTCTTGATATTTTAAAAGAGGATATAGCCAATCAGCAAATACCTTCAGCTGTTATTATTGACAAACTTCAAAATTCAATTCATAGAGTTCAAAATACGATTTCAAGATTAACTGATGTTATTAAGCTAGAGAAAAATCCATATGACGATATTGAGGTTTTGACTTGGAATAAGGTTTTAGAAGAAATAATTACCGAGAACGAAGAAGTAATTAGAATTTCGGGAGCCAGCATCACAACTCAATTTAATGTAAGTGAAATTGAATATTCGCATGGTGGATTAAAAAGTATTTTATACAATTTAGTTGTAAACTCGATTAAATATGCTGATCCATCTAGGTCTCCAGAAATTGAAATAGTGACTTCATTAGAAAACAATCGAATAAAGTTGGAGGTTATAGACAACGGACTTGGGATTGATTTAGAAAGGCATCGTGATAGGTTATTTGGTTTATTCAAGCGCCTTCATTCGCATGTTGAAGGATCAGGAATTGGTTTGTACAGCGTGAAGCAACTCGTAGAGCGCAAAGGCGGAGAAATTAATGTAGATAGCGTGCTAGGGAAAGGAAGTACTTTCTACATTTATTTTTCTTAAATTTAAAGTATGGAAATAAAGTGAATAAAGATTAAAGTCCATTTAAGTGTTTGCTTTTAGTAGATGATGATGACACGAGTTTATTTCTTAGTGAGTTAATAATAAAGCGCAATAAATTTGCGGAACACACTCACAAAATTAATAATGGCGATGATGCTTTGATTTTTATTGAAGAAAATTGTATTGGCTTTGTTGATGAAATTTCAAATCAGTGCCCCGATTTAGTGTTTTTAGACATTAATATGCCGGGAATGGATGGATTTTCCGTCCTCGAAAGCATTAAGAAAATGAATTTGTCTGGTGAGGTTCCAATGAAAATATTCATGTTAAGTTCTTCTAACAGTGCAAGAGATATTGAATATGCAAAGAAGCTAGGTGTTGATGGGTTTATTAATAAGCCATTGAGCGCGGTAAAATTATCTGGAATACTTAATGCAGCTTGATTATCTTTCGGTGAA
>Ga0209702_10010165_pt1 | contig 10189 bp, 9 predicted proteins | sample FRY01_FD_187210 | JGI IMG/M metagenome (GOLD analysis project Ga0209702, IMG submission 187210) | Freshwater microbial communities from Lake Fryxell liftoff mats and glacier meltwater in Antarctica - FRY-01 (SPAdes) (version 2) | ecosystem: Environmental > Aquatic > Freshwater > Ice > Glacier...
CGGGCCTCGGCGTAGTATTTGGTCAGATCGGCAAGCGTCTTCGTGCGGGCCGTGTCTTTTTGCGCAGGCTCAGGGATGCGTGCGCCGCCAAACAGCACGATGGTGGATTCGATACCGCGTTCATCCGTCACCAATTGCGGTTTGAGGAGTTCCAGTTGCAGGCGAACCGGGCGCAATTCCTCGCGGTACATGAAGTCATTGTCGTTGAACGCGAGGCGATAGGCCGGCGCGCGGGTCTGGGCTGTGTCCGGGATCTCGCGGGCGGTCTTTACGTCTTGCTGGCTGTCGCGAAACGGGTGCTTGCGGGTGTCGTCTTTCATCGGTTGTCCTTGGTCTGCAATTGCGGGGCGTTGCATCTGTCTTTATAGGGTTGGGGCAAGCCTGACCACCGTAAAGGATTTTAAGATGAGCACTGCCGCCGCCAATACCGGCCTTGAGACCGCAATCGAAGCCGCCTGGGAGGCGCGTGACACGATCACGAGCGCCACCAAAGGCGAGGCGCGCGATGCGATTGAAGCGACCCTGACCGCGCTGGATTCCGGCACCCTGCGGGTGGCCGAAAAACGCGGGGCGGATTGGCATGTGAACCAATGGGCGAAGAAAGCCGTGCTGTTGTCGTTCCGGCTGACAGATATGTACGAGATTTCGGGCTCTAACGGGGGGTCGAACTGGTGGGACAAGGTGCCTTCGAAATTTCAGGGCTGGACGGCAGCCGATTGGCGCAGCGCCGGGTTTCGCGCCGTGCCGGGGTCGATCGTGCGGCGGTCGGCCTTTATTGCCAAGGGCGTGGTGTTGATGCCGTCTTTCGTGAACATCGGCGCTTATGTCGATGAAGGCTCGATGGTGGATGGTTGGGCCACGGTCGGGTCTTGCGCGCAGATTGGGAAGAATGTGCACCTGTCGGGCGGGGTTGGCATTGGTGGCGTGTTGGAGCCGATGCAGGCGGGGCCGACGATTATTGAGGATAATTGCTTTATCGGTGCGCGGTCGGAAGTCGTGGAAGGGTGCATTATCCGCGAAGGATCGGTTTTGGGGATGGGGGTTTTCATTGGCCAATCGACCAAGATCGTGGACCGTGAAACCGGGGCTGTAATGTATGGCGAGGTGCCAGCTGGGTCCGTGGTTGTGGCGGGGTCCATGCCATCCAAGAACGGCGTGAACCTGTATTGTGCCGTAATCGTGAAAAAGGTGGATGCGCAGACACGCAGCAAAACCTCGATCAACGAATTGCTGCGGGACTAAGTTCAAGGGTTTTGCTTTTGGGGAGGAGCACCTGATGTTTGCCAAGGAATATGTCGCCTATGAGGGGCTCGCCTTACCCGACAGGTCAAGCCTGACAGATGCGCAGATGCTGGAGGAGGCGCGGGCGTTTTACGACCACGTCAAGCGCCGCCATTCCGTGCGGGAGTTCACCGACCGCCCCGTGGATCGCGCGGTGATTGAAGAATGCATCCGCGCGGCAGGCACCGCCCCCTCGGGTGCGAACCACCAGCCTTGGCATTTCGTGGCGATTTCAAACCCCGACATGAAACACAATATCCGGCTGGAGGCAGAGGCCGAGGAGCGTAAGTTCTATGAGGGGGGCGGCGGGGATGAATGGCTGAAGGCGCTGGAGCCGATTGGCACCAACGAACAAAAACCGCATCTGGACATCGCCCCTTGGCTGATCATCGTTTTCGCCCAGCGCTGGGGGGAGTTTGACGACGGCACACGGTTCAAGAATTACTATGTGCCTGAAAGCGTAGGCATCTCCACCGGGTTCCTGATTGCCGCATTGCACCGCGCGGGCCTGTCGGCCCTGACCCATACGCCCAACCCGATGAAGTTCCTGAACGCGGCACTGGGGCGGCCCGAGTCTGAGAAACCCACGATGATTATCGCTGTGGGGCACCCGGCAGGGAATGCGACCGTGCCGCGTGTCGCCAAGATCAAGAAGCCGTTGGAGCAGATTTTGACGGTGATGGCGTAGGGCCAGCTTCATCATCGGGGGGCGTTCTGTCCCATTGCGCTGTCATTTTGCGGTTCAGCCATGTCAAGGCCACCAGCGACAGGCCCAACCCCATGAAGGACATTACCCGGATCAGGCCCGACAGCCCTGACGTATCGACCAGAAACACCTTGGCAATGGTCAGCGCGACACCCGCCATGGCGACTTTGCGCAGAGTGTTGGACCTGCGGCTGAAGGCAAACATCAGCAGCGCAACCGAGGCGATGAGCATGGCGAGGGTGTAGCTGTAAAGCTCCGCGTCCGAGAACCCCGGCACTGTCAAGTCTGGCCCGCGCCAAAGGCGGCGGATTTCCATGCCGATGTAGAGTGTGGCAAAAAAGCTGGAGGCGAGGATGAATGCGATTTGCACCTTGCGCCCGTACTGCGGAATTTTCCGGGCAGCGACTGCGAACACGGCGGCCAACGGCAGGAAGGCGAGTGCGAGGCTGTCGAGGATGGGGGGGCCGACCACCAGTTCGCCGTAGCTTTTCAACGGGTTGGAAGCGAACAAAAGAACGCCCAAACTTACCAGCGCGGTAAGGCCGTAAACCCCGGCGATCGCCGCGCGCACCACGGTCATGAAGCGATTGCCACCCCGCATGCGGTAAAGCTGGTTCAGGGCCAGCGCGATCCAGATGGTAGACATCAGGCCCATCACCCAATGGCTTTCCTCCGCCTCTCTCGGGGCCATGCGCAGCAGGGTAACGGCAAGGAACACGCCCAGAATCGCCCAGCAGGCACTTTCCAGCACCAGCGCGGTTTTGGGGCGTTGGTTTTGGGACAGCTTCCAGGCGGCAGCAAGCAGGGCCAGTGTGGCGAGGAAGGCGAAAGCCACCTCGAAATAGCGGACTTGGTAGTGGTCCATCTCGTAGTTCATCCTCAGCGCCCAATCGAACCCCGGCCAGATCACCAGCCGGAAGGTTATGATGGCCACGGCGATCTGGATGAACACCGACAAAGGCGGCAGGGCGTGGCGACGGTCCAGCCAGGCGGTGCCCAGCACCATGACCGCCAGCGCCACGGTCAGCGCCGATTTGGTGGTCACAAGGAAGAAGGCCAATGTGACCAGCGTCAGCGCGCCCACGGCGAACAGACCGATGCGCAAAGGTGCGCCTGCGTCATCGGTTGCCGCGCGGGTGGCGAGCAGGGTCATCAGCCCGGCCATGGCAATCACGGCCAGCGCCCAGGGGTATTGGCCCAGCACAGCGCCCGGCGACCAGAAAAATTCAAGGATCAGGATCGTAGCAGGGGCGAAGGTGGCGGCGCAAAAGGCCCAGAAGGTGGCTGTAAGTCCTTGCGCCCAGCCCATGCGGGCGAACATCAGCAAGGTGCCTGCCCCGCCCATCGCGGCCAGCACCCAGATGGTCATCGGGATAGGGTTTTCAGGGCCTTGGATCACCGGAATGGCCGCATTTTCAAATTCGCGGAACAGCGGGCCATAGCCGCTTTCCAATACCAGTGCCGCCAGAAACCCCAAACCGGGGATCAGCGCGTGGTCATACAGCGCCGGGGCCTCGCGCGCCCAGATCAGCGTGGCAAGCAGCAGTGCTGCCAAGGCGAACAAGGCCAGCCAAACCGTATCGGCGGTAGAGGCACCCGACTGCACCCATAGGGCGGCGAATGTGGCCGCCAGCGTGGCCCCCAGCGTCAGCCGGGCGGGAAAACCGGGCAGAACCTTGCCCCGGCTGATGATCGCATCCAGCAGCGCGGGGCCGGATTGGCGCGGGATCAGCCCACGTTCAGGGATGGCGAAGGCGGCGAGTGTGATGAACAAAGTACCCGCAAGGAAATGCAGATCCGCGCCACGTGCCGCATATAGCACCGCCGATGCGCCAAAGGTCGCGATCAACCCCAGCGCCGAAACCCAGGCCCAGCGCTTGATCGTATCAATCCCCAGCGCGACCACAGCGACCATCGCCAGATAGTATTGCACCAACCAGGAATTGTCGGAATTGCTGCCCGTGATGAACGGCGCAAGGGTTGCGCCCAGAATGCCCACTGCCGCAAGCACCGGGCCATAAAACCAGCCCAGCACCAAGGCCGCGCCCGACACCATCGTCAGGCCCGCAAGCATGGTTGTTGGCCCGATCAACCCATACAGCGCGCGGGCCGCGAACACCGCAACATACAGCACAATGATACCAGCGCCCGACAGGGTGGAGGGCAGGAACTTCGTTGCACCCACAGCATCACCATCCTCCGTATCAGTCCCGGCCTTGCGGCGGATATATTCACCGCCCGCAATCAGCGCCGCCCCAAAGCCAAGCGCGCCCGTGATCCGCCAGAACGGCGTGAGCAGCCCGTTTTCAATGCCATATTGCACCATAAACACACCAGCCAAGGCCAGCGACGCCGCCGCAATCGCCAGCACCCAGTTTTCGCGCAGCCAAGCGGTCAGATTGTCAATTAGATCGGGTTTGAACACATAGGCGCGGGGGGGCACATCCTGCGCATTATCTTTCGCCGCATCCGCCACTTTCGCCGCCTGCTCAGGGCCGCGGGACCATGGCTGCGGCCCTGGCATGGGGGGTTGGGTGGTGGGTTGCGGAGACAAGACAACCTTATCGGGCACCGCCGCCTCGGATATTAGCGCGGTCTTGGTTACAGGCGCGGGGGCCTTGTCCAGCGTTTGCCCTTCCAGGGCCTGGGCCAGATCATTGCGCAAGCGGCGCAGCAGATCGTCCATCTCACGCACCCGGCGCTTCAACCCCAGATGCGAGAAGAAAAGATAGGGGACGATGAAGATGATCAGCAGCAGCACGATCACCGCAAGCGAGATCATAAGTTCAAGCTCGTCCATATCCTACCCCTTGAATGCATCAGCGCCGCGGTTTGCCCGTCCATGTCGCCAGCCACGCCTTGAACCGCGCCCACAGACCATCGGCCCGCGCGTCCACCTCGTCAAATCTGTCGCCAATGCTTTCCATTGCAGGGTCAATCATGCGCTCGCGGAACTGTGCCCACATGCGCCACAGCAAGGCCAGAATGCCCGCCAGAACCACAAAGAAAATCACATTGAACCATGGGAAGAACGACACATCCGGCCCCGCAACCGGACGGATGTCGATAGCATTGGGGAAAATCGTGAAAAACTCGTTACGCCAACCATAATGCGTCATCGCAACCCAGTTCGGGGTGGACCTGTCAGCGGTGGTAAGCGCTTGCGCCTCGGCCTGAAGGTTGGAGCTGTCGAGCTTGAAATACGGCGGCCAGCCCCAGCCAGTATCTTCATTGCGGTAAACGATGATCTTACCGTTCGAGCGTTCGGTATTGATGAAACGCACATCGCGGTTGGTGCCGGCCACCGTCCCCATATCGGGCGCTGCCCAGAAGAACGAATTTTCACCAAAATCAATCCGCCGGTTTTCGGTGCCGACGACGCGCACAATATCAGTTTGCGGCAAGGTGTAATGAAAAAACGAAAACAAAAGCAACGCGATGATTGCAAGAAAGGTCCATTTTACATAGCGCATTGGCGGCCCCTTTTCAGGCGAAATTCAGCAGGTAAATGGCGGCTATCACGGCCAGTGTGGGAATGACATAGACCAACCATATCAGTTTCTTGCGCAGCCCCTTTTCATATTGTTCCATGCCGGCCGCAATGAAATCGTCCCTTGCCCCCAAGGTGTGATCTCCTTGCGCTTCGGCTGCATCCCATTCCTTTTCCAATTCCTCCCGCTGGGTGGAACGGGAATAGATCGCCAGCAGAAAATACAGCACCGTCAGCGCGATATATCCAAAGAAGGCAAGCCGCAGGAAGCCGATCATTTGCGGGCCTTTCGCGCAGAACCCCAAGGACCGACCAGATCGACCATCCGGGCGGCGGGCTTGGGGTCTGGTCGTTCCGCCTCGTCCATGCCCGGTTCCGCGCCAAACAGCGCGGCGCGCGCGCCCGCCTTGTCCACCTGATATTCCCGCGCCAGAAACTCCGCGACATAGCCGCGCTTGCGTTCGGACCAGCCCGCATAGCTGGCATAGAACAGCTCTTTATGCGTGATGAACATCTGGCGCACATCCAAAGGGGCAAGTTGGGCCAAAAGCATATTCACCAAATCCCGGTCGGCATGGGGGCGCGAGCGAAGGGTATAGAAATAGGCCGAATGCTCGGAGGTGATACGCGGCCAGTCGCCACCGCCTTCCACCCAAGCAAGCAGGCGCGCGAGGCCCAGAAACTCCTCCGGCAGCCCTGCGCCAAGGCGTTGCGCGATTTTGCGCAGATCGTTGCGGGTGGCGTGGCCCAGATCAAGGCCCATGGCATCGGCCACGTCAACCAAAATAAAGTCCATCTTTTGGCGCAGCACCGCCGCACTGTCCATCCCGCGCGCCTTGACGATAGGTTCCACCAGCCCGTTACGCTCCAGCCAATCGGCGATCATGTTGCGGCGTGAAAGGTCCATGACCTGACCCATAGGAAAGGCGCCAAGGCTTTCGCTGGGCAGCACCGAAATCACCGCAGGCACCGTCACGTTCCGGAACACATAAAGACCCCCGAAATGCGAGGTCCAGAAATTCGCCTGCTCAAACGCCATCTTCGGCAGGCTGATGGGAACGCGCGTCACATCGCCGGTTTTCTTGGCCAAACCGATCATCTCCGCGATCAGCACATCATCATGCCAGCCGGTGGGTTCATTGCGAAACCGCTCAATCCGCTGTGCCAGTTTGGCCGCATCCGCGACATGCCCACCGATCGTATCCGCCTCAATGGTGATGCGGCGAATATCGAGCAGGCGCGCGGGGGTGGACACCTCATAAACGCTGTTGGTCAACTCCCCCGCCACAGCGTCCCGCGCGGTCAGAGCAAACAACTGCGCTTCATTCGCCTCCATGAACTGGCGCAGGATACCGCGAGAGGTGGAGAAGGTGACGTTCAGCAAAGGAGCGGTTTTCTGCGCTGTGGTCAGGATGATGAACTGCCGGTTGCAACCATTGGGGTTGAGGTAGCGGTCATCCCCCAACTCATCGCCAATTTCGGGGGAGTAGCCGGAAATGTCGATGTGAAAATCGGCAAGCGTGGTGCGCTTGCCCGCTAGATGCTCCAGCGCGCGGTTGTAGCGTTCAATCAAGGCGGGCGAGGTCACCTCCACCAGATTGCCGAACATCAGGCCCTTTTCGATCAGCCGTTTCATTTGCGGTCCTTCGGTGTGTTGGCGCGCACCTTATCCGCCGCGCGGCCGAAGGCGAACAGATACCACGGCAACCAGAACACGGCGGAAAATCCCGCCAGCGCCAGCGATTCCCAAGCCCGGGATTTGATTTCCGTCAGGTGGTCGGGGTTGATGATGAACGACAGGGCGGTGGCGGTGATGCCGCAAATCAGCACGCCCTTGATGCGGGCATGGGCGGGGCCTTTCTCGAAAAGGCTGGCGGGGCGGGTGACGTAGGGGACGACGATGTAAGTGATGAAGCTGAAGGCGGTGACGAGGCAGGCGGTTAGGATGAGGAGGGTCATGGGGCGGGGCCTTTGGGTGGGAGAGTGAAGCAAGCCACCCGCAAAAAGTGATGGGCTACAGCAGCTGAGGTCGTTACAAAGTATTCCAGTCCTGAGGATCGTCGTGTCATCGCGTCAATGAGCCTGCATCAGTTGAAGCTACAAAACTCATCACGAAAAGGCGAAGCTTTCTTTGCTCTCGGTGTGCGTTGTCTGCCCAAAACTGGAACACCCCAAAACCTTTGAAACTCTGCCTTATTAGCCTAGTATCGTTCTCGTCTAATTCGAACAGAATGAGACAATCCAAAATATCTTTGTAACTTCCGTCAACTGGCTGTCCATGAACACATAGCGCTTTCTTCCCCTTTGCATCTTCTCTCCAATAAAAAGCGGGCTTAACCTCCCAATCAATCAAAACAACTAAACTAGTTTCGCTGACTTTCTGCCAGCTTTCGTCTATTTTAATCTTATCAAATATCGCTTTGGGATTCAAACCGCCCTCGGGCACCTCATCAATTTTTATCTCTATATTTTCGTATAAACAACGAACCGGTAATGAAGCATTTTCTAAACCAGATCGATTAAAACCTAAGCCAATAGGAATAGAAATCGCTGAGTTTGCTTGCAGAAGCAGCTTAAGCTTTTCATCACTTACAGTTTCCAAATTCAAAGCCACTTGCGCAATAGCAGAGCTGTGAAAGCCTCCTCCTCCGATTACCACCTGCAAAACAAAAAACAGCAGAACTGTCCGAGCCGTTGCAACATAGTTAAAAGTTAGTTGCGCAGCTCTAATAGTATATCCCTTCATCCCTCACCCCTTCCCCTCCAAATACCGCCGCTTGGCCAGTTCCTGCCGCTCGAAATCGCGGACCATGTTTGATACCGCCACCTCATCCGATTTGTCGGCATAGCGGAACTCGCTATCCGCATAGCGGTTGATTTCCTGCACCACCATATCCACGGTAATTTTCTGCGTCATCCCCCAGATCATCGCCAATTTTTCGTCGTATCCTTTGAACAGGAACAAATCCGGCTGCTCCATCCACTCATCCGGCAATTCAAAATCCATCGCCCGCACTTTGACCGCATCGGTGATGTTCTTGATCGCGCGGCCAGTAAAGCGGGGGTCCGCCTCTTGAATGGCCTTCAAATAGGTGCCCAGCTTCGCAATCGTATCCAAAGCGCCGATATCGCGGCCCACCTGCTCCCACACGCGCACAAGCCCCTCCTCATGCGGGCGGGCGTGGCCTTCAAAGCTGGCGGCGACGGCGCGTTTCATTTCCTGGGCGGCGAAAAGGTCATGCGCGCCAACAGGGATATCGTGGTTCTTGCCCATCAGAAGCGCCAGAATATCAATGTAATCTTCCCGCGTTTGGGGGCCGTCGACCAGAAACCGCGCGCCGGCCCGTTGGCGCAGGGCGTCATCCACGTTTTCGGGAAAGTTGGAAAACATCCCAAAGGTGCAATTGCCGCGCACGACGGTATTGGCGCCGCCAAACGCCTCCATGAACACCGCTGTCACCTCTTGCTGGCCCGCGCTGGATTGTTTGTCGCCGCGTTTGCCTGCGATCTGGTCGATGTCGTCAATGGTGCCGAACCCGATCACCCCGGTATCCAGAACATTGGTGATGAACGCCTTGGCATTTTGCCCCGATTTGCCCTGATAACTGTCGATCTGATCGATGGAAAAGTTCTGATAGCGGAACGGATAGCCCGCCACCTTACAGTAATCATTGAGCAATCCGGCCATCATCTGGATCAGCGTGGTCTTGCCCGTTCCCGGCGCGCCGTCGCCCATGAAGGTGAAAATGAACCCGCCCATCTCGGCAAAGGGGTTCAGCTTGCGGTCAAAATCATAGGCCATCAGCATCTTGGCCAGCCGCAGGGATTGGTATTTGGCGATATGGTTGCCGACCACCTCATTCGGTTTCTTGAACGTCATCGTCAGGGTGGTGCCGCGGGCCGCAAGGGCTGGTTTGAAGCCTGCAATGGTCAGCTTGTCCGCCTCCACCCGCCAGCTTGATGCGGTGAACCCTGCGATGCGCGGGGCATCCTGACCCCGCAGCGCCACCTTTGCCATAAGCTGTTCGGCATAGGCGAGAACGGTTGCGACCAAGGACGCGTCATCCTCCGCATGCGCCCCGATCGCTTGGTCCAATTCCCAAATCGCACCATGCAAGGCGAGGGGCGCGTTGTCAGTCAAAACCTCCTCCACCGGGCCAATTTCGGCGCTGCGCTCGGTGGCTTGCGGGGCCAGCAAAAACGCGGTCGCATTGCCGAAGGTATAAAGCACGGCCAGCGCTTCGGCGGCCAGAAGTTCGGTAAACTCCGGTTTGCGGTCCACGGGCAGGCGACCTTCAAGGTTCGCCTTCTTCAGCTCCACCAGCGGCGTTTGGCGCGCATATTCCTGCCCCACAGCCAGCGCAATCGCCAAAGCCCGGCGTAAGCCCTGCGCCACCGTGGCTTGCAGGGGAGAGGTCAAAGGATCATCATCATCCTTTTCCGCAATCCGGTCCAACAGGCGCACGCCTTCTGACCGCGCCATGCTACGCGTCACCAAACCCGGCGTGGTGGACCGGAACCTGCGCCCCATTGCCGCCACCCCCGGCGATTTTTCGGGGGCGATCAGCGAAAACCGAGCGGTGCCGATGCGGGGGGTATGGTCCACCCCCATCAGCATTTCGGTGGCGGCAAGGTAATGCGCCCTGACATCATCCTCGCGCAGTTCCATCGTGTCGCGTGTCGTCATCTTGTAGTCCCAATCCTACCGTTGC
>Ga0209702_10010166_pt1 | contig 10188 bp, 8 predicted proteins | sample FRY01_FD_187210 | JGI IMG/M metagenome (GOLD analysis project Ga0209702, IMG submission 187210) | Freshwater microbial communities from Lake Fryxell liftoff mats and glacier meltwater in Antarctica - FRY-01 (SPAdes) (version 2) | ecosystem: Environmental > Aquatic > Freshwater > Ice > Glacier...
GCTGTGTATTATTTAAACCCGAACGGTTATCCATATCTCCCGTCCCTTGTATTTCTCGTTTTACAAGAAATACCTGCTGGTCGATAATATCCCAAGATGTTTCAGAATATTGGAAAATATCCTTAATCACGCGGGTGACCAATTGGTTCTGGACATGAACATTGACCTTTCTGGTCAAATCAACGTCCTTAATTTTATACACAAATCTAAAATCGGTATTGTTTTCGATCTGGTCCAGTACCGACTTAATTGAAACATTACTTAAATTCAAGGTAATCTTTGTTCGTTGTGAATAGGACGTATTCGCTTGTAACGAAAAAAAAGTAGCAAGAATGATAAGTGTACTAAGTTTCATCTTAAGTGACAGTTTACTGAATGAACCAGAGCTTCTTTTTACAATAAGAAGTTTTTTCATACTTTTGTAGTGTTTAAATGTGGTTATTTTTGTTTAGATCACACCAATGTAATTCGGGGAATGCGACAACATTTCCCGGATTTTTTTTATTATATTTTTCAGCTTAAAACGGTGAAATCTTTTAATCTGATTTTGATATTATAGCTATCGGTTTTATATCATAGGCATCGGTTTGTTTATTTTAATGAATTGTTATTTCTCTACCGCTAATGGTATAGTCTAATTTATATGCAGTTTTAAAGTACTCCATAACCTTTGCTATAGGTGCATTTTTAAAACTTGCATTGAACTTATCGTCCTTAATATTAACGTTATTATTAATTATAGAAACGTTGTAATTACGCTCCATTTTTTTTAAAATATTGTCAAAGGTCATATTTCTGAAAACTAGCTCACCTTTCATCCATGAGGTATATAGCCCTGTTATTACCTCTTCGGAAGCTATATCCTTATGCTTTTTGTCATAACTTCCTTTCTGCCCAGGTTTCAATAAAAAACGATCTTTCTCAAATTGTTTTATTTCGTTGTAAAGTCCAACAGAACCCTCAATCAATACTACTTCAGTAACCTCATCCTCACCATAGGCTGTAACGTTAAATTTTGTTCCCAAAACCCTAATGTTCAAATCCCCTGAATTAATGATAAAGGGATGTTCAAGGTCTTTGGAAACATCAAAAAAAGCTTCTCCCATTAAAAATACCTGTCTTTCCATACCGGGTAAGAATTGTACAGGATATTTTAAAGAGGTTCCCGCGTTGAGATGGACTGTTGTGCCATCCGATAATAGAAGTTCGAAATTTTTACCAAATGGTACAACTAAGATGTTATATTCTAAATTTTTGGTAGTTGCCTTACCATTGTATACAATTTGGTTGCCTTTTTGTTTTCCAACAATATTCCCTTTTTCGTCAATTACTTCAGAGGTTCCGTCATCAGAAATCACTTCTATATTTCCATTCTGAAGTTGCAGGGTTACCACTTCAACCTTTTGTTCATTTATATTGAAAGTATCAAGAGCAACACTTGTTTTTTTACTATTATTGAAAATATACTGAGAACGGTTGATATATGTAATAGCGATAACTCCAATAAAACCTGCCGCAACTGCAGAATACTTTAAAAAGGACATTTTCCTATGTCCCTTAGATTTTATTTTTTTATGGCCTTCCTTATTATACGCCATAATCCTCTGGAATATTTCATCGGCGGAGCTGGTATCCATCTTTTTAAAGGCATTCATTTGTCCTATCAGGTCTTCCACCTCCGGAAAATCGACCGAACTACGCATTTTTAGATAGCCGATCAAACGCTCTGTCTCCTCTTCATTGCACTGGCTCAAAGCAAACTTTTCAAGTAATGCTTTTATGTCTTTATTTTGGCTCATTTATGATTTAACAAATAGGTATACATAAACAATACAATTGGAAATCAAAAAAGTACTACTCCATATTCTTTTTTTTTATAAAATAAATGGAAGCTGTTTAAAAATAAGGTGTAACCAACGGTTGGGAGAATTGTTACCGCAACATGTTATTGGTTGCCAAAGTAATGGATGTGTAAGTATGGAAGGGGAAAATTAGCCTGTTATTAGAGATAAAACAAGCGTAATTACAAGGGTGAATTTACCGTTTACTTCTAAAAATGTCTTTAATGAATCCAAAGATTTGCTCATCTGATTTTTCACGGTACTTAGGGATATCTGCAACTCAGAACTAATTTCTTGGTAACTTTTTTCTTCATCGCGTGACATGGTAAAAATTAATTTTCGTTTCGGGGAAAGTCTATCTATGGCCGCTTTACGCATCAATTCATACTCTTTTTCCAGCATTATACTTTCCACAGGGTTATGAAATGTTGGCCTTTTATAAAAAAACTCTTCCCTAAGACTTTTGTCATTAGCCACTTTTTTAAGAAAATTAAAGGAAAGATTTCTCGTAATCGTAAAGACAAAGGATTTAAAGGATAGATCAGAATTTATACTTTCACGGTGCATCCATATTTTTAAAAATACTTCTTGAACTATTTCCTTTGCATTGACAGAGGATTTAAGAAAACTGTAACTATAGGCATAGACTTGTGTACTATAATGGTCATAGAGATACTTAAAAGCTTTCTCGTTGCCTTTGGATAGTTCTATAACTATTAAACGTTCAGATGTTCTTCCTTCATCAAAGGGCATTCGCTGTGGTTTCATGAATATACTTAGTTTCTATAAAACGCTTTCCAAATTTAATTTTCTTGGAGAGCTTAACTTAATCCTAGTAAAACTAATACTTAAAAGTTACCAATTTTAGTGGACGTCCATTAGTAACGAAAACTTTGTGTAAGCCTTACAGTTTCAAAACATTGATTTTCAAAAGAGTAAGGGATAAAGCTTCTAACAAATATATTCTGGATTCCAATCTTTACTGCAGTTAAGATACAAATTAATTTGACTTATAATTAATTTTTTTGCCAAAAAGTAAAGATAGTAAGTACTCAGAGGTAATTGATTTTGGACTTAAGGAGAGCTTTTAAATAAAAAAACATTTTTCTGAGTATTAATGGTTTAATAGATCTAACACTATACTTTATACTTTACCAAAATTCAAAGTTGTTCAAGGTTCTGTATTAAAAGGACCAATTCTTCGACAATTGGCGCATATCCATAGTTAATACAATTTTATAGTGGATAAAATTCAAATTTCGGTTTGGCTGGGCTTATTTATTTTGAGGGGTTTATAGACTTCGTCTATTATTTCCAATCTATCAGCAAGAACTATTAAGGTATCCTCACTTTCAATTTTAGTTGAACCGCTAAGGGTAATATATTTGTCGCCCTCTTGATCATTGCAATTATGGCGTTCTTTGGTAAGCCCAATTCAACTATTTTTTTATTAGTGGCAATAACATTCCAAACCTACCAAAATCTCCCTCATTATTGTCTTAGGAACTTCTGAAAACAGCAAATCTGTTGGAGATAATTTTTTAGCCTTTTCGGGTATTGCCACACCTAACCATTTAGCCACTACAGAGAGTGTAGTTCCTTGAATAAAAATAGAGTTTACTAAGATAAAGAAAACATTATTAAAATCATGTTCGCTTTGTCTATTCCTACCAAAAGTGGAAATGTAGCAAATGCAATTGGGACAGCTCCCCGTAAACCGATCCATGAAATATAAAACCGTCTTCTCGTTTTCATTTTGAAGAAAATCAAACTTATAAATACACTGATCGGACGGGCTACCAAGATAAGGAATATTGAAATAAGCAAACCTACACCCATTACCGGGATTATTTGAGACGGAAAAACCATTAATCCTAATGTAAGGAACAGTACAATTTGCATCAACCAGGCCAAACCATCGAACATTTTTAAAATTGTTTTCTTGTGTATCAAATCTTGATTACCTAGATACACGGCATAGATATAGATGTCTAGAAAACCATTGCCCCCTACAAAATCTGCGGCTGAAAAAAAGTACAAATCCCAAAGGAGGAGAATGAACGAACGACTGAAGATAATAGCAAATGATGCAGGGATTGAAGGAATATTTTCAACCTACTATATCCGTCATTCGGGGTCCACCATAGCCAAATATATGGGAATTACAACGGAGATAAAAAGTGTAGGTCTTGGGCATAACTCTTTAAGGACCACAGAAATTTATTTGAAAAACTTTACCAATACCATTTTGGATGAGGCAAATAGCAGGCTGAATCCATTTTTTATATAGATCACCAGCAGGACGAAATTATCATAAAATACGCGTGCAATCTACCTGCAATGCTAAAACTAAAAAAGCCCTCACATCAGTGATGGCCTTGTTTTATTTGCGGTCCGGACGGGACCAATTGATTTTTTGTTATATTTTATCGTATTTTATTATATACTAGCCTTTTAAGCCCCGCTATTACTACAGTTAACTATTAACCAAAACCAATCAAAAACAAGCCAAATTAAATTAATTCGTCCCCGCATTCGTCCCCTGATATAGTTTTTTGTATATATTTACGCCATGGCAAAAGCAAAATTCGTACTAAAAGAACCTAACGTAAAAACAGAAACCTTAGTGTATATGTTTTACAATTACCAGTATAGAAGATTCAAATATTCTACTGGTGAAAAGATAAATCCAAAGTACTGGAATCCAAAAACCCAAAGAGTAAAAGAATCTAAACAATTCAAAGAATATCCTGAGTTTAATAGTCGTTTGGACAAATTAGAAAATGGGATAAACAATGTCTTTAGAAGATTCTTAAATGACGGAACACAACCAAATAACACAAATTTAAAAAAGGCTCTTGAAACAGAACTATCAGGCAATCTCTTACAGGCAAAGAAAAAAACGCTCTTTGAATTTATTGATGAATTCATCGAAGAAAGCAAACTAAATAAAAAGGAAGGTACTATCACGGTATATAAAACCGTTCAAAGATATTTGGAAGATTATGTCAAAAAGAAAAATACTAATATTGATTTTGAGTCAATAACCCTTGAGTTTTACAATGCCTATATGGCATATCTAACCATTGACAACAATCTTTCCGCCAACACTGTTGGCAAACATATCAAGACCTTAAAAACGTTTATGAACGAAGCAACGGAACGTGGATATAATCAAAATTTAGAATTTAAGAAGCGTAAGTTTAAAACCATAAAAGAAGAATCCGATACGATATATTTGACCATTGAAGAATTAAAGACAATGGAAAAAATAGATTTATCCTCTAGCCCAAGAGTAGAAAAAGTAAGGGACTTATTTCTAATTGGTTGTTATACGGGATTACGGTTCTCGGACTTCACACAGATTAAACCTGAAAATATTGTTTCCGATAAATCCATGCTCCAAATAAGAACTCAAAAAACGGGGGAACGGGTTTCAATTCCACTACACCCCACCGTTAAGAAATTACTTGAAAAATACGACAACAACCTACCTAAAGCCAATACCAATCAGGTAATGAACACTTATTTAAAAGAAGTAGCCGGTCTGGCCAAATTAAAAGATGATGTAGAAACCACTATTACCAAGGGCGGTAAATTGATTAAGAAGTCAGTGAAAAAATATGATTTGGTCACTACCCACACTGCAAGAAGAAGTTTTGCCACCAATTTATTTTTGGCAGATATCCCCGCAATTTCCATAATGAAGATAACAGGCCATAAAACAGAACGTTCTTTTATGCAATACATCAGAGTAACACAGGAACAAAACGCAGATAAATTATTAAACCATCCATTTTTCAATTAATGAAAGCACGAACGCTCCAAGAATTACAAGAAATCTTCAATATTAGATATGAAAAAATTAAGAATAAGAGTCTCTTAATTGAAGATGAACTAAAACAAATTGATGAATTTTTTAAAACAGAAGGAAAAAATATTTATAGACCTGATATAGTTGACTTTTTAAACATAAATGATATTGTCCCTAATACTGTATTCAAAACACATTGGATTTACCCGCCCACTGGTTATTTTCCTTATTTCAAATACTATTATGAAGGATATTTATATGAAGAAATAGAACATCAACTTTCAGAAGGCAAAGAAACCAACAATAATACCCAGGAAGAAATAGACAGTTATTTAGAAGGTTTGAAACCTGTAAGATTACAAGCATTTGAACTCGCTAAATATACTATTTGGTTAAAAGAATTGAAGATTGATCCTTCTCTAAAAGCATCAGTTAGTAAATCGGATTTATCATTAAAACAAAGAATCCTTGTCCTTCATTATTTGGGTCTGGATTTCAACAAATACAATCAAACGGCCTTGGGAGACGTATTGAGTTTAGTCATTGATAAAAACGATTCCAACACAAGAACTGCCATAAATGAATTGTTATCCGCTAAAAACGAGAACAAAATAAAATCAAATGAAAATCTTCTTAAAATGCTAGAAGTGTTTGATAGCAAGGCATATACAAACATAAAATTGAAAATAAATAACGACCTTGAAAAATTTGGGGTACCTGATTGAGGTTACCACAATCAAAAATTTGCATCCATCGTAATTCATATTTGCTCCATTATTAATCAAATGAAATTAAATAATGGCAAAATTAATGTTGAGTACTTTGGAACTTTCCGACATCAAAAAAATAGTTGAGGAAGTTATTGAAAACAAGTTAAAGAACTTTAACCCACAACCTGAAAAGGAAGGGCTAAAACTCTTATCAAGAAAAGATACGGCCAAACTTCTCTGTATCTCCTTGCCCACGCTCCACGATTGGACAAAAACTGGAATAGTCAAAGCCCACAGAATAGGGAACAGAGTTCTCTATAAACTGGAAGAGGTCAACGGTGCTTTGAACATGATTCAAACATCCACAAATGGAAGGGGGCCTAAATGCTAAAAAAGAAAAATGATTACTCCGTTATCGTATTCTTTGAGGAAGGAAGTAAACCCAAAAAATGGAACTATGTCCATAAACTCAATGGCTTTTCAATGTTCCTAAAAAAGAGCCATCCAACTTGGCAGTACATGAACGTTTACAACAGGCGTTCGGGTGCTTTCATGAGAAGAATCCAAAGGGACAGTTTCATTCCGACATATATCCCCGAGTAGTTTTCTTTTTTTTAACCTTTAAAGAGTAACACCTTCAATTACCACCTTTAGCAATTCTCCTTTTAATGGTTTTAATGGAAAAACCCGCTAAAATCTTCAACTAACTTATACCTGTAGCAATTATTCCAACTAACTCCGCTAATCCTTGCTGCCACATCGTCCTACCCTTCAAGAAGTTCACATTTTACCTCCCTTAAACCTTCTCTGTCCATATCATTTAAATTGATACAAACTTAGAAATTTTCCAAATTGCCAAACTTCCACTTTATCCGCACTGCCATAATATTGACAATTTTGAAAACTGCCGATTATTAGTTTATAGCAGAAAATAAATCATCAAGACGTGTCCGTGTCCTAGCAAAATGGAAACATGGACCGCAAATCTATGTTCCTATTACTTGCCCGTGCATTGATAGATATATGTCGAGGCACATTACCCCATTATGTCCCCATTTGGAGCCTAAATAAGGTCGTCTCCCTATTGGTGGATATTCCACCCCAAAGTTTACCACTGTTCCGAGCCAATGTTTACCACCGATTCCGAAGCAATGTTTACCACTGATTCCTGAGTATAGTTTACCAGAATAATCAGGGCATAGAGTTACAATTTTTCTGATCGTTAAGGATTTTTGAAGATGGAACTGTGCTTTTATAGGCTGACATTCCGGCACAAAGTTTACCAAAAATTCCGAAGCAGAGTTTACCACCAAGGGAACAGATCTATGATTCTGGAGTACATTAGGTTGCATAACCAACTCCTTAAAATCATGGCCAATAAAACCCTTGCTATGCAAAAAATAAGACAAATACTATTATTCCTAAAACGAGATCTATCAGAGCGTGGCATTGCGGAGCAGACCGGTGTCTCCAGGCCTACTATTCACTCCTACAAGGGCATCTTTGATACCAGTGGATTTGATTATGATACACTTCTTAAACTTAAAGACCCAGAACTTTATGAATTGGTAAAAACCAAAAAGAAAGGACCGGACCTGACCCCGGATGTCCGTAAACTATATTTTTTGGAACAAGCGGATTATTTTATCTCCGAACTAGGGCGTGTCGGGGTAACCAGGCTACTGCTCTGGCAGGAGTATTTAAAAGAATATCCAGAAGGCTTTGGCTACTCTCGTTTTTGTGAATTATTGGATATCCAGATCAATTTGAAGAGCCCGACCATGGTCTTTAAACATAATCCTGGAGAGCTGTTGGAAATTGATTTTGCGGGTTCCAAGTTAAGCTATGTGGCCACTTCTACGGGGGAAATCATTGCCTGCCCGGTACTTATAGGCGTACTTCCCTTTAGTGGCTTTGGTTATGCAAAAGCATTACCCGATGCTTCACTTGCCCAGGTAATCCCTGCCCTGAACGACATCTTAAATTATTTTGGCGGGGTCCCGCTCAATGCCAGATCAGATAATATGAAACAATGGGTGGTCCGTAGCTGCAGGTATGAACCTACTTTTCCCCAGGCATTGGAACAATGGGCCCTGCACAACCATATAGGGTTGTTGGCCACAAGGGTAAGGGCTCCAAAAGATAAGCCATCTGTAGAAAACCAGGTGAAGATCACCTATCGCCGGGTGTATGCCACTATCCGTAACGAAACGTTCTACAGTATCCAAGAGCTGAACCAAGGTATAAGAAAGGCTTTGGAAGCCCATCATGACATCAACTTCCAGAAGAAGTCTTTTAGCCGAAGGGAGCTCTTTACCGGCCAGGAGCTGCCGGCACTGCAGAGCCTTCCCGAGCATCCATACCAGTTCAATCATCTCACCAGGGCCAAGGTCCAAAAGAACTATCATGTGGTAATGGGAGAAGACTGGCACTTTTATAGTGTTCCCTACCACCACGTTGGTAAGGAAGTAAATATTATTTACGATACAGAATGTGTGGAAATCTATTATCAACTAGAGCGCATTGCCGTGCACCAGCGTAACTATAAAAAACATGGGATAACCACCCTTTTAGAACATATGCCCGAACATCATCGCAAGATGGCCGTGCAACGTGGATGGACTCCGGATTATTATTTAAAGCAAGCTGCGGACAATGGTCCCCATACCAAGGAATTCTTTGAGAAGCTTATGAGAAGTAAAATCTCCGTGCACCAGGCCTATGGCCCCTTCCTGGGAATTATGCGACTGATCAAACAATATGGGGGTCCCCGCGTGGAGGCAGCCTGTAAACGGGCCCTGACCGGAAACCGGTATAACTACAAAGTGGTAGCCACTATCTTAGAAAACAAGATGGACCGGATAGAAGAGAGCCCGCCAGAAAAATCACCCATACCCCATCACGAAAATCTCCGGGGACCACAAGCTTTTATAAACAAAATGAAATATTAATTAATAATCTTTGAAAGATGAACACAGCAACAACTTTACAGCAATTACAGGGCCTAAGGCTTACCGGAATGGCCAAGCGGTACCAGACCCTACTAAGCCTGCCCACACACCGGCAGGAGGATGCCCACACCATTCTGGCCCTGATGTGCCAGGCAGAACAGGAGTATCGTAGGGACAGGCAGACCGAGCGATTGCTCAAGGCCGGGAAACTTCGCTATCGGGCCGACATGGAAGAAATTATCTGTAACCCGGAAAGGGGAATTACAAAAGAGACCCTATTACAGTTAGCTGAAGGACACTATCTGGAAAAAGGACAGAATTTACTGATCCACGGCCAGACCGGAACCGGAAAATCCTTCCTGGCCTGTGCACTGGGGCGCTCCGCCTGTCTTATGGGATATAAGACCCTCTACCTATCGATGAACAAATTTTTAGAGACTATTGCACAATCCAGGATCGATGGCACTTACTTAAAACTCATCAAACAGTTGACGGCAAAAAAGCTGGTCATCCTGGATGATTTTGGTCTGAAACCCTTATCCGGCGATGCTAAACTGACCTTATTGGATCTGTTGGAAGACCGTTATGGCATAGGGTCGGTGATCATAACCTCCCAACTGCCCTTTGACCATTTTTACGCGTTCTTGGATCAGCCGACCTTGGCCGAGGCAATACTTGACAGATTGTCAGCAGCGGCACATAAAATAGAACTTAAAGGGGAATCTTTAAGAAAAAGAAAATAATGTTGTATAATTGATTTTTATAACCGTTCCCGCGGTGGAAAAAAGTGATGTAAACTGGTAACCTTACGCCAGGAATTTACTGGTAAACTTTAGAGCGGAATGGTGGTAAACTTTCCTCGGAATATCCAA
>Ga0209702_10010174_pt1 | contig 10179 bp, 4 predicted proteins | sample FRY01_FD_187210 | JGI IMG/M metagenome (GOLD analysis project Ga0209702, IMG submission 187210) | Freshwater microbial communities from Lake Fryxell liftoff mats and glacier meltwater in Antarctica - FRY-01 (SPAdes) (version 2) | ecosystem: Environmental > Aquatic > Freshwater > Ice > Glacier...
CGGACAACAGTCGGCCGTGGCGATCACTGGAACAAGCAGGGGAGTATTGGAAATGATCGCATCCGCATCTTCGCTTTGATCGACGCACTCCTGCGCCGTCACCCACCGAGCGCCGTGCACTTGTCGAACACGCACGGCCTGCGCGCAGCGTCCCGCAAGATGTTGCGCGATCCAAAGGTCGCGTGGTGGATCGCGTGTGGAAAACCAATGCGCAACTCCGTGCGTTTGCAAAAGCGCAGAATGCCAACCCGATTGATTCGACAGACATTCCGGCGCCACTGACATGGCGGCGAAATTAGCAGATCGATCAGCACGATCGGATAAAAAAAACGCTCTCATACACCAGTGCACTGGCGCATGAGAGCATTTTCGAGGCTCGAAGTCGCCCCAGCGGGCACCAATTCGTTGAGCACCTCAAGGACAGGTGAGGGTGACATTAGCGTCGCCTTCGTCCGTCGTGTCGAGTGCTGCCATATCGATATTCCAACCCATCGCATCGAGGACAAGCCATTCACGCATGGTTAAGAAGTCAGCGATATTTCCCAGTGGGTCGAGCGCGTTGGGCGTGGTTGAGTAAGAGCAATAGTCACGGGAAAAGAAGGTGACTCCCTTTCCAATTGATTGCCCCATCAGGCAACGGCTTCCGATGCTGCCAAGTTGGTTCTGCTTTACGAATGCTCCGCGCACCGGCGAGCCGTCGTACATTTCCATTTCAAAGTCGAAGTCCGTTGCATCGGTGTTGTAGAAGAAGTTCAAGATCGATTTGTTGGCGACACTGTTGCGAGCGACAGTTCGTGGCATCGCACCACGGAACTCGTTGTTAAATTGGGCAACAACTGGGGGACCAGAAACGCCTGGCACCTTGCCGCGGAAGTCGACGATGCAGCATCGCGCACCGCCTCCCGTACCAACGGTGACAATGGTTTGCACCGCACCGTCGGGATAACCTCGTGTCAACTGTGAGGTTGGCAGGGCTGGGAGGATTTGTGAGTCATTAAACGCGTTCGTGTTTCCACTAACAGTTCCTGCAATTTGGTTGTGAAGAAAATCGATTGGGTCGGGAGTGTCTCCAACCGCCGCAGTCACCGCCGCCAACATCATGGTTGCAGTGATCGCTGGTGAAATCGCTGCGCCCTTCGCAATCAGCGTCTTGTTGAGTCCTGGGTTGTAATCCAAAGCATCAAGGATTGACTGGCCGCTGACAAGTCCGGCTTCATACGCCGTGCCAAATGTAGTACAGGTCACCGGAGGGTTGCTGCTAAAGACATTGGTGGTGCTTGTGACAAGATATGTTGAATCAATCACATCCTGCTGAAATCGAAAGAGATCCATCACTGTGCAATCGCGCACGAGAAAATCAGCTCCAGCCACAAATCCCATGGTCTGCACAACTTCGCGCACCAAGTGGTCTTGGAATGAGTAGAGCAAACTCGGACCAAACTGAAGACCATTGGATGGATCCCAATCCCACTGGATCGCGGAACTCATCGTGATCGTCCCATCGTCAAGCGGCGTAGATGGCCCCATTGGATCGAGCAGTCCCAGCGCTAGTTTGAGCGGTCGCGTTACGAAGACACGATTCTCAGGCGTAGCCATGGTCGACACTCCGCTATAGCGAATTGGAATCGTCGCACCCAGCGGAACTGGGCACAGTTCAAATTCGTTCAGCACCGCACGATCAAAGCCATTAGAAATATCGGAGTACTTTTCAACGGAATACCGTGCAGTTGTCACACCCAGTCGACCTGCTGTCAGCGGCACATACGCCAGTCGCAGCGTGACGGTGACATTCACGGATTGGATATGCGCCTCGATATAGCGTTCAATATCCGCCACCGCAGCCGTAAATGCAACGATCTGTGTCGGTGGAACAACCGAGCCGAGAGTGACTACAAACCGCAAGTCAAAAGGGACTGATGCTCCTGCGATGCCACCCTCACCTTGGTCAGCGTACTTTTCCTTCGCAATGGCTCCGATGGTTTGGTCAACCACGAATGACATCACTGGATTTGCAACTACCATTTGGGTTTTTGCGACCATGCCACGCAGTTCTTCGAGAGAGACTGGTCGATCTCCAGGTTCCGTGATCGGCGTCGACACCGAAACTTGCTGCGAGACACCCGCAGGTGTCTTGTCGTATACGACGAGGACAGCGTTTTGTCGTGGCACGATCTCGACTTGATCGATGATCGACTGCTGAACAAGGAGGAGTTCGGCTGCAAAGAAAAGAGATGTAATCATGGTCTAAGTCCTTCTGAGATTAAAAATGATCATCCGCCAATTCCACCAGGGCAATTTCCCCAAGTGGAGAGAACTTCAAGAAGATCCATCGCGTTCACGATTCCATCGGAATTGATATCCGCAATGGTCGCAATGGGACTGCCGTCAGCTTCCTCGCCGAAGAGGGCAAGAACGAGCACGAGGTCATCAGCGCCGATGCGTCCATCTGGGGTTGGCAGGCCGCCTTCAGGCACGCCACCGGCGATATCTGGAGGGCAATTTGCGAATGTTTGCCCAAGGTCGAATGAGACATTGTCGATCACGACGAATGCGCCGGAAATTACGATTCTGTTGAAGACGAACGCGGGGTCAGGATCCTGCCCCAACGCTTGCCCAATTCGAACTGGCCCGCCCTCTTGGGTTGTGGAAGCGAATCCAGTCGCATAAGTTGGGGTTTGGATGGCGCGCATGTCATAGGTCTGCCAAAAGATGGGTTGGTCGTCGAGGAAAGCTTCAACAGTGATAATGTTGGCTTGGAGGAATGGGAAGTTCACAAGGCTTGGATAAGTCCCAGGAAACGCCTCTTCAATATCAAAGTAATTCGAGAAGTCCATCGCATTCATATAGAAGCGAGCTTCCTTGGTGTTTCTGGCCAATGTGATGGTTGTGACACCGCTTTCACCTGTTGCGGAGTTCGCCGAGCGAAAGTCGCCAGTCAGCGAATCGAAGTCGAGCCGCTGTCCATAGCCCTTGGATCCAAATGCAGTCGCAAATCCCTGCCCCAAAATGCCGTTCCACTGGGCAACGGAACCATTTTGGCCGAGACCATATTGGAAGAGCGAAGGGACATTGTCTGTGTAGATCACACCGCCTGTGATCGTGTCCGGATTCTGATCTGTCGTCGAAATGCTGGCGAAGTACTCAGGAAATGTCGGATCTAATAAGCGCAGTTCTGCCAGCGCCAGTGTTCCCACCTTGGCAATCGGCAGTTCTCCTGCGCTAATCACACCGTATGGAATGAGTTCGAAGCTCTCGCGGAATAACAGCGTTTGGTCTTCGCACTCGTCGGGTACTCCATTGACATTGACATCTTGACTCGTACCGTCGGCGATATCGCATGTGTCAGGAATTTCATTCTGGTTGCAGTCGTTGGGGCTTGGTATTCCAGGGTCTTCGACGGCAACCTGGCAAACATCGGGCACACCGTCGGCATTGCAATCAGTACTGTTACCGTCGACTGCCTCGAGGTAATCGTCGATTTCATTGTCGTTGCAATCAACGATTGGAAAAATACTGCACCGAAACTTCGCAAAGTCAAACTTGACTTGAGAAATTGAGCGGGCATTGTTCGCCTTGTCCATCGCATTGTCCTCGATTCGTGCGTCGGTTGCGATCACCATCGCGGCTGAAGTATTTGTATCGTCATCGTCGGTAGTTGCACACGGGGCCTCGGCCCCTGGACCTTGCACGCCAGTCTCCTCAATATACTCAGCATCTGAGCCGTCGGTCTGGTCCATATCTTGGCAGTCGAAGTCGAATGCCTCTCCTGCGTCTTGCGTCGCATCATTTGGTGCGCCGTATTGCCACCAACGCTTGTTCGGGTTTGAAAATCCTGGCAGCCGCACATTGCCTGCTGCTGGATACGCCATAACAGTCCTAAAATTTTCGTCGCCGAAACCAAATGAGTCTGGGAAGAGTGCATTCTGTGGCTCGGGAGATGGCGCCTCATGGTTGTGATGGCAACCCAAATTATGGCCGAGTTCGTGGGCATAGACGGTGTCGCCAAGAACAGTGATGTCGAGCAAACAGAACGGACCCTCGGAGAACGCTTGCAGTGTTGACACCGACGATGGTCCAAGAATGCCGCCAGACGCGGCAACGATTGTCGCATCGACCACGGGGTGCGGGTTGGCGGGAATACTAAGCCCCATATTTGTCTGAGCTTGATTATTTGCATCTGACATGACGAAGGCAAGCCCAACAAATCCGCTGTCGCTGCCATAGTTGACTCCAACAAGAGCGACCGAATCTGCACCGAGGGCATCGCGCCAATCCAAGACATAGTCCAAGTAGCCGTCGCCGGGAGTGGCGAGTCGACCTAAATCAACGGCATAGCCAGTACTCTCAAACGGTTCTTCTTCGCCAAAGTTGCCATCGGTAACGAGAGCGCCAACCAACCGAATGCGTGGCGTACAAACATCCTTTTCAGCTGGGGTCACTCCAGGTCGCGCTTCATGAAACGCATAATTAAGAGGATCATCCGCGCAACTGACGGGAGGCTGAGGGTCAGGAGGGGGGAAAGTGGCGGGATTGGTAACCGAGTCTGGTTCGGGATAGGCACCGTATCCGCAGATCGTATTCAGTTGATTGTCTTGGTCTTGTCCATCGAAGTCAGTCACTGGTTGATCTGTCGAATTTTTCATCGACAGGTTCACTTGCGCAACAGTCAGCACAGCTTGTTCGTACGGGGTTGTTCCAGCAGCCAACAGTAGTTCGTTCGCATCAACGGAGTAGACGAGCAGAACATCAATGATCGTTCCGTTCTCGTACTCAAGTCCAGGCGGCAGTCCAATCGGGGCAACCTCTGGCGGGCAAGGGGTGACTGTGCCGCCAGCAATACCACCCTCGTTCGGCACCAACAACGCACCACCCTTCGAATGTGCGCCAGCGCCTGGATATTGCGGAAGGTCTCGACCAACTCCGCACTCATTGACACCATAATTGGGGCGGATAGTCAACTTGTATTGCCCGTCCGCGACCAAACTCAGTCCATACGCAACGCCATCTCGTCGCAGAAAATAGCCAGTGAGTCCAGAACCAATCTGACTCACAATTCCATACAGCGAGTTTCCAGTATCGCCGCGTGCGAGATAAATTTGTTGTTCGTCAGCCCCTGTCCATGCGCGTTTGCTCACGGTGAAATCAAGCGTTGCACCATCCGGGGTGGCCACAAGAATGGAATCGCCGACTTTCCAATTCTTGGTGTTTTCTGCTGTGAGGCTTGGCATTGCGATTCCACCAAGGCCGATCGCTGAAAGGTCAGCTCGTGCAAATCCTGGCGGTGGTGCAACTCTCACAAGGGCCTGATTCTTTGTAGCACTCGGGGTATTGATGGCGATCGGTGCTGAGGGCAGCGCCTTGCTCTGCTCTAATGCAGTCAAAGAAGGGATCTTTGACGATTTACTGACACCATCATTGGCAATGGCCAAGGCGGTGAGAGTCGTGCATGCGAAAGCAATAACTGAATATTGAACTCGTGGATTGTGCATCATGTGGTTCTTCTGTTTCATTGCGTGGGGTGAATCAGTGTTGAATCAGTGTTGAATCAGTGCTAAATCATGGGCGGCGGATCAAATAGTTGACCTTGCCCCAATGCCAACATGATCCTGCGACGCCCCGCAGTGAACAGTTGGAACATGGAGTGGAATTGAGGTTTGTCAAGTTCTGTATTCGTGTTTTTTGTAAAATTTTGTAAAATACAGAGAGATCAGGGCGCACCGCCACCACCGCATCCAGCGCCTACATCGCCAAACGGACTGTTGTAGAGGATTTCAATTTGGTCGAACCAGACCTGTGTCTGGCCGAATCCGCCTTGGGGGATGACAACAATGCGTACCGCAAGTTGCACCCCAGTGGCAGTGGGAATTCCGATGTAACTCGGATCCACACATGCGGGAAGAGTGAATTGTGGAATGACAGCACCGCCCGCCGTCATCACGCCGAGGTATGGAGGCATGACATTCCAGCGGTTTGTTGTGTAGTTGTAAATGAACGCCAAAACCAAGGCTTGCGCCACGGAGACGGTTTGACCGGTAATTCGCACTGATACCTGAGTTAGGTCTTGAGGCGACTGCAAGTCAGTCGTTCGCACAACCTGAATATCCACCGCTCTCTTGGCGGTTGGGTAGTACAGGGGTGGCCCGAATCCGGACGATGCCGTTGTGAGTCGTTCGGTGCGAATCTTCACAAACTTGTTGTCGATCTCTCGAATGCTGAATTGCGAGCCGGAGAGAAGTGTGCCGCGGACCACTTGAAATGTGGAGAGGTTGTTGTCGTAAAAGGCGCCCGTGATGACCGAGCGACCAGCCTGCCGCATGTCGGGAAAACCACCGACTGGTGCAGGTTCTCCGGCACCTCCCGGGGGTAATGTGTCGCCAATCTGGGGGTTGGAATATTCTGCGGGGTTGGCAAGGCCACATTGCGCAAAGAGGTTGCCAGGGGTGGTCAACACCGCCTCGATGTTCTCGGGACTCAATGGTTCACCTTCATAGACTTGCTTTGCCAGGGCTTGAAGTTGCGCGGCTACACCAGCAATTTGGGCTGCTCCTGCGCTCGTTCCGCCCCAAACCGCAGTGTAACTTCGCAGGCGATTGGACTCATATTGGGCCACTGCTGGGTTGGTAGACACAGCGGTGTTGTCACCGCAGAACAAGTCGCCGTATCCCAGAGTGCAGACGCCCCGACCCCAAGCTGAGACATCGACAGTGGCCGGTGCGGTGCCAGAAAAATTACTTTGGTTGGCGCGGCAGTAGTTCAGGCCAGGATATGTGGTCGATCCTGGCGGCGTAGAGATGAATTGAAAACCAGGCCATACACCGCCGACGACGATCGCTGCTTCGGAACCTGCAATCGGGGCAAGGACTGCTTGAGCGGCGTTGCCAGCTGCGAGGACCATCGTGACTCCAGCGTCGAGACCAATTGTAATGAGTGCGGCGGTCGCTAGATTTGTATTGAGTGGTTGTCCGTTTTGCGAAATCGGCAGAACGATAATGTTGCCTGGATTTGGATCAGCAGCGGTACTGGCGGAGAGCTCTTCGATGGCGTTTGTCAGAGCTGTCAACAATCGACCTTGGCTTTGAAATGTCTCTGTTGGGAAAAATTTCGCGATCACGGTGGGGACGATGCCAGTCACACCAATCGTGTTGTCATTGGCAAACAACAATCCAAGCGTCGCTGTTCCGTGCATAGGTGCGGTGTAGAACGATCCAGAAAATGTTCCAGGTGGATTGGCTGTGTCATTGATAACAAGCGGCGTTTGCCCTGCCTCAACGATCACCTTGCTCAGCCCAGTCAAAGGGTTGATCAAGTCTTCATGATTGACCAGAGCCGACGGCTCAACAACCGCGACAGTGATCGTGGGAAGTTGTGGGCCGTTTGCGCCTGGAAATTGTGAAAGCAAACTGCGCATTGCTTCCAAATCCAGTCCGCCGCCGCGGTATCCAGTTACATTGATAAATGTCGTCAACGGACCTGTTGGCGGTGGGGCAGGCGGATTGGGACCGGTGTACGGATCTGGATATTTCACGGCCGTGGTATAGAGACCCAGCGCGAAGCTATTGGGTGTCACGACAGGCGGCGGAACTTGCAACATCTGTTCGTCGAAGAGGGGGGAAGGAGTTTGGAAGTTTGGATTGAGTGGCGAACCGCTCGATGCGCCGCCCTCGAAGATCAACCCAGGGGTTGAGTAACAATCGTTGTAGAAGCCAATCGCCGTCGCTGCGCAACTCTCGTCCCAAGTGATTGTGCAGCAAGTCACATCCTGAAAGCAAACAGCTCTGCAGCAATCAGCGTTGGACGAGCCAGCAAGACCGTGGATGTCAAAGGGAGAATTGGTGATGAGAATGGATTCTTCGATTGGGTCCCAGTTGCAATCGAACGGAGGAGATGGTGTCACACCGCCAAAGAGAATCGTTTGTAGACAAGTATCGCTACTGCCTTTCCCGCCGAAAACTGACGGTCCAAGCAGATTGGCGAAGGTTGCACAGATTTCATCCCAGCAATCGGCGCATGATGGTCGAACTGCGTTGACTGCTTCGCAGATTGCCGTCTCACGGCAGTTACCAACAAAGACTGGCGGATCGCTGTTGTCTATTGTTCCTGGATGTGGATAGATGCAGGGTAATGCCACTCCATCAGGTTCGCATACGCCACAATCAGCGCAAGCCGCTTGACTTCCCAGTGTTAGGACACCACAACGCGGAGCAGGATCCGAACAAGGAGGAACGACCTGCGGGCTCGCCAATTCAGTCTTCGCTTCAATTTCAACCCATGCCACATCAGGCAGGGCGAGGAATTCTCGACCCGCCACAACAAGTTGGCTGGGAGCAATTCCTTCGAGGTACATCATCGATGCAAGATCTGGTGATGGCTTGCCGCTGCGCTGTTGCGCACGCGAGCGCAGATTTTGCAATTTCACTGGGTCAACATCGATTGCTTGGCGAATGGTGCATCCGTACTTGGCAAGCAACACCACGGTGGTTGTTGTGTCGGCGCCGAGCAGGCTGTATGCATCTGTTCCAGCAGTTCGCGGTGCGCGCATTGCGATCTTTTCTTCAAACATCACAATCAATCGCCCCGTGTGTTCGGCTGTTCCACGAACTGGGCTTACGGGCATCTGCAATGCGGCTGGATCTTTGGTGAGTTGCTTGCCTTTCACCGATGCGCGGTGATTGGGTGCAATAGGCTGCGATGCGGAAACCTTGGCGGAAACCTTGGCGGAAACCTTGCTTGGGGTTGCAGCGACCGACGCCTTGTCTTCGGCGTTGACGGCGAATTCAAAGGTACACAGAGCGGTGGTTAGAAGTCCGATTAAAAAAAGTCGCATGGGTGTGGAGTCCAATCTAATTTAAAACGAACAGATAACAACTTTCTCGAAGTCAGTGAAGGCTCATAATGTCCGTTCAATGCCTCGAAAGTGTACCACCTTTCGATACGAAGCGAATGATTTCTTCGACTCTGCTCGATGGCAATTTTGCAAAAATTATCGAGTTGCTTTGGCTCGAGGCAGCACGCGGTATCCGATATCCGACCGACAGAACGCGCCCGTAAATTTCACTGATTTTGCAAATGCGGTTGCTTTCTGGCTGGCATCCGCGAGGTCTGCTCCCAGGCATGTCGCAGCGATGACGCGGCCGCCGGTGGTGATGATTTTGCCCGAATCGCCGAGTTTCGTGCCGCCGTGGAAGTGCCAGTCCGTCGCTTGTTGGTCCGAGGGATTGACGCCCACCAGGCCAGAAATTGTTTTTCCCTTGGCAAACGCGCCGGGATATCCCTGACTGCACACCACAACGCAGCAGGAAGTTCGTGAGTCGAAGGTGAAGTGCGCGTCTTCGAGTCGGCCCGTCGCGGTGAGCCAGAGCGTTTCGAGCAGATCGCCTTGGAATCGGGCCATGAGCACTTGCGCTTCGGGGTCGCCGAATCTGCAGTTGAATTCCAGCACCTTGGGACCGGCATGGGTCAGCATCAGGCCCGCAAAGAGTACGCCGCGAAATTCGATCCCTTGTCTGCGAAGGCCGTCGACCGCTGGCACAAAGACATCGCGGGCAATTGCTTGAAGATCGCTGTCGCTCATGAGTGGGGTTGGGCAGAATGCGCCCATTCCGCCGGTGTTTGGTCCAGTATCGCCTTCGCCAACTTGCTTGTGATCTTGGCATGTGTCGAGCAATGTGATGGTGCGGCCATCGACGAGTGCCAGGACCGAGACTTCTTGTCCTTCGAGTTTTTCCTCGATCACCACGGACGATCCAGCATCGCCGAATGCCTTCGATTCCATGCACTTCCGAACGGCGGCGATGGCTTCTTTTTTTCCTGCGCAGACTGTGACGCCCTTGCCAGCGCACAATCCTGTCGCCTTCACGACACATGGTTCATCTCGCTCGGTGACATAGGTGAGCGCCGCACTCAATGTCGTGCAGACTCGACCTTCCGCAGTTGGGATCGAAGTCTGCCTCATGATGGACTTCGCATACGCCTTGTCCCACTCCAAGCGGGCCGCTGCACGAGTGGGACCAAAGATCGGTCGCTCTGGTGTTGCGAGTGCGTCGACCATGCCGTCAGCAAGCGGTCCCTCGGGGCCGATGATGATGAAACCGATCTTCTCGTGCGCGAGCCAGCGTTCCAAGTAATACTTGCGCTGGAGAGAAAATTCCTCGGGGCATGCGCTGCCGAGTTCGAGAAGTC
>Ga0209702_10010175_pt1 | contig 10178 bp, 5 predicted proteins | sample FRY01_FD_187210 | JGI IMG/M metagenome (GOLD analysis project Ga0209702, IMG submission 187210) | Freshwater microbial communities from Lake Fryxell liftoff mats and glacier meltwater in Antarctica - FRY-01 (SPAdes) (version 2) | ecosystem: Environmental > Aquatic > Freshwater > Ice > Glacier...
CCTGAAAAATCCATCTCTAAACTGAAAGTGACTTCCAACCTTGATGTTTTCGCTCAAAAATGCCGTCATTTGCTGATGCAAACTCGGTTTTGAGCGGGTTTGTACCCACAGATTCTGAGGAAGAGCCCGTTATTAAGCGAATGACTTCCACACTGCGGCGGCGGCGGCAAGGTCTGGCGGGCCCACAGAGTCATCGCCATAGACGACACGGTTGTACGCTTCGGTCAATCTCATCATCGCATCGTGATCCGCTTTGTTTGCCGGTTTAAGCCGACGGATGAATTCGAACGGTGTCTCATCCGGATTGCGAGCTTGACCATGTTCACGCCACCAAGCTTCTGCCGCCTGATAAGTCACAATCACTGCGTCCTTCGGATCGCCGTTCTTTCCGAGCGGATTTCGAAAAGCGGAAAATGGCATCGAAGTCTTGGTGATCGCCGCCTGCGAAATCCTCTCCTCTGTTTCGAGCGATGAAGCGGGCTCACCTCGAAGCCAAGCCAAAAATGCTTCCCAAGCCTTGGCAATTTCATCACGCTGAATCCACGCGAAAGCAACCAAGACGCCGATCAGAACAAGGTAAACAATCGCTTTCAACAAGCCGCTGAGCGAGGGTAAGTTATTCGTGAATGAGGACGGTGGTGAGGACGGCTCGGGCGGTGGTTGGGACTGCGAATCGGCTTGGTTGTCTTTGCTTTGCGATTCGCTCGATTGTTTTTCCTCGTCACCTTTGCTTAGTTCCTGCGATGACGCTTCGTCTGCGTCTTGCGGAGGGGGATTTTCGGACTCGTTTTCTTCCGACGGCGTTGATGAGTCAGACTTTTCTTCGGACGCATCTTGATTCGCGTCTTGGCTCTTTGTGTCGCCGTCTTTTGCTTTTTCTGCTCCGTCACCGGGATCGTCTGACTTCGATGCCGATTTATTTTCTCCGTTTTCCGAACCGTCGCTCTTTTTCTTTCCGCCGTTTTTCTCTCCACCTTCCCCCTTGTCGCCCTGCTTTTTGCCACCCGGTTCGCCTGAGGATTTCTCGGATTGCGATTGGTCGCCACCGGACTCTCCAGGCTCTTGCTCAGGCGACTGCGGAGGCGCAGACGCAGACGCAGACGCAGGGTTTTGGCCGTCCTCAGGCTTCGCGGATTCGCTGCCCCAGCCGTAGCTGCTGGGTTTAAGCCAGTCCGGTGATTCGAGCGCCTGCGGTAACTCGACACTCGCCAGCATCTTGCCCGGCTGTGGCAATAGGAAGCACACCAGCAAGATGATGGCCGTCATCCCGACACCACCAGCAAGCCACGCCGTCGAAACGTTTGCGGGCATGTCGACGCCGCGTTGGCGCAAGTAACGTCGAACGCCTAGGAAACTGGTGGCCACCAACAACGACAACGCGGCGAAAAGATAAATCGCCAGTGCAAAGATCGCGGAACGCTGCCATCGAGCGTCGTCGGGGAGCATGATTTGCCCCAGTCCGAAGATGGGAAGTGCTGCGGCCGTTAACCAAAGGACGGTGCGCCCAGGTTGTCGGCCGCGTTTGCGAGTCGCATGTTGATCGGTGTCGTTCGCGGCACCACCATCATCGGTCAAACCATCCAGCAATCCTTGCCCGCTGGCATCTTCTTCGTCGTCGATCACCGTGCAATCGTAGGTGATCCGATCGGCCAAAAACCAAACCAGGGCAATCGTCGCGCCGTTGATCACCAGCGTCAGCCCCGCGAGCGGACCTTGCACGGTCATGAACTGCGAAAGGACAAGAAGCGTCGCCCCACCCAGCACGGCGGAATAGCCAAACGCGTATTTGCGGCTTTCTTCGATCGACAGCCGCGCGATTCCAACCGCTCCCAGGATGAACATGAACCAGATGTAACCGATGCGGCCTGAATATCCGCCTCGATAAACGCACATGACGATGAAATAGACGAGGCTGGAAATCAACAGCACGATTAAGGACGGGCAAAGCGCGATCGCTGCATAATCAGCGACGGATTGATGACGCCGTTTTTCCAAAGAAGCCACGCTGAATGAAGGAAATTCGCATTGATGAGGTTACCGGAGCTATCTTAACATCCCCAACAATGCAAGTTTTTTGAAATTGAAAACTGAAAATTGAAAACTCACCCCAAGGGCGGCGATTTGACGCAGTTTTCTGGGCGTGCGTTCAGTCGCAATTTCGGTATAACTTTGAAATCGACAGAGAGTTGATGCGTCGACATCGTTTCCACACCCGCAGACGGCGTTTTTTCGCTGAATGCATGAGCAAATTCAACGCAATGGCCACCACCGAAGCCGTACTGCCGCAATCAATCGATGACCATGCTCAAGATCACGGACATGATCATGAGCATCCGTCGTTCCTTGCCCACCATTTTGACACGCCTGAGCAGCAGTTTGACTCAGGGAAACTGGGGATGTGGATCTTTCTGGCAACGGAAATCCTGTTCTTTAGCGGATTGTTCTGTGCGTATGCCATTTTTCGCAGTCTGCGACCCGACGTTTTCGAAAACGCAAGCGAGTTTTTGAACACGAAACTCGGTGCCATCAACACCGGCGTACTGCTGTTTAGCTCTTTGACGATGGCTTGGGCGGTTCGTGCGGCACAGACCGAAGAACACAAACTTTGCACCGGGATGATCGCCGCGACGCTATCGTGCGCAATGATCTTCCTGGGCGTGAAATCAATCGAATATTCCCACAAATGGGAACTCGGATTGTTGCCGCCGTTTGCCTATAGCTACAACCCGAATAACCCGCACCATGAGGGTATTTCGATGTACCTCATCTACATGTGTATTCCGTTTGCGATTGGCTTAGTCGGTTTAATCGCCTGGTTCACCATCTCCAAGCTATCAGGCAATAAGTTCGCCGTCGAAGTCGCCAAGCCGATGATCGTGGTGTTTACTTGTTTCTTCGTGGGTGTCGGACTGGGATCGATTCTTGAATCAGGCGAGTCAACTCACACCGATGGTGCCGCGCACACGTCTGCGGATCACACGTCTGCGGATCACGCGTCGGCGGATCACACGTCGGCGGATCACACGTCGGCGGATCACGCGTCTGCGGATCACGCGTCGGCGGATCACACGGGTGATGAACAGGCGGTGGTGGCAACCCCGGCCGCGGCCGTCGTTGAGACAAGGCCGAACGAATCACCAGTGCTTGAGAAGTTGGCTGCTGAAGAAGCAAACACGGGAATCCGTGGCGACTTGGCCGCACGATCGCGGCAAACCGAAACCGCAGGTACATCGGTAGTCGGCCAATTCGGAGAAATCGCGGCCCCGATCGCCTCCATCGCTGCCGAAACGAATACCAAAAGCCAAGCGGGCGTCTTCTTTGCCATCTATTACTGCATGACCGGCATTCATGCGATACACATCCTGGCCGGGATCGGCGTGCTAACTTGGTTGCTCGTTCGCACCGTTCGAAAAGATTTCAATCGCCAGTATTTTGGACCGGTGGATTATGTCGGTCTTTACTGGCACATCGTCGACTTGATTTGGATTTACTTGTTCCCACTGCTGTATTTGATTCGTTAATAAATCATTCGGATGAACCGTGATGCCAGCGGCTATTCCGAAGTTGATTAGCGTCGATGAACCATGGAAACAATGGTTCAACCCTATCACCGAAACCCGTCATTTAATCACGCATTGCCCATGTCTACGCCTCAAGCCCATGCCGTCGCGGATCACTCCAGTCACGCCACTGATCATCATGGTCACGACCCGCACGACTTTGCACATCCGATGCCCGTCTGGATTCTATTGACCGTGTTCGCGGCGCTGACGTTCTTGACAATCGTCACCGTGGCTCAAGCGAACCTTGACTTAGGTGGTGCGGACGTGGCTGTGACAATGGTCATTGCGACGATCAAGGCGACGCTGGTGATGTTGTTCTTCATGCACTTGGCGTATGACAAACCTTTCAACCTGATCATTTTTCTGTCCTCGTTTGTTTTTGTGGCGCTGTTCATCATCTTCACGCTCAGTGATGCGCAGATGAATTCGTACGCATTCGAACCGGTGGACGACGAACCACCAGCCGTCGTTGCAGCCCCGTAATTGACGGTTGAACGAGGGCAGTTGGGTAGTCGCCGGCGATATTAACGCGACATGACCGCTTGCCCAAAATGGAGATGGAGCTTCTCTTTCTAGCGCCGGGTCTGGCGCGCTTTGTCCCTCGAAGGTCATCACACACGTGGCTAAACGTCCCTCTTCAAACAGCAACTCCCCCAAATCCCGCAATCGTAACGGAGCGACGGAGCCGCAACGCGAAGAAATCCTTCTTATCGCTCCGCTGCGTTTAGAAGCCCAAAGCCGGTATTTGAACTATTCGCTCTCTGTCATCACCAGCCGCGCTCTGCCCGATGTTCGTGACGGCTTGAAACCGGTCCAACGACGCATCCTTTACACGATGAGCCAGCAGAGCCTGACGGCGACGGCGAAGCATCGAAAATGTGCCAAGGTCGTCGGCGACGTGATGGGTAATTTCCACCCGCACGGCGATAACTCGATCTACGACGCGCTGGTCCGAATGGCTCAGCCGTTCTCGCTGCGAATGCCGCTGGTCGATGGCAGCGGCAACTTCGGCAGCGTCGATGGCGACAACGCGGCCGCAATGCGATACACCGAATGCCGCATGACCACGATCGCGGGCGAGGTGCTTCGCGATATCTCGTCCGACACGGTTGACTTCAAGCCGAACTACGACGGCAGTCAACAGGAGCCTGTCGTGCTTCCCAGCCGCGTGCCAAACTTGTTGGTCAACGGCGCGACGGGCATCGCGGTCGGCATGGCAACGAACATCCCGCCACACAATTTAAAAGAAGTTTGCAATGCGTTGCTGAAGCTGATCCGTGACCCGGAGATAAAGGAATACCATCTTGTTGCCCACGATGCCGTGCAAGGCCCCGACTTTCCCACCGGTGGCCAGATCATCAACACGAAGGATGAACTCCGCGAGATCTACGCAACCGGCCAAGGCACTATCAAGCTGCGTGGAACGACCAAACTCGTCTCGGCAGCGGAGGCCGAAGGCAGACGTGGAGATTCGTCGTCAACGGGAGAAGTGCTGCAGATCACGTCCATCCCCTTTGGTGTCAACAAAGCGGTCATGGTCGAGCGGATGTCGGAACTCGTTTACAGCGGCAAACTGCCGCTGGTGGAAGAAGTTCGTGATCTTTCAACGCATGAAATTCGCGTTGACCTGGTGCTGAAGAAAGGGGCTGACGCGGGCAAAGTGCTTGCGTACATGTTCAAACACACGCCGCTTCAAAGCAATTTCAATGTGAACCTAACCTGCCTCGTTCCGACCGAACGTCCGGAAGTCGGAGCCCCCGAGCGATTGGGCCTGAAGGAAATCCTTTGGCATTTCCTCCACTTCCGCTTGGGGGTCGTGACGCGCCGACTGGCCAATGAACTGGCTTCACTGGAACGCCGAATCCATATCCTCGATGGCTTCGCGTTGATCTTCGACGCCCTCGATGAAATCATCCGTATCATTCGCCAAAGCGATGGCAAAGCCGACGCCGCCGCGAGGATCATGAAGCGATTTGCACCAGCGAAGAACGGCTCGGGCGGATTGGACGAAGAACAGACCGATGCGATCCTTGAATTGAAGCTCTACCGCCTGGCCCGATTGGAAATCAATCTGATCCGCGACGAATTGAAAGAGAAGAACAAGCGAGCGTCACAGATTCGCAAACTGTTGGCCGAAGACACCAGCGACACTAGTGCATCGGGACGTTGGCAGATCGTCCGCGAAGAGATCGAATCTCTGATTGTGGACACGTCCAAAGATCCAGCGGCACGACGTCGTTCAGTGATCCAAACCGTCGGCGAAGAGGCGGAGTACACCGAAGAGGATTTCATTGTCGCCGAAGATTGTCATGTGATGATCACGACCGATGGTTGGGTGAAGCGACAAAAGCAGATCACCGATCCGAGCAAGAGTCGACTGCGGCAAGGCGACAGCGTGCTGGAGTGCCTCGCCGGTTCGACCCGTTCCACGATCGCGTTCTTCTCATCCCTTGGCGTTTGTTACACCGCGCGAATGATCGACATTCCAGCGTCCTCGGGTTTTGGCGAACCGATCCAAAAGCTGTTCAAGCTCAAAGACGGCGAACGAATCGTGACCGCGTTGTCCTGCGACTCTCGCTTATTGTCGGACATCCAAGAGAATCTAAAGAAACCCGATTTGTGTCCCCCAACTCATGCGTTGGCCGTCACCAAAGACGGCTTCGCTCTGCGTTTTGGCCTCAGCTCTTTCGTCGAACCGTCAACACGTAGCGGCCGGCGATACGCGAGACCTTCCGCGACGTCATCGCTTCTGGGAGTGGTCACGATCCATGGCGACGAAACCATTCTTGCGGTGACGGAAGCGTGTCGGGCGATGGTATGTCCCGCACAGGAGGTCAACTACCTTTCGGGACCTGGCAAAGGCGTGACTCTAATCCGCCTATCTGCCGGCGACCGTGTGCTTGGCTTCAAGGCATCCACAGGCGACCGTGATTTGATGGTGGTGCAAACCAATCGAGGGGCCAAGAAAACAATCTCCACGGCGAAGTATAAAACCGTTGGCCGTGGCGGGCGAGGCATCGAAATTCAAAAGAACGGAAAGATTGCTGAGATAGTCGCCCTTCCGCCCGGAGCACCTCCGCCACTAGACAGTGATGATTGAGAGTTTTCAGTTTTCAGTTTTCAGTTTTCAGTTTTCAGTTTTCAGTTTTCAGTTTTCAGTTTTCAGTTTTCAGTTTTCAGTTTTCAGTTTTCAGTTTTCAGTTTTCAGTTTTCAGTTTTCAGTTTTCAGTTTTAAAAACCGCCCATGAGTACAGCGACCAGCGATTACAGCGCCAAAGACATTGTTGCGCTTGAAGGCTTGGAACCCGTTCGTAAGCGACCGGGGATGTACATCGGCGGCGTCGGTTCCTCGGGACTTCATCACTTGGTTTGGGAAATCGTTGACAACAGTGTCGACGAAGCGATGAACGGTCATGCGACCGAAATCAAAGTAACGTTGCATAAAGACGGCCGCACGGTGACGGTCAGCGACAATGGTCGAGGCATCCCGGTCGATAAGCATCCCAAGACAAAGAAGTCAGCCCTCGAAATGGTGCTGACGATTCTTCATGCGGGCGGAAAATTCGACAGCAACAACTACAAGACCGCCGGTGGCTTGCACGGCGTTGGTGCATCGGTCGTCAACGCGTTGTCCAAAGAATTGGTTGCGGTGGTTCGCCGGGATGGCGTGCAGTACCAAATGTGTTTTGCAAAGGGAGCCGTCACGCAGCCACTGAAAAAGCTGCCCGGTGCGATTCGAGGCACGGGGACATCGATCACCTTCACGCCTGATCCCACCATTTTCCCCAAGACCGAATTCGACGCCGAAACCATCCGCCTTCGACTCGAAACCGCAAGTTTTCTTCATCGCGGTTTGAAGGTCACGTTCACCGATGAAGCCAAGGGAACTGCCGAAACGTTCGTGCATGACCAAGGCATCGTTGACTACCTGGCGAAGGTGTTGGTGGCGCGGCAAGCTCGCCCAATTCATGAGCCCGCATTTTCGCTTCGCAAAGAGAATGGCGAACGAGTCGAAGTCGCTTTGCAGTGGACCGAATCGACCGACGAACATGTCAAAAGCTATGTCAACGGAATCCCCACGGGCGATGGTGGTACGCACGAGACCGGTCTTCGCGCCGGCCTTAGCAAAGCCGTTCGCGACTATATCGATACGCATGAATTGACACCTCGCGGTGTCAAGATTGCGAATGAAGATATTCGCGAAGGTTTGGTGGTCATCCTTTCGATCTTCATCGCCGAGCCACAGTTTCAAGGGCAGACCAAAGATCGTTTGAACAATCCTGAGGTCTCATCTTCGGTCGAGTCGGCGCTTCGTCCGATCCTTGAACAGTGGATGAATAACAATCGAACCGTCGCGGATTCGATCGTCGCGCGAATCATCGCCGCTGCCCGAGCCCGCGCGGCCTCACGCGCCGCTTCCGAAGCGATCTCGCGGAAAGGCGGAGCAAAGCGAACGGCGCTTCCAGGCAAACTCGCGGATTGTTTGGCGAGCGGTCGTGGCAGCAGCGAACTGTTCATCGTCGAAGGTGACTCCGCAGGTGGAAGTGCAAAGCAAGGACGCGATCGTAATTTCCAAGCGATCCTTCCCCTTCGTGGCAAGGTGCTCAACACCGAAAGCGTGCCGCTGAAGAAGATGATGGAGAACAAAGAGATTGAAGACCTGCTAACCGCACTTGGATGTGGGATCGGTATTAGTTTCAATCTCGCCAATCTGCGATACGACCGAGTGATTCTGCTTGCCGATGCGGACTCTGATGGACATCACATCACGACATTGTTGTTGACGTTCTTCTATCGACATCTGCAACCGATCATCACCGCAGGCCATCTCTACATCGCCATGCCACCGCTCTTCCGAATCGACATCGGCAAAGAAACCCACTGGGCAGCCGATGAAGATGATCGCATCCGAATTCTGGCGGAACATGAAGGCCGATCGAAACCCGAGATCACTCGGTTCAAAGGACTCGGCGAAATGATGCCTCAAGTGCTGTGGGAAACCACGCTGAACCCAAAGACCCGGCGGATGATGAAGGTCGAGATCGATGATCATCTCGAAACCGATCGCATTATCAGCGACCTGATGGGCAAAGATGCATCAGCAAGATTTCGCTTCATCACCGAACGCGCCGAAGATGCCGAAGCGGTCGACGTTTGATCAATCACGCCTCTGTTACGGCGGGCTTGACGTTTTGAAGCGAGAGTCATTCGTTTGCGATGTGTCCGTTATACGCCTACGATGAATCTCTGGTTGACGCACAAAGCACGCATGGTGGAGGCAGATCATGGCATTCTCGATAACTCGGCGCAGCGCAATCGTTCTTGGTGGTTCAATGATGGCAGGCGTCCGCTTGCCATCGCTATTGGCTTCAGAAGTCAGCTTGGCAACGGGGGCCGTTCAGTTCCGTCCGGAGATCGAGCCGCTGGTTCGCTTGCTCGAGGAAACGTCGAGCGAGGCGATTATCGACGCCGTCGCAAGTGAAATTCGTAGCGGTCGCAGCTACCGCGAATTGCTCGCCGCGCTGTTTCTTGCTGCGATACGAAATGTCCAGCCACGTCCTGCCGTCGGCTTCAAGTTCCACTCGGTCCTGGTGGTCAACTCCGCTCATTTGGCGAGTCTCGCATCCGACGATACGGATCGCTGGTTACCGCTGTTCTGGGCGATCGATTACTTCAAACGAGCACAGAAGCAGGATGTCCAAGAAGGAAATTGGACAATGTCCGCAGTCGATGAATCGCGGGTGCCGCCTGCGACCGAAGCGATGCGGGATCTACGTACCGCGATGGACAACTGGGACGTCGAGGCGGCGGATGTAGCCGCCGCCGCCGCAGCGCGTTCCCTGCCCGCACATCAGTTGTTTGATTTGTTTGCCGAATATGGCTCGCGAGATTTTCGAAGCATCGGACATAAAGCCATTTACGTCGCTGGCGCGTTTCGTGTCTTGGAAGTGATCGGCTGGGAGTATGCAGAACCCGTCATGCGCAGCCTGTCGTACGCACTGCTCAATCACACCGGTGAACCCAACCCCGGCAAGTCGGACTTGGCGGTTGATCGCCAAGGACGTGAGAACCAAGATCGAGCAAAAGCTTTGCCGAGTGATTGGTTGAATGGGCGAATCGACTCCTCATCCGCTAAAGCATTGGTGCAAACCTCAAGAACGGCATCGCCAAGCGAGATGTCGAATGAAGCCGCAAACCTTATTCAGAGCGGTGTCAGTTTTACGTCGCTTTATGATGGGTTGTTTGCTTCTGCCGCGGAGTTGGTGATGCGACAACCCGCGATTGTGCCGCTGCACGCGATGACGACCACCAATGCGGTTCACTATTTGTTTCAGCATGTTCACAGCGATGAACTTCGACGCTGGTTGTTGCTTCAAAACGCGGCGTTCATGGGGCACTTCCGCGAGTCGGCAGTATCACGCGGCAATTTGAAAGACGCGACCATTGATGGGATTGCCGCCGATAGCGATCCGGTGGAGGTTGCCAATCTGTTCGATCGCGGACGAGAAAAATCCAAGGGCCGCGCGTCACAGGTATTGGGATACCTGCAAGAAGGTGGCGATCCGAACGCGTTGATGCGCCACGCAAGACAGCTTGTCTTCCACAAAGGAAACG
>Ga0209702_10010179_pt1 | contig 10172 bp, 9 predicted proteins | sample FRY01_FD_187210 | JGI IMG/M metagenome (GOLD analysis project Ga0209702, IMG submission 187210) | Freshwater microbial communities from Lake Fryxell liftoff mats and glacier meltwater in Antarctica - FRY-01 (SPAdes) (version 2) | ecosystem: Environmental > Aquatic > Freshwater > Ice > Glacier...
TCTGCACCACTGACCAACGCCAATGCGCCCGGACTGCGACTGGCCTGCGACTCAAACAACTCAGGCAATAATCCGCCCGCTATCGCCACCGACGTCTCGTTAAAAACCCTCAACACCTCATGGCGCTCAGACTGAGAAAGTATGGGTGGCTGCTTGATCCACATCGCCAGATTTCCTGAGACAATTGAACGCAGCAATTGGATTGCTTGGCGTAAATGCCTGCTGACATCAACAGCATCGTAGCGAGCACTGTTGCCGTCAAAACTAACGCTGATGCTTTGGGATCCTTTGTCAGCATAAAAGCTCAGCACAGCATCATCGACTGGCCCATTGTGAAGTCGACTCAACTCGACTTCACAACCCGGCAAAACAGGCAAATCAGACGATGGCTGCATGTTGACCGCAAAAGTACTCGGGGATTTCTGCCACGCTGAGTCACGCAAAGCATCTTCAAAGCGATACCGATCATGTCGCAGCACCTGCTTAAGTTGGCGCCGCACCAAGGCAAAAAATTGATCCAATGAAAATTGTGGGTCAAGTTCAAGACGCAACAAAACTTTGTTCGAACGCATATCAACCATCAGCGCGTCATCAGACTTGGCACGTAGCGATACCGGTAGTTCAATCAAAATTTCGTTTTGATACGTCATACGGGCGTAATAGAGAATAGCCACGCTGATCAATAGACGAGACTGAGCAATCTTGTTGCTGCTGCAATACGCTTTGACTAGATTGCACAGTTCAGTGTCTAGCCTTACCGTTTCACGATTAACACCATCGCTAGGTGGAACCCTACGATGACTCAAACTAGTCTGTGGATCCACTGCATCTAACTGTTGACGCCAAAAATTCTTATCTTCTTCGAACGCCTTGGAATGCTGATAATCTTGCTCGACCGCTGGCCAATTGGAAGGCACGACTGAAACAACATCGCTGCGTGTGTCATTCAGGGAAAGATAGCGTTGAAACAAATAACGCTCGAACTGATAGACCCCAGCACCGTCTACGACCAAATGATGGTAGACATGGTAGAAAAAATATCGCTGCTCATTCACTTTAATGAGGGCAAACTTAACCAAAGGTCCTTGCTCTAAATCAAAGGGCTGAAGGCGCTCAGCCGTCATCAAAGATAGTGCGTCACCCTCAGGTTCAGGGTGTTCTGAAAAATCCAAGTACTTAAAGGACAAATCGCAACCATCACCCACAAAAATAAGAGGCTGATCGTTAACCACAACAACAGTGGATCGATAGGAATCGAGCGCTGCAACCGCTCGGCGCAACGAAGCATGAAATCTCTCTGTGTCTAACTTGCCTGTGATAATTCGATAGTGCGCCGTGTTAAAACCCGTGCCAGACTTATCGAGAAGGTGCGCGAAGTAAATACCCATTTGCGCAGAAGACAAGTTTTGTGTAACTCGGTCAGCCTTCGTATCTATCGGGACCGACCCTGCCAGCAAATCGCTATCACTTAAGGCCTGCACTTCATTCATTGCTGTCACCTGTAGAGCCTAGTGGCACAAAAAAGATATTCAATCAACGCCGTTGCTGGCGTCGCTTATTGAGGTGGCTTTATGTATGGACTTGGAATTAGGAACTTATTTTTTTTGAGTTCTTGCAAAGTAAAAATAATTGAATACGTTTGTAGAAACCATGGGCAGAAATTTTATTGACTCTGCTTGGCTGTTTGTCCGGAATCATCTCTGTAAAGGTATTGCAAACCGATCGAAATTCAAAGCATAAACGCGCGAAACTCAGCCCAACCCGGTCGATCAGAGAATCGCAACGACGTGAGGTGGCAGGGTTATTTTCGGTAGATTTTGAGTGGGTTGAAATTGTGGGCAAACACGCAGTTGAAGTGGTGATCCTACTAATCGCAAAGCATGGCGTATTGCAAGCGATGCTTTTGCTACGCCATAAACGGCTGTCACCATGAAGTTTGTTCACCAATGAAGGGGCAGCGTGTTTGTCAAACATGTCTACAAAGGTCTTTTGAACGAGCATGCCGTAAGAGTTCATGCTCGATCCATTATGTCGACCAACACTGCGATAGTTAAAGTCAAACCGGATTTCCACTTTTTGGCCCTTAATACAAACGCCAATTTCAATCGCGTCAGCCTAAGTTTTTGACGAAATCAAGCTTGATCAAAATTTTCAAACAATTGGTGGGACATTCTACGATTTAGCTCATTCGTGCGATTCAAAGCGCACAAAAATGGGCTCAGAGAAATCTGCTTTCTCGCTAAGGCCGAGTCATCTGTCAACAGATAAAGTCATGCCGAGTGCCATGCATGTATGGACTTACGATGCCATCGCTTTTTGAAGGCTAAGAGGCCGCATATCAACCCAATTCTTATCAACATAATCGCTACATTCCTGCATGCCACCAGTGAAACCTACTTCACGCCACCCATCTGGGGCTGACTGAGCCGATGGCCAAAGTGAATATTGCCCCTCGTCGTTAATCAGCACCTTGAAAACATCGCCATCAATCGTGTAGCTGTTTATTTCTGGAGATAAATCAGACATCAACGCACGCTCCTATTTTTTTGACTAAATATGAAGAGATGGTACTACATCTAAATCAAAAAACACTTGCAAAAGCTTGCAATATATTTGGCAAGGCTAGACTTAATTCCACGGTTGGAAACCATCTGAGTTTCGCCTGGCTAAAAGTCGTGGCGTTTTTTTGATTGGTAAGTAGAAGAAACCCCGAATTTTAGACACCTGTTTAAGCTATTGCCCTTGGTGGACGATGGCATGTCAGCAACCAAAACCGTAAAGTACAAAGCGCCGATTTCAAGACAAAAGGGGTACTAGGAGGAGTCCGTGGTGATGACGATCAATGAGGTCTCGCGGATGCTCGAGCAAGCCATCTGGCGCCCGATTAACGCCTGGTTGCATTAACAAGAAACAAAACAAAACGCTTTTTCTGAATCACACCACTGATGAGTCAATGCCCAGCCAGTGCAAACAGAGATCTGCGCAAAACTTTCAACCGTGTATTTGTGAAATGTTTCCGTATGAAAACTCTCACCGATGGTGAAACGTTAAGGCGAACCTAAAGTCTTGTGAAGAGGCTCTAAAAAGGAATAACACTCATCTTATGAGGGCTATCATGCTTTCGCACGGGCAACACCTATCGTGCAACCAGATCGCATGCCATCGAATCACTTTGAAAGATAATCCAATGCAACCGCTTCTGCAACCTTAATGCCGTCAACACCTGCCGACAAGATTCCGCCGGCATAACCAGCACCCTCTCCCGCTGGGTACAAACCCTTAATATTCGTGCTCTGGAAGTTGTCACGTCTTGTAATACGCAATGGTGATGAGGTTCTGGTCTCAACCCCAGTCAAAACAGCATCTTTCATCGAAAAACCCTTGATCTGCTTTTCAAAAGCTGGAATGGCCTCTCGAATGGCTTCAATTGCATAGGGTGGCAAACTGTCTGCAAGATCAGTGAGGTGCACGCCTGGCTTATAAGAGGGCATCACACTTCCAAACGCAGTTGAGGGCTTACCATCCAAAAAATCGCCAACCAATTGCCCAGGTGCTTCATAAGTAGACCCACCTAATTTGTAGGCCTTAGACTCTATTTCGCGTTGGAATTCAATGCCCGCTAATGGGCCGCCAGGGTAATCTTCAGGCGTAATGCCAACCACGATACCGGCATTTGCGTTACGCTCGTTTCGAGAATATTGGCTCATGCCATTGGTTACCACACGATGCGGTTCAGACGTAGCAGCCACGACTGTGCCACCTGGGCACATACAGAAACTGTAAACAGAGCGCCCATTTTTAGCGTGATAGACCAACTTATAATCTGCAGAGCCCGTGTATTTATTTCCTGCATGTGGACCTAAGCGGGCCTGATCAATTAAGGGTTGAGGGTGCTCAATGCGAAAACCTATCGAAAAAGGTTTCGCTTCCATATAGACCCCAGACTCATGTAATGCTTGAAACGTATCACGCGCACTGTGCCCCAAAGCAAGAATGACGTGATTGGCAGCTAGATCTTCATGCCCCTCTATTTTCACGCCCTTAATTTGGGAATCTTCAATGTTAAAACCAATCACTTTTTGTGAGAATCGAATTTCGCCGCCTAGCGAAATCATTTCTTGACGCATTTTTTCTACAACACCAACCAGTCGAAAAGTACCAATATGTGGTTTAGCGACATAGCGGATTTCTTCCGGTGCGCCCGCTTTGATGAATTCATGAATGACCTTGCGACCATAAAACTTAGGGTCTTTTATTTGACTGTAGAGCTTTCCGTCTGAAAAGGTGCCAGCCCCACCCTCACCAAACTGAACGTTAGACTCAGGGTCTAAAACGTTCTTACGCCATAAATTCCACGTATCTTGCGTGCGTTCACGCACTGCCTTGCCGCGTTCAAGCACGATGGGCTTAAAACCCATTTGGGCCAATAATAGGGCCGCAAAAATACCGCATGGGCCAAGCCCAACGACGACAGGGCGCAAAAAATCAGACGCATTGACTTCCGGAGTATCTTGCGCATTATGGACAACAAAGTGATAACTCGTGTCGGGCGATGGCTTGACGTGAATATCGTCTAAAAATCGGTCTAAGATCTGCTTTTCATCTTTAACAGTCAGATCAACGGTATAGATAAAGGCAAGTGCTATATTTTTTCTGGCATCGTAACTGCGCTTGTAAACCTCTGTATGAATTAAGTCTTGCGGCTTTAAATGCAAACGCTTTAACACAGCTTCTTCCAATGCCTCAGGGGCATGGTTAACCGGCAAGCGAATTTCAGTAATACGAATCATGCGGGGTCCTATGGTAATCATCTGATAGCTTAACCGGTCTAAACATTGGAATTTTCTCACGCAAGCCAAACGAGGGCGGTTTCAAGTGTGATCTTGAACATACCTAAGCCAGTATTTGATCAGTTATCACCGTCTTCGACCTTGAATCACCGAGATTTCTAGATGGAAGTGCTAACCGCTGGCTTTGCCATGTTAGTAGCCGAGTCTATTGTGGCGCAAACGGCAATCAACACAGACACTCAGGGCACAACAAGCAGCAATTTGCTCTGAAATACCACTGCAACTTCAAAAAAATCTCTAACATTAAGACCCTGCGGCTTCAGTTTGCCTACTGCCCTTGCCTAAAACTCGAACAAAACTTTCACGCCACAAATAGAAAATTGCAGCCAACTCTCTATGATTGGGATTTCCTTTTTTTGATGGGTGAGCCGTCACTTGAGCCTGGTAGCAGCGGGTTAAAGGTAGACACAACAAGAATTTAATATTTCTTGGCGATAGATACAGGCTGTTCCGACGCGGTTTTAAGTAGAGTTTGGTCAGCACGCCTATCATGCCGCTATTGATCATGAATAGCACGATTAAGATGGTGGCGGGAACGGGAATGAACCATCGCAAAAGTGTTTGCCAGATATATTTTTTAGAAACAAAAGATCGGTTAATGGGTGGCAAGAACAATGAATCAAGAGCTAGAACCGGCAATGAGTCAATCGCGCCTGGAAAAAATTGAGACAAAGTTAAGTTTCGCGGAGGGTTTGCTCGAGGATCTGAATCACTTGGTGTTTCGTCAGCAGGAGCAAATCAAACGGTTGCAAGCACAACTTGATCTTTTGGCTGACAAACAGAACAACTCAGAGCCCAATCAACGATTCGATCCACGCGATGACATACCTCCGCATTACTAGCTGGAACAATCTCGACTTTACAGTGTTGCGTACTCGAGAAAGGCTAGGTTTGTCTGATCGACCGTCAGCACCATCCGAAACTTCACCTGCCCGGACTTTAGTTTCTGATAAGCGATGTTGGCATGCTCAAGCGGCATGGTCTCGATCATTGGAAGCGATTGCGTGAGTACGCTGAAGGACAGTGCTTTTTCATTTTCAAAGGGTGAACCTGTGATCGAGCCTACGATGCTTCGTTCACCGCCGACGAGTAACCCCATGGGCAAGGACAAAGGGTCTTTGCCCGGCGCGAGCACCACCATACAACCTGCGGGTGCCAAACCAGGCGCCATCGATGACACCAGCGCTCCTGAGCCAACAGTCGTGATCATGGCGACTGCCCCACCCATGCTTTGTAATCGAGCAGCCGCATCGTCTTGGTCGGTATCTATATAGATATGTGCGCCTAATTCGATGGCATCGACGGCAATATCAGTACCCCGCCCAATGGCCACCACGTTAAAGCCCATGCGGCGGGCATATTGGACTGCCATATGCCCAAGCCCGCCAATTCCCAAGATCGCGACTAAGTCACCGGCTTGTGCACCACACTTTTTTAGGGCATTAAATGTCGCGATGCCAGCGCATAGAATCGGTGCAGCTTCGGTCGCATGCAGTTCATCTGGGATTCGAACCAAAGCAGTGGCGCGCGCAAGCATCATTTCGGCGTACCCGCCATCGCAGCTAGAACCAACAAAGGGTTGATTGCGACAAAGCTGAAATAGACCTGCGCGGCACTGTGCGCACTCTAGGCAATGCCCGCCAAGGCGTCCGACGCCCACGCGCTGACCGATGGTCCATTGGGGTGAGACATGGTTGCCGATCGCCGCGATCTGGCCGACCACTTCATGGCCCGGGACACGGCTCAGGCTAAGGTTTAGGTCAGCACCCTCGATGTCACTCACATCTGCACCGCACATGCCACATGCTTGGACCGCAATAAGTACCTCACCGTCGCCAGGCTGTGGGGTTTGGCGTTCGACGAGCTCCAGAGCTCGCGATGGCGATACTTGCATCGCACGGTAAGTTGATTTCACCGCAACTAGGCTGGCATCGACGGATGCAGCATGGGTCATGATGGAGAGTTACTTGATTGGCGATTCAATAAGGCCTGCACGCCGACACTCGCCGCATCAATCGCGCCTGCGATATAGCCAGGAAACTCGACGGACCACTCGCTTCCAATCCCTGTGATGCGAAGGTGCCATCTGCCAGTGGCCGTTTGATTGGGTGGCGCTGCGGCATGGTGGGCGCTAAAGCTACTGTCTTGAGCTGTGGCGGTATGGGGTTCGGTGGCCCAGTCTTGAAATAACTCGAATTGTGGGGTTGCGGCCTCGTTGCCAAACAGTGCTTCCAACTGTTCGCGGCAAAGGCTTTTTAGTTCCACTTGAGTCAACTGCTGACGTCGATCAGCTGGCAACCCCACAAAACCGAATAAGGCTGCTTTGCCTTGTGGGTTCGAGGCGTCGTGGATTTCAACGAGCGGGCCACAGGCACTGCGTGCCTGACCAGAAAGTCCTTGCTCGCGCCAAAACGGTTTGTCGTAGACGGCAACATACTTGGCATGGGGAGCCATCCAAGTCGGTATTTGTTCCCAATGCGCTTTCAGGTCATCAGGCAGTGGCGGTTCAAATGCAATGGCGCTAACAGCCAAGCGAGGAGGCAATGCCAACAGGACGTGCTCCACAATCATCGTCTGTGGTGAGCCATCCGTGTCGCTGTAAGTGATTGCGACCAGTTCATCATCAGCGAGAATGCTGGTTACGGCACATTGCAATTGGATTTGGGAAGCTTCCATCTGCGCAGCAAGTGCCTCAGTCAGCGCACCCATACCGCCCATTAAACGCATGGAGATGGGATTGCCACTTTGGCTAGGCGCACGTGTCGGTAACAGCTGCGTGGCGCGCTGCAGTACGGTGTCACCTTGCTCGAATTGAGGCAGACTTTCCAAGCCGAGGTTTCGAATAAGATCGGCTAACTGTGGTTGGTATTGAGGCCAGAACCAAGACGGGCCGAGGTCGAAACGATCGTATTTATTGTCACCATTTTCTAATTCATGCGCTGAGACCGAATATATCCGGCCACCTATCCGATCGCGCGCTTCAAGCACAACGAAATCATTTATGCCAATTTGTTTTAGGCGATAAGCGGCATACAGACCACTGACACCGGCACCGACGATTGCGACTCTAGCTGTTTGCATTGATGTTGTCTGCCAAGATCCTTTGAGGTAGAAGTGACTCCAGTTGTTTGGACAGCATTTCGATAAAGAAAATAAAGTGAAGGTGATTAACAATCAAGCGGCTTAATCCGCTTAATCCGAAAATGAATGACTGAAATGCACGTTGCCTAGCGCTTGTCCGTTCAATACCTGAAATCCTCGCATCACATTATAGAACCGAATGTGTGGGGTAAAACGCGCTCTCTGAAACGCACTCTTGTCTCAGAAGTGGTTTTACTGATAAGTAAGTCGCGTCAAACAGTACAACCATACACGATCAAATGCTTCAGACATGAAGCGGAAGCGACAGTGACATAGCATTATTTTTCATCACCAAGGACCGTCTTTAAAGTAAAAGCCAAATGCGCGGCAGTAAGACTTACCGCAATGTTCGCAGTGAAAGCGCTCAGTAAATGGGATTAACTTTTGATATGACTTTCGATGTGCCCGCATCATCATACCCACGCATTTAGGACACGCTGTTGTGTCGCGCTGCACTTTCTAATTATTTTTTGCATTCATAAACAGATACTTTATCTGTAATGTATTTTTTATATTAATTACTTGACACGGTGAAATTCTTGCAAAAGCTTGCTTTTGTACAGTCAAGTTTTATAGAAAAACTCGCTACTGTCCGGATTAACTGGGTTATTTTTCAGTAAGAACTAGTGCTGGCGTGGCCTAGAGTCCGATTTTATTTGGTGCCGACTTGAATACAAACTCTTCATTTTTGGGTAAGTTCCTAGGGGTTAGCCTCTGGGGGATATCGCATGTATACCGGCAAGACGCTGTTTGCATAGCTCATGGCGTTTGTGCCATGGACCAGTTTTGGTTGAATCGTCGATCGCTATGGCGGCAACGGTGGCCGATGCGAACGAATCGCGCAATTAACGTATTTGGCTTATTGGGTCCGAAGTCGCGGCGTTGTTGATTCGCCGTGCATGCAATCTCTACAGCGACACGGATCTGGTCGGACTCGACCTGAAGAACACAGTTTACGCGCTTGATGCCACGACCATCGATCTGTGCCTGAGCCTGTTCAACTGGGCCCCGTTTCGCAAAAGCAAGGCTGCAGTCAAGCTGCACAAGCTGTTGGACCTGAGAGGCGCAATCCGAGCGTTTATCCACATCAGCGACGGCAAGATGCACGATGTCAACGTGCTGGACTTCATGCCGATCGAAGCCAGGGCGTTTTACGTCATGGATCGCGGCTACTTGGATTACACCCGACTCTACGCCATGCACCGAGCATGCGGACTCTTCGTCACCCGAGCCAAAGTCAACATGGGCACTCGGCGCATTTATTCCAAACGAACCGACAGAACAGCGGGTGTCATTTGCGACCAGAAGGTGCTGCTCAAAGGCATTTACGCTTCTCAGAATTACCCGGAGAGTCTGCGCCGCATTCGATTCAAAGATCCAGATACTGGCAAGACGCTGATCTTTCTGACCAACAACTTTGTGTTGCCACCGCTGACTGCGGCGCTATACAAAAACCGCTGGCAGGTCGAATTGTTCTTCAAGTGGATCAAACAGCACCTGCGTATCAAGAAGTTCCTGGGCAACAGCGAGAACGCCGTCAAGGCGCAAATATGGTGCACTGTGTCGACTTACGTACTGATTGCCATCGTCAAAATGGAACCTCAAATTGATGCCTTGTCATACACTTTATTACAGATGTTATCAGTGTCCGTATTTAAGAAAACTGAGCTTTCAAGCGCCTTTTAAGGCAGTGGATTAACAACTGATTCTACTGACCTGGCTGCTGCGCTAACATCATGGCTTGAGCCAATTTTTGGCATATGGCGGTTCTCAAAACCCAACGACATCACCGAGGGTTTCCACACAAAGATGGAAATGATCTCGTGTCGTGCTTTCCGATTTAGGCGCTTTGAGAATTACCGCATGAGGGTCTTGGCCCTGTTCGGTTGGAATGGTGTAATCAACAGAGTGTGATGAATGCCCATCCCCCGTTAATTGGGTAGAGCCCTGTGCAATGGCGTGGCACCAGCGCCCCAGAAACAACAAAGCCCAACCTTTTGAGCTGGGCTAAGTCATTGATGCGTTTGGTGGGTCGGCCGGGACTCGAACCCGGGACCAACGGATTAAAAGTCCGCTGCTCTACCAACTGAGCTACCGACCCCAAGCCCGCTATTATGGCTTTTTAGAATTTGTCTGTCAAATGGGGGCTTAGCGCGCTTTTAAAACTCGTACCTGTTGACG
>Ga0209702_10010180_pt1 | contig 10171 bp, 9 predicted proteins | sample FRY01_FD_187210 | JGI IMG/M metagenome (GOLD analysis project Ga0209702, IMG submission 187210) | Freshwater microbial communities from Lake Fryxell liftoff mats and glacier meltwater in Antarctica - FRY-01 (SPAdes) (version 2) | ecosystem: Environmental > Aquatic > Freshwater > Ice > Glacier...
GTCGTCGGCCTCTTCCCGAGCGAAGAGTCACTCCTACGACTCGTCACCGGCGTCCTCATCGAGATCTCCGAGACCTGGGAAACCGGCAAAGCATACCTCACTCTCAACTAACAGAAACCAAACCAAACCAAAGAAACCACAACCTACACCTTCAGAGAAAGTCATCAGCCACTTTTACAGAAAAATATTTACGCGGCCCCAATTCCATTGTGCCCGCATCAGGGTAAAGCTCAACAAGCACATGGCGATGAGGTCTGTTTCCCGAAACTCGATAATCCCAAGCCCTGAAACCAAGAAGTTTGTGTTCTGGTATGCCAGCCAGACGAGGCAGATCGCCGAGAGAACGCTAATCACCGTCCTCCATGATTTTTGTGCCAGCGTCATTTTCTTTGCCTAACAGTGCTTATTTATAACATTTCCGGATGTGATATCCGGGGCGAATGATTAGGGGGATTGGGCCAGAATCCCCTGATTTTACAAGGAATTTTGGAGTCGAAGTGCGGAGATCGGGTGGGATTGAGCGGGTTGGTTGGGGGCAAGGTGGGTGAGCTGATCTCACGGGTGGGAGGGGCAGGTCGCGTAAAAGGCTTCGCCTCACGCGATTTAGATGGGAGGAAGGGATGGGGTGGTGGGATTGATGGGGCGGGATTCTTGGGTCATCGGCAGGAATGCCGATGCTCCGGGCGGGGGAAGTTTGCTGAGTTTGATGAATGAAGAACGGGGGCGAAGATGGTTGGGCCTTGGTAGTTTCCGATTCGGAAATCAGAGATCAACAATCAACAATCAAGGGGCGGCTTTGATGGTTTGATGGGATGGTCGCGTAAAAGGCTTCGCCTCACGCGATTTTGAATGACGGCGCCCGGGAGCACGCCGCTCCTTGCGTTTGCTTTGCGGGCTGGATCGCTACGGCCTCGCTTCGGGGTTTGGTCGCGTAAAAGGCTGCGCCTCACGCGATTGGAGTTTGGTTTTGGAATTTATTTGGAAATTGGGAGTTGGAAATTTCTTGGTGTCCGCCTGCTTGTTTCGCTGGCAGTGTTCGACTATTGGGTGTCGGATTTGGGCGCGGGCGAGACGCCCACGCTCCCTTGAGAGAGGGAGGAGTTTGAGAACGAGGTTGAAGACGGGGAGGGGCGTGTTCGGTTGGGGGAAAGAGGTGGAGGAAGGGGAAGTGCTCGCTTTGCTCGGAGGGATTTTAGACGGCGCCCGGGAGCACGCCGCTCCTTGCGTTATTGCGTTTGCTTTGCGGTTTTGGCGCGGCCGGGTTAGCAGACCAAATATTCGGTGATGGAATCGACGAGGAGGGGGCCTTCGCCGATGAGGCGGAGGTTGCCGTCGTGGCGTTCGGCGAGGCCTTCGTCGAGGAGGCGGGTGATGTTGGCGAGGGGGACGGACGCGAGGTGCTCCATGGGGACGCCGAAGTCGGTGCGGAGGAGGAGGGCGATGCGTTCGAGGCGGAATTCCTCGTCACCGATGGCCTCGGACTCCACCTCGGCGTGGCCGACGCGGTTGATCATGGCCACGTAGCCCATGGTGTCGGGGATGTTTTTCCAGCGGCGTGCGCCGAGGGTGGAAACGGCGGAGGGGCCGAGGCCGAGGTAATCGTGTCCGCGCCAGTAGCCCTTGTTGTGGGCCGATTCGCAGTCGGGGCGGGCGTAATTGGAGGTTTCGTAGTGACGGAAGCCGTGGTCGGTGAGCTTGATGCGGGCCAGGCTGAAGAGTTCGGCGTTGAGATCGTCGTCGTCGGTGAACTCGCCATTTTTGAAGCGATCGAAGAAGGCGGTGTCCTCCTCGTAGGTGAGGTTGTAGGCGGAGATGTGATCGGGTTCGAGGGCGACGGCGGCGTCGAGAGTGGCGGACCATTGGGGGATGGTCTGGCCGGGGATGGAGAACATGAGGTCGATGTTGACCTTGGGAATGCCGGCCTCCCGGAGCATGACCATGGATTCGGCGATGTCCGCCGCGAGGTGTTGGCGGCCGAGGGTTTGCAGGAGGTCCGCATCAAAGGACTGGGCGCCGAGCGAGACGCGGTCCACTCCGAGTTGTCGGAAGACGGAGGCGGAGCGTTGACCGAAGGTGGCGGGGTTGGCCTCCATGGTGATCTCGACGGTTTCGCGGAGATTGAAGGCTTCGTTGAGGAGGCTGAAGAGGCGGATGAGGTGGGTGGGGGAGAGCATGGAGGGGGTGCCGCCGCCGAGATAGAGGGTGGTGACGGGGGCGTCGGCAAGGGTCGCGCCGCGGCGTTGGGCCTCGACGCCGAGGGCCTCGATGAAACTGGCGATGGGAGTTTCGCCCGGGGTATGCTTATAAAAGGAGCAATAGGGGCAGACGCGGTGGCAGAAGGGGATGTGGACGTAAAGATGCACGGATTGTTTATTGCGATCGGCTGCTCGGGGGGACTATAGCTGCGGAGATGGAACTGGCCAGAGCGTTGGGAAGAAAGGTGCTGCGGGAGGTCTCGCGGTCGTTTTATCTGAGCCTGCGGTTCCTGCCCGGGGGCTTTCGTGAGACCGCCAGCCTGGGATACCTGCTGGCCCGGATCAGTGACACCATCGCGGACACCGAGGCGGTGGGGGTGGAAGAGCGGAGGATCTTGTTGGGTGAGTTTTGTGCGCTGGTGCACGAGGGTGGGGAGGTGGACTCGTTCGGGAGGCGCTTGGTGGAAAGGTTCGTTCCGCCGCAGAGGCATGAGGGTGAGCGGGTTTTGATGGATAGTTCCGTTCACTGTTTACATTGGTTGAGGAGCCTCGAGGAGGAGCCGCAGCGCTTGATCCGGGAGTTGCTGGGCCACATCACGGAGGGGCAGGGTTGGGATTTGGAGCGCTTTGAAGGGGCAGGGGTGGTGCGCTTGGCGGAGGAGGGAGAGCTGGAGCGGTATGCGTATCTGGTGGCGGGCTGCGTGGGTGAGTTTTGGACGGAGCTGGGATTTTTGGCGGACCGGAATTATTCGAGGGTGCCCAAGGCTGAGTTGCGGGAGCGGGGGCGGCGGTATGGGATGGGGTTGCAGTTGGTGAACATCCTGCGGGATGTGCCGGAGGATTTGCTGAAGGGCCGCTGCTATTTGCCGGGGACGGGCGGGACGGAGCCGGAGGAGCTCTTGGCGGCGATGAGACCGTGGTTGGTGAAGGCGGAGGAGTGGATGGGAGAGGGGCTGGTGTATGCGCGGATGATTCGGGGTCGGCGCTTGCGCTTCGCGAGTGCGCTGCCGGCGATGATCGGAGAGCGCACCCTCGTCCAATTGCGCACGGCGGGTTGGGAGGAGCTGGCGACGCGGGTGAAGGTGTCGCGGGCGGAGGTGCGGGATTGCGCCTGGCAGGCCTTGGTGGCGAGTTGGAGCACCGATTGAGCCGGGCTCAGAAAGCGCCCAGGGCGGCGGCGAGGGAGATGATGGAGCGTTCGCCGGATTTCAGGTAGCGCTTGCCGACCTCCGACTGCGGGACGGAGACGAGGGCGGCGGGATAGGTGGAGGCGGGGTCGAGGCAGACGCGGCCTTCGAGGATTTTGCCGCCGAGGGGATCGACATAGCGGAAGGGGAAGCTGTTGGCGTTGCGGTCGAGCCTGGAGGGGAGGGCGGTGATGACGATGAAGTGGCCGTGGACGAGTCGCCAGTTGAGAGGACCGGGGGCGGCACTGGCGGATGCGGCAAGCCGTTGGAGGCTGACGATGGGGGGGAGGCCCTTTTTCATGGACTGGGCGAGGCGGTCGTGGATGCGGCGGAGGAGCTTGAGGTCGGATTCGCGGGCCCCTTTGAGGAGGACCTCGCTACGCAACTTTGGCATCCACCGGGAGCCGCGCATCTCGTTGCCCATATCGGTGAGGTCGAGGAGATTGACGCCGGTCGTTTTGGTCCAGCGGAGGCGGTCGAGGTGGGAGGATTGGCGCAGGCCGTAGCCGCGGATGACATAGGTGAGGCGTGATCGGTCGTCCTTGCCGGGCACGGCGGTGGCGAGTTCCAGCCACTTGGCGCTGCCAAAGCCGAAGGCATTGAGAAGGGCGGCCGGACCGCAGGCGTTGCCGGAGACCTTGAGCTGGTTGACCGGGGAATGGGTGGGATTGGGGGCGGTGAGATCCAGCTCACCGGAGGCGGGAAGAGCAATGGCCAGAAGGAGAGCCGGGAGGATCAAGGAGGTCACGGGGCGGCTTCGTCCGGAATGTTGAGGATGATCTGGGTGGCGAGGCCATTGTTCCTGGGGTTGCTGTCCGTTTGTCCGTTCGAGAGGGTCACCTTGCTGCTCACCTCAAGACTCTCCGCGGTGGTGGGAAAATAGAGGGGCGTGTCGAAGGTCTGGATTCCTCCAGGGGGGAGATTGCCGATGTTGTAGGCAAAGGTGCCGTTGGGAACGGTGACCGTGACAGGGGTGTTGATGAGTCGTTCGGTGCCACGGTTTTGAAAGGTGACGAGGAGGCTGGGAACCGGTTCGGTGGCGGTGGCGGGGACGAAGTAGTTGGACGCGGCGGCGGCGTCGTAGATGCCGGGGGTCCCGCTGTTGATGGCGCGGCCGAGATTGAGGACGCCGTCCCCGTAGGCGGGGTCGTTGCCGGGGGCTCCGGCTTCGTTGAGGTTGGCCATGACGATTTGGTAGGCGGCGGCGGTGGAGATGCCGAGTTGGGTGGCGGTGGCGGCGACGGCGGCGGTGACGATGGGGGCACTGGCGGAAGTGCCGCTGAAGAGCGTGTATTGATCGCCTTCCCAGGCGGCGTTGATGGCATAGCCGGGGGCGTTGAGGCCGCTGCCGAGATTGGAGAAGGCGAGATAGTCGCTTTTGGCATCCACCGCGCCGACCGCGACGACATGGTCATTGGCGGCGGGATAGGCGGGCGAGCCGAAGCCTTCATTTCCGGAGGAGGCGAAGATGAGGACGCCCTGTTGACTGGCATAGGCGATGGCATCGCGGACGATGGCGCTGTCGCCGTAGGAGCCCATGGAAATGTTGATGAGTTGCGCCCCGGCATCGACTGCGGCGATGATGCCTTCGGCGAGGAGGAAGGAATTGGAGCCGCCGTTTTCGTCGCCGATGCGGATGGAAAGTAATTCGGAACCGGGAGCGATGCCCCGGGTGAGGCCGTCCTGCCCGACGATGAGCGAGGCCACGGCGGTGCCATGCCCGTTGAGGGGAATCAGCTCGCCATCGGAGACCAGATCGATCTGGAGGATGCCGTCGGGGAGAGCGCGGTGGCTGCCGACGCCGGTGTCGAGGATGGCGATCTTGATGCCCTTGCCCCAGGTTGCGTTGTCGGTGGTGACGCCCAGCCAGGCGAGGAGTTGATCCCCAAAGCCGAGGGAGCCGGCCTGCGCGGCGACATCGGGGTAGTCGGGAACGGTGACGTAGTAGTTGGAAAACTGTTCGGCTCCGTCGAGGAGTCCGTCGAGGTCGGAGAGCTTGTCGAAGCCGATGCGGACGGCGCGGAGTTGGTCGATTTTGCCGAGGAGTCGAAGTCCGCTGCGCTCGAGGCCGGCGAGAAAGCGGCGGTAGTCATCCTCGGTGGCGAAGCGGATCAGTCGTTCGTTGGGGATGCCGAGGAGGGCCTCCTCGGGGCTGAGATGGCTTTTGGAGGGGAGGCGGGGCCCGTGCTTGGTGGCGGCATTCACCGTGTCGGCGACCCGGGTCAGGGGAGTGGGGTGCGGATCACCCCCGGCCGCGATTCGGGAGCCGGCCGCGTCGCGCATTAACCACCACCCGAATGTCGCGGCGGCGACGAGGAGGAGGCCGATGAGGAGCCATTCGAAGGGGGATCGTTTCACTGGCGGATGGAACTGGAATGGAGGGCTAAAGTCGCGGGGGAAAAGCGGGGGCATTCATGGGGGTGCGGAGCCCTGTGGCGCGGAAACTCTAGCGGTAAAGGGGAAGCGGGGCAATGGTGGATGCGGGAGGGCGATGGGCGGGAAGTGAATCCTCCCAAATAAAAAAACTGTGGCGCAAAGATGCTTGAGCTTTGCCGGGGGAATGGCGAGGAATACGCCCGTTGCGAGATTTCCTTCTAGAACCAGCTTGGCGGGAAGTGGACTTGGGGCTCCCGCTCCCGGAGTCCCCGCACGCCTGCGCGGTTTGCCTCCCGACTTGGGATTCGGTGATCGGCTACGAGGAGGGGAGGGAGCAGGTGATCGGGCGGTTGCAGACCGGCTATCCGCGTTTCTTTTTAAATCCAGCGGTCAACGCCCTCTTCAGCCGGGCCGAGCAGGGGATCGGGCACAAGGGGGAGCGCGCGGTGGTCTTTCCGAATCGGAACGCCTGTCAGCGAGCCCAACGATATGTGGAGCGGAAGCAGTCGGTGGCCACCCGGATCGCCAGCTTCGAGGGGTTGCAGGCCTTGTTGGTGCCGGGGGATGCCTATGGCGCGGCACGGGATTACTGGAAGCACACCGGGGAGGTGGTGAGCAGTCGCCAGGCGGCTGATGCGTTGGCGGGAACGTTGTGCAAGGAGGGGTCGCGCGATTTGGTGGGGCCACTTGCGGCGGCCATCGGCGTCGAGGCGGAGGGGCTCTTCGTTTACGAGAGTGGCATGGCGGCGATCTACTCCGCCCACCGTATCGTGACCAGCAGGAGCCCGGGTCGCAAGACCCTGCAGTTGGAGTTTCCCTACGTGGATGCCTTGAAGGTGCAGGAGCAGTTTGGAACGGGGGTGGCCTTCCTGCCGCACGGGACCGGTGAAGGTCTGGCCGAGGCCTTGCAGCGGATACGCGGCGGCGAGTTTTCCGGGGTCTTCTGTGAAGTGCCCAGCAATCCATTGCTGCAGACCGTGGATCTGGCCGCCCTGGCCGCCGCCTGTCGGATCAGCGGGACCCCGTTGATCGTTGATGACACGGTGAGCAGTCATCGCAACGTGGATGTCTTTCCCCACGCCGACCTCGCCACAACCAGCATGACCAAGTGGATCTCCGGGGAGGGTGATGTGATGGCGGGTGCGGTGCGGATCAATCCGGATTCGCCACTTTATGGCGAGTTGCATGACCTCCTCTCCGACGGGGCTCCCGGGCAGTCGCGACTCTATCGAAAGGATGCGGAGGTGCTTCTGGCGAATGCGGCGGGCTTCGGTGCGCTTGTGGAGCGGGCCAATGTCAGTGGGGAGATCGTGGCGCAGTTCCTGCAGGAACATCCGGCGGTGGGACGGGTTTGGTATCCGAAGTATGTGGACCGTGAGTCGTATGAGGCCATTTTGCGGCCGGGTGGAGGCTACGGCGGATTGATCAGCATGGTCCTCAAGAACGAGAAGAAGGCCCCGGCCGTTTACGATGCCCTGCGTTGGAGCAAGGGGCCGAGCCTGGGCACAAAATTTTCGTTGGCCTGTCCTTACAGTCTTCTAGCGCACTACACCGAACTCGACTGGGCGGAGGGCTGCGGGGTGCGTCCCGACCTTCTTCGTTTGTCGGTGGGGATGGAGGATCCGGGCGTGCTTTGCGAGAGTCTCGGGGAGGCCCTCGCATTGGGGTGAGGGCGGGGCCTACTCGCCGGGATGATAGCTGGGAGGGGCGTCCTCGTAGCTTTCTCCGAAGCGATGTTCCGAGGCTGTTTCGATCCGCTTGAGCGTCTCGATCATCAGGATCGGGAGAAGGTGGGCGATGGTGCGGCGTTTGCCGGCCGTGCTCTCCGGATCGACGATGACCGCCTCCGGTTTCAGCACGTGCAGAACTCCCTGCAGGGCCCGGGCGGTGCCGCTCTCCATGACTTCGAGGAGTGATTCCCGGACCCAGCGGGTGCAAAAAATCCAGTAATTCGACTTTTCCGTGCGGCGATCGCAGGTCTGGAGGAGGTCATCCCAGAATGTCTGGCTGTCGCTGAACAGCAGGGAGGGCGTGTCGCTGGCCGACGATTCGACATGGTCGATCAAGAAGCGGAAGTGCAGGGGGGTATTCATGAGTTTTGGGGGATTCTACTGGTTAGAACGGATGGATGGGCTGTCTATTCACTGTTCCCTTGCTTGAGCGGTGCGCAAGGGGCTTTTTCTCTCCCTTCGACCGGAAAAACTGGCCCGGATAACTTGGAATATGCGGGGATTTGTTCCCTCGCGGTCCCCCCGCGGGCTTGCGTCGTGGGAGCCGGTGATCAATCAAGCTAGCCGACTGATCATGCGCTCCACTGGGGCGAGCCCAGTGGGGGGCGGGAGGGGGGGGGGGAGGGCCCCCCGCGACCTTGCGTCGTGGGAGCCGGTGATCAATCAAGCTAGCTGACTGATCATGCGCTCCACTGGGGCAAGCCCAGTGGGGGCGGGGATCTTATCGGATTGCAATCAGGGTGCCCTTGGCGAATACCTTCCCCGTCTGAGGGGCCTATAGCTCAGCGGTTAGAGCAGGGGACTCATAATCGCATCCGCTCGTTTTGCGTTCTGTCGCAAAGCGTTGCTTTTCAGCCAGTTAAATCTGATTGGATGATTCGAGAAAGGGGCCCAAAAGGGTCGAAATGCATACTTTTTGGGGGTCAGGTATGCACTCCGGGATGCACGAATATCCGCCGTTGGATCAAGAGACAGTCCTCCCTTGATCCTGCTCGGTGGTGGCCCCGGTGGGGCTGTCCAGCCCGATCTCCATGCCGCCGAACCCCACGTCGTCTTGGTTGGAAAACGCGACAAATTCGAGTTAGTCAGCCACGTGCATCCTGAAAGCAGGAATCTAGGGTTTAGGCGGATGCGCCGAAGACGTTACCACTTCACCAGGCAATCCGAGAAAAGGGATCCAACGCCTTGGCACGATGGGCATCTCAAGTTTTCATGCAATACTCCGAGATTCCCTTTGCCGTTGCACCTGCTGCATTGGGTTTTCGTGAAATTGTTCAGGGTCCACGTTTTCCCGCTTTTAAGTGCGGCAACGAATTCCTCTTGGGAGGGCGTCAGAGCGATGGCCTCATCTGTTTTTTCCTTCAACTCCCTTACTGTCGATGGGTATCCTGTTGCCTCCTCGGTTTCGCGGGTCTTTCCAGTCTCGATTGCGATGATCCCGACCAGGAATTCGCCATCGGCGACGTTATCGTGATCCCGAGAGGTTATCAGCCAAAAGACCTTTGACCGGTCAACCTCCGCCACCCGATATGTCCCACCGCCCGCCACACCACCGCCACCGCCGATTCTGGACAGACTGTCCCCGATAACCGGTGCCCTCCGTTCCTTCCAGACCTTCTTGTAAACGAGGAAATTCCGCAGGTCGATTCTCTGAATCACCTCAAAATCTGCGGCTGTCTTGTCGTTCTTGCCGCCTTCCAACTCTTGAACCGCTTCCAGCACTCTCCGGAGTTCCGTCTTATCCGCGCCCGTGGCGGAGACGCTGAATGTGATGGTCGGACGGGCTTGCGCCATCAGTAGCGCGGGGGCGGCAAGCAGGGTGAGAATTATCGTTTTCATGATTTACAGGCGGCTTTGGAATTGTGCCATTTGGCCGAAACTGGATCCTGGCAAACAGAAGCCACGACGGCGAGAATTGCCGTAAATTCAAATGATTTTGGCTCTCGGTGCAATACAATTCTTCGGCAAAAAACAAAGCCCAGCGGGGGACGTCCGCTTACCATCCTGTCGAATGCCTCCGAAACGGAAAAAAACCGCCCCCAGTTTCCCAAGGGCGGTCTCGTTTGTTTCCCCGATCCTAGGACAATGCAGGTGCCTAGAAAACTGTTAGTAACCGACTATCGCGCCGACGAATCCACGATTGAACACCCTGTGTCGGGTCAGAAAGTGATTGTTTTTTTCGGCCGGCTTCGCGGCGCGGGCATAACTTTTTGCGGCCTCGGCGGCGGCGGTGTGCGCGGCCTTGGCGATGGTCTGGAATTGGCGAGCGGTGATCGGCGCGGACGGTGTCGAGGTCGCGGTGGTCAAGGTTCGGGACTTCGCGGCGGTGGCGAGCTTTCGAGCAACCTGGGTCTTGCCCTCCCGCAACGATTTCTCATGGATCATCTCCGGGCTGGGGGTGGCGGCGCGGTATGCGGCGAGCTTGCGGCCGACGATGCGCTGGCCTTCGATTAGAGCGGGGTCGGGAGTCTGCATGAGTCGAATCATTACCAAATTGGTCAACATTCGCAAGTCCCGATTTTTCTAGGATGTCGAGGAAGGTTTCGCGCATCCATTCCCTTTCGGCGATGGTGCGTTGATCGGCCTCGGCCTCGGCCTCGGTGGAGGAGGATGTGGTGGTGGTGATCGGGCTCATGGTCTTCATTTGATCTTCGCCTTCACCCTCGCAACCCAGACGGGAAAA
>Ga0209702_10010182_pt1 | contig 10170 bp, 6 predicted proteins | sample FRY01_FD_187210 | JGI IMG/M metagenome (GOLD analysis project Ga0209702, IMG submission 187210) | Freshwater microbial communities from Lake Fryxell liftoff mats and glacier meltwater in Antarctica - FRY-01 (SPAdes) (version 2) | ecosystem: Environmental > Aquatic > Freshwater > Ice > Glacier...
GCGTCAAGCTCGTCAGCCGACAGAGCGTCAAGCTCGTCAGCCGACAGAGCGTCAAGCTCGTCAGCCGAGACGGCGTTAATCGCATAGCCGGCATGGTGCAAGGCCAACATGTCATGGCGGGCGGTACCCCAATACGAGGTAAAGGCAACGTGGCGGCGAGCATCAAATGCGGGAGCCACTGCAGTAGCGCGACGGTCGCCGTGTTCGCGCTCAAGTAGGGCAAGGCGGTCAGCTGTGGAGGTATCGAGTTCTTCGGCTGACTCTTTAGTCGGTGCAATTCTGGCCAGTAGATCGCGGGCGGCGCTGGCGAGTAATCCGTCTGCTCCGGCAATGCGAGCCTCGAGTTCGGCTACGGCTGCGGCGTCTACTGCACCCCCAGCAGAAGTAGCCGACGGATCAGCGACTGCCACTCCTGCATCTGCGGCTGCTAGTTGCACTGCAAGGTCTATTGCGGTGTCGCCGCTATTCGGGAGTGGATGCAGCCTGCCTAAGGACCCTCCCCTTGCAGAGTCTCCTTCTCTGCCTTCGAAGGCCAACACGGCAAGGACTCGTTCAGTCCAACCCGGGCCGAGGTTCCAGTGGCTGTTCACACGGTTGCCGACATCGCGGGCCTTGAGTCGCAGCGGCCCAAGAACTGGTGCTAACGCTGCGTCGCGTGCATCACGTAGCACTGGGCCCGGGAAGGCGTATCGGCTGGCTCTTGCTGCGAGTTCAGTGCCGAGACGTTGCAATGGAAGCTCTCGGGCACCGTCTACCCCAGAGATATTGAACTCTTCGCCCAAGTCCATGAGTAGCTGGTTGCGACGTGATGACACTCCGTCTACTAGATCGTCGATGGACTCGGTATCTAAGAGTTGATCAGCTCGAACTTTACAGAGCAGCGACAACAAAATACGCATGGCCTCGGGCTGGCTCATTGCAAGGTCAGCTACTGGCTGGGTTGCTGGCTGGGTTGCTGGCTGTGTTGGCGCGGGAGCGAGTTCTGTTGCCTCCGCATTGGTAGTACTCGCCACTGCAGCCGCTTCTGGCGGAGTAGGGCTAGCTGCATCGGAGGACTCTTCTGTGTTGTCGGCAGCCTCCTGCTCATCTATCGCAAACACGATCTGGCGATCGGACTCACAATTAAACACCTCGACCTGACCGTGGGATTCTTCGCCTAAGGCAAGGGTGCCTCGAGCCAGATTGGCCACCGTGGGTGCCGAGCCAAGTCCAACCTCAATGACGCGTTCGATGCCCAATCCACCGCGTTCGCAAAGTCCAAACAGCAAATCCTGAGTTTCTATCCAGCGAACCGGCGAGGCAAACTGCCAAGCCAACAGCTCTACAAGCAAGCTGCGACACAGGCGGCCCGGATCAGACGAGGATCCTTCCCAGTCATCTAACACGCTGGCCAACTGAGCCGAACCTGCATACTCGGAAACTTCCTGCACAAACTCTTGCTGCAGACTAAATACCCGCGGAACCAAGTTGGGAACGTACCGGCCAACAAGCAGCTCTGGATTTATGCGTTCGGGAATCACTGCATCTAGGTGGGAACGAAACTCGTCTACCCCGTCACGAAGAGCAGAGGAATGGAAGGGAACGTCAATCCCCGGCACGTAAATAAACGCAGCCCGCGACCCCGGCTGAGCCAAGGTATTGACTGCGAGTTCTAATGCGTCGAGTGCCGAAATTGTTCCAGCCACGGCGTACTGCTTATTTCGGAGATTGAAGTTAACTATTTCTAGGGTCTCGCCGAGCGAATCGCGCAAATCAGCAACTAGCGACTCTATCCCTGCGTGATCTAGGTCAACCTCTTGTGGCCGAATAACCCCCAGACGATAATTTGAGTTGCCTGCTGCATCCCGAGGTACTAGCCGACTCATAACTTGGCCTCGGCGGAATACCAGCTCTACAACCTGCTCAAGTTCGAGCACCTGACCCAATGCCGCTAGCGCGTTGTACTCGCCAACTGAGTGCCCCGCTACAAGAGCTTGATCATCGAATACTCCAGCTTCTTGTAGTTCTGCAATCTGTGCCGAGGCCAGAGCGGCCATAGCCACCTGCGTGAACTGCGTCAGATGTAAAACGCCTTGCGGGTGACGATGAAGTTCACTATCAGCAGACAGCACGGTGGGGTTATCTCGGACTATGGACAGGATCGAAAATCCGAGTTCCTCACGGGTGTAGAGATCGGCTCGGTCCCAGATATTTTTTGCGGCTACTGATCGTTCGTAACCATCCATTCCCATGCCGGGCCGCTGGATTCCTTGCCCAGGGAACAAATACGCAGTGCTAGGCGCAAGCAGTTCGGCACTGGCAGTCAGCGCTGGAAGGTTGCCTGTGGGGCGGTGCACTATGGCGTTGACTTCGTAGATTGTGCGGCCGCTGCGCACCCCCGTGCGGACTACGTTCACCGTGATCTGTTCTCCCGGAACTACAGGAGCTAAAAACTTTGCATCCCAGTGCACCAAACGGGTAGCAGCAGTTGCTGCACAGAGCTCTATTACCGCTCGCTGCGCAAATGCCGAGGTCCAAGCGCCATGAACAATCGGCCCGTCAAGACCAGCTAGACGGGCTATTGCCGCTGACCGGTGAATCGGGTTGTGGTCACCGGAAATTGCCGCAAAGCTGCTCATGTTGCTCGGTGCACTCATGGTTAACTTTCCACAATTCACGCGTGGGCGATCCTGGAACTCGCCTGCATGTGTGCCAGAGAGCGCGTCAGAGAGTGTGGCAACTGGGTCCGGCTGATCGAATGGAACTACCGAGGTGTTGCGCAATAAAAACGCGCCCTCGACTCGCAGAATCGGACCCGAATTGTTACAGACTTCGGCAAGGGTATCTACTTGCGTTCCTGCCGAATGTGCGGAGATCTTTGATACTCGAGCGGTGACCTGCAACTCGGTTTGGGCTGCAAATTTTGGGTCGGTGGACCAGGTCTGGTCCAACAGGGTAACGCTGTGTTCTAAGTGCACAAGATCTAGTAGCGAGCCAACAATCTCTTCTGCGCCCAATGCTGCAAAAACCGCTGGCCATACCAGTGCATTCCAACTATCTGGTAGCTCCGTTCCGGCTGACGCGCCAAGGAGCCGGGCATGCGCCTGAGAACGAAGCTGGTCAGAGGAGCAGTTCACTGTTATTGACTCACCCAACGCCACGGTCTTAGCCGAGCCGCGAATCAACACTTGGTTCAACATTGTGGTGAGCTCTGCAGTTCGAGCAGTGTGATCAAGCTGCAAAATATCGATTCCGGCTCGCACCGTATGCAGGAATCTCAAACTAACTGAATCGCGTTGTCGGCCGCCCTCTACAACAGATGCAACATCAGTAACTCCAGCGGCGGGATTGCTTTTTGGGTCTGCTACCCGCGTGAGTCCGTAACCTGTAAGTTCGGCAAACGACACAGTAAGCACTACTGCGTTGGGCCCATCAGTAGTATCCAGAGCCAGTTCAACTTGATCTGCTGTTCGCTCCGCAGCGCTAGATCCTTGGGAGTTTCCGCCGCCCAAAGTAAGGCTGGCATGAGTTATTACCCCCAGCTCATCAGAGTTAAGAACCCAGTCTTCAATAGGTGCAAAAGCTAATGCCGGATTGACAATAATTTTACCTTCGCAGACCACAGTCGGTGCTTCGAGCAGAGCAGCAAGAGCCCCGCCGAACTCGGCAGTCGGACCATGTCGGCGGAGTCTCGTGACCTTGTTGACCGGTTGCCCACCCGATATGAGCTGATCAACCAAGTGATCCTCAAATCGGGTCAGAAGGTCAGCTACGGGCTCGTCAACTGATTGGATTCCACCAACCGCAGCGGGTCCGGGGATGACCAAAACTTGATCGGCATCAAATGCTGGGTGTTGTGCCTGCCACAGTGAATCTGACTGGTACCAGCGCCGAACATCTGCATCAATAACCGGCACAAACGGCACTGGCTTTCCGGGCCGTCGACATACTGCCAAGAAGTAACTTGGATCACCGGGGTGTAGTAGCACCTGAGCGGCTCTGGGGTAGAGAACTAACAGATCGGTGATTGCCCTATCTGGGTCATCCACCGAAGCGGGATCACTAAAGAGAGTGGGAACCTCACCGGATTCACAAGCATTCAGACGTGCCTCAGAGCGTTGCAGAAGCGCAATAAAGCGGTTGCGATGTGAAGGATCTAGCCAGCGGCCATCTTCGTAGCGCAGGTCGCGTCCCAAAGCTGTCAGCTGAACAAACCTTTGCAGCATCTTTTCGTAGGTCATGTCAGCAACTTCACCGAAAAATGGTTTTGCCGTGCCGGCAAGCGCAGTCGCAATGTCATCTTTGCGCTGCTCTACTGCGGCGGCGTTGCCCGCAACTTGATCAAGCAACGCAGCGCATCGGGATGCAGCGTTATCAAGGAAGTGGATATCGGCATCTAGCCCAGACCGCCCAGAGGTGACCTGACCTGCAACCAAACTGCGCCCGATAAAGCCCGCATCCACCAAAGTTGGCTGAGTCCCAGAGGCCTTACAAAGCGCTTGTTTGACACTCTGAGTTGCCGTCGCTTCCGCCACAGCCATTGTGACTGTTCCCAACAGAATCGCATCTACGGGCAGAGCAATTCCAAGGTGACGAAGCGACCAGCTACCCGTCAAATACTCAGCAGCACGCTCGGGAGTCCCAATACCTCCGCCCACACAGATCACCAGATTCGGGCAGCTTCTTAGCCCGTGATAGCCAGCTAACAACAAATCTTCGAGGTCCACCCACGAGTGATGCCCGCCGGCTGTACCGCCCTCTACATGGGCAAAAATGGTATGCGAAGGGGCAGCTTGGGCGATTGCTACCACTTGGGCAATCTGCGCTGGGGTCCCGGGCTTAAACGCATTACACCAGATGCCTAATCCGGCCAGTTCATCCAGAATCTGAACAGCCGCTTCGACTTCGGGAATTCCTGCAGAAATAGTGACTCCACAAATTGCGGCTCCGGCCCTGCGGGCGTTTTGTACAAGCTTGCTGCGACCAATATGTAGACCCCATAAGTAGGGATCTAGGTGCAAAGCGTTGAACACAATTTCTTGGCCCGGATTGAGGAGTTCCGAGAGCTCCTGCATCCTGGCGGCAAAAATTTGTTCGGTGACCTGCCCGCCACCTGCTAGCTCGGCAAGAAACCCTTGGTTGGCGGCTGCGGCAACGATTCCGGCGTCCACAGTGGTTGGGGTCATGCCGGGTAACACCATCGGTGATCGACCCGAGCTGCGAGTAAACAGGTTTTCTAGGCGTTGACGGCCGTCGGCAAGGGTCACTACTTGGGGGGCAAAGTGGATGTAGGGCTCCGAGGAATGATCGGGGGCTGCGCCTACCGTCAACAGCCCACGTCGACCATCTTCTTGAGAGAGCGCAAGAACGCGAGCACCGGTGCCGCGAGCTGTGCCTGCGGTTAATCGAGCTACCCCATCACAAGGGCCGCAGTCGATGAGCCAATCCACGGGGGCAAGACCTAATGAGCCAGTGGCAATAGCGGCGATAGTTCGGTCCCATATCCCCGGCCGAGTCAAAACAGTTGCTGTGAGTTCCTGAGCAAGGTTTGTAGTGTGGCCACCTTGAGCGGTGCTGTGCTGGGTATCAAACACGCGTGGGGCATCCGGAATTACTAGGGCGATTGGCCCTAACGGTAAAGGCAGCTGCAGGCTGATCTCGTCAATTTTTTGACAGACTGCTACACGGGTTGTTTCGAGTAGGGAGTGGTGGCAGGGGGCAGCTACTGCTAACGGTTCCCAGGTCAGTTTGCCGCCGGCAGGGTTGGCTGCAATTTGTGCAACGAGTCGACCACGGACCTGCATAAGCTTCTCTGGCGAACCAGAGAGCACCACGCGATTAGGAGCATGATGCAGAGCGATACGAACTGCATCTTCATCTTTAGAATTGAGTTCGAGTAGCAGTTCGGCCAAGCGGTCTTGACGGATTCCATTGACTGCAACCATTGGTGTGGCCGCCGTGGTGTCGCCAGTCAGCGCAGCTTCTAAAACTGCAGGCGTTACTGCCATTGATGAGGAGCCAACAATGTGGCCAAGAAGGATCGACAGCTGAAAAAATGGTAGCAACAACTCGTCTGATTTGAGCTCATCTGCCTGAGCTGCCACAGCCGCAGCCGCAATAATTCCGGCCGAATGACCAGTTGCGGCGATGATCGAGCCGGATTCTATTGCTGCAGCTAGGCCGTCCTCATAGGCCTCGCGATACACCAAGAGCTGGGTGAGTAGCACGCCAGGAACAGAGTTCTGTAAAGCACTCAGCTCACCGCCGCTAGGCGCCGATTCGGGATTACTCACCCAGCCAAGAGGGTCGAATCCAGAAGGTGCGCCGCCAAGGTCACGGACCCACGGCTGGCTAGCTAGTTCAGCAAGCATTCCTGCCCATTTAGCGGCTACTGGACGAATCCAACTGCGACGCTCTAAGAGCTCGCCAAGGTCTACCCACCAACTCCAGCCCTGACCAGCAAAAGTGAGGGCTGCAGTACTGCGAGCAGTAGACAATTCATGGGCCACAGAGCCAGAGACAGCGTTGCGAGTTCCTGAGGCAGATTCAAAGCTTGGCGGCCCAAAGTTAGGGGTAACGAACTGGGGATTTGTAGAGCTTGAATCCCTAGGTTCACTGAGATCGGTACTCGGCAACGAAGTACTAGAAGGTCTGGGCGACGCCGGCATGTAGGCACTTCTTTCATGTTTGGATCTGTGGTGCTGCAGCAGCACTTCAGACTCCTGTGACTCAGAAAGAACGTAGCAGTTACTGATTTTCGCTAAGTTTCCGCTCGGTAACCTCAAGTTTTCTTACGGGAACCACATTTTGGCTATGGCTAGCCGGTGGTGTTAGGGCGAGTTGCCGGGCGGTGCTTCAGTTGCTTTGGGTGCTGACGCTGACGCTTGCGGTTGTGGCGTTGTGGCGTTGTGAGCGGATGTTCTGGTTGTTGGGAGTTGTCCATGTGAAGTGGCCCGTGGGGGTGGTGTGCATTCTCCAGTTGGGGCGGTGGGTGATGGTGTGGTGGTAGCGGCAGAGCAGGCGAGGTTCCTGACTTATCGTTAGTATGACCCCTTATGGGACAGGTGACAGCTGCAGCGGTGTATGCACGGATCTCGTCGGATGACGGCACGGCGTTGGGCGCTGCCCGCCAGGTCGAGGACTGCCGCAAGCTCGCTGGCGAGCTGGGTTGGGCGATCGCTGAGGAGTAGGTCGACAACGACATCTCGGCGTACTCGGGCAAGAAGCGACCCCGCTATGAGGCGATGCTGGCGGATCTGGCGGAGGGTCACCGTGATGCGGTGATCGTCTATCACGCTGACCGGTTGACTCGCCGGCCGATCGAGTTGGAGCAGTTCTTGGAGGTCGTCACCGCAGCCGGCGTCCGCAACGTTCGGTTCGTGGCGGGGGCTGCGGTCGATGTGGCCAACGGTGACGGGCTGTTGGTGCTGCGCATACTGGCAGGGGTCGCAGAGAACGAGTCGGCGTCGAAGTCCCGTCGAGCAGGCACCGTTGCGGCACGCGGCGTGACATAGGAGCAAATGTTCCGCAGGCGGAACAAGCGGAAGCAAGTGATGGAAGCGCCGGCAGCAGGGTAGCGGGGGTTCCGTCGTGAGCTTGTACTCATGGTCAGAGGAGGCATCGGAGGGTTCTTTCCGGCGCTCCAGCGGGTCGGGCCGGTTAATCCGCGAGAGCGTTGACGAGTCCACTGCGGGCGAGGGGCGACGGTCAAGCGTGAGGCGGCTCGCCGGCAGCTGTGCAAGTGTCGTAGGTCGGAGACCTGGTGCGCACCGATCTCGACGCGCTCGGGGCGGGTGAGGTCTCAGGAAGGCCGTCGCCGCGGCGACGTTCGCCGGGAGAAGACAAGCCGGTACCCCGGCGGCGCTTCCCGCGGATCGACGCCCCAGCGGGCAGGTTAACCGCTGGAAGGCCATCCTGAACACCCCTGACCATCCACTGTGGCGACCCGATCGCGGTCCACTACTGATGAACACCAGGACCTAGCCCGGACTGTTCAGTAGCTAGCTGGGGTCGGGGGCCGGGCTGGTGATCGTGTGTGCAACGCTCGATGCTGGTCGGGGGTCGGGGGTCGGGGGCGTGTCCGGGGGTCGTGTCTCGGGGCGCGTCGAAGCGGCAGGCCTCGGGGGTTTTGGGTGGTCTCGGCTGTGTGCTGCGGTAGCCGCCGGGAGGCCACGACCTCTTGGGTCAGGTTCGCAACGGGACCTGGTGGAGCCGGGTGAACGCGGCGATCAGCTCGGTGGACCATGGCCAGTCGTTCGACAGGCGGAGCCATTTCTGTCGGCCGTTGGTGCCGATGAGTCCGGCGGTGAGCACGAGGGTGAGCCACGCCTGGTTGATCGCGAACGACGCGGAGGGGAGGTTCGCGAGCCCGGTGTCTTTGGCGTCGCCGATGCGTTGCTCGACGCGTCCTCGTCCCCGGTAGAGAGCTTCGAGGTAGGCGACACCCGCGTCGCGGAGGTCGGTGATCATGACTTGGTAGCGGTGCCCGTCGATGTCGGTGAACGTGAGTTGCGCGCCGGGGTGACACGGCTCGCGACGGGCGTTCATCTGGGTTCCTTCAGGCCAGCCGGTGAGGTCGACCTGGTCGGTGATCTCGACCACTGTGGCGTGTTCACGCAACCCTGTGCCGTCGGCTGTGACCGCAGGCTGCCAGCGCCGTTTCGGTGTCGTCACAAGGATCTGGGCGATGTCTTGGGTGAGACGGTGCCCGACGACGAAGCGAACCTTTCGGTCTCGGCAGGCGTCGAGGAAGTGAATCGCACTGGGTTGCTTGGAGCCTCCACCAGACCCAGTGCGATTCACTCGTCCTGACTCGGTTGCGATGGTTGTTCGCCGGCGGTGACGCCCGTGATGCCGAGATCCTGGCTCTGCGCCATCAGGTCCTCGTGCTGCAACGCCAGATCGATCGGCCACGCTTCAACGAGACCGATCGAACGGTCCTTGTGCTGCTCGCATCCGTGATGGACCGAGCCCGACGCGGCCGGTCGCTGTTGATCGTGCGCCCGGCGACGGTCCTCGCCTGGCACCGACGACTCGTCGCCCGCCACTGGACCCAACCACCGACCTCCCGACCGGGTCGTCCGCCCGTCGATCCCGAGCTCCTGCGGGTGATCCTCCGTTTGGCCCGGGAGAACCCGACGTGGGGCTACCGCCGGGTCCACGGCGAAGTCCACCGTCTCGGTCGCGCTGTTGCTGCGTCGACCGTGTGGAAGGTCCTGCGCGCCGCAGGCATCGACCCGCGTCGCGACCGCACCGGACCTTCCTGGTCGGAGTTCATCCGCTCCCAAGCGAAGGCGATCGTTGCCACCGACTTCGCGTGTGTCGACACCGCGCTCCTGCACAGGTTCCACGTCCTGTTCGTGATCGAAGTCGCCACACGCAGGGTCCACCTCGCAGGGATCACCTCCAACCCGACCGGACCGTGGACCACCCAGGCCGCCCGCAACCTCCTGACGCGACTCCCCGACAATCACGGGTTCCGGTTCCTCGTCCGTGACGGCGCCGGGCAGTTCACCCGCTCGTTCGATGCTGTGTTCGCCGGGTCTGGGATCGCAGCGATCCGGATCCCGCCGCGCTCACCGCAAGCGAACGCTTTCGCCGAGCGGTGGATACGCACCCTGCGCAACGAGCTCCTCGACCGGACGAGCATCTGGAACGAGCGCCAACTGCGTGTGCTTCTCGACGAGCACATCGCGCACTACAACACGCACCGACCCCACCGCAGCCTGAACCAGCGCGCACCCGACGAGATCTTCATGGACTACCGCTTCGCCGCGCCCTTCACGGCCTGGCACTCACGCCGGCACCTTGCACCCACCGTTCGAACTCGACCGTCCTCACGCAGAACACACCCCGACGAGTTCTCGGCACCCTCAGGCTCACACCCGGCGGCCTCGACGACACGCTTCACAGTCTTGGGTGTCGTGCCGCAGATGTCCGCGGCGCCCCGGTAGGTGCCCACCTCTCGGTAGGCAGCATTGATGTCCATACGTTCCCTCACTGATTTCATGGTGCAGTCCCTCGGTCGGAGCGGCGTGGCTAGACACCGAAACCGTCACCGGCCGAGGGGCACTCCAGATGGATGCTCAGCGAGGGGTGGGGACTTCCGCCGGCCACCAGCGGGGACTTCCCGTGGCCACCAGTGGGGACCTCATCTGTCCACCAGCGAGGACTTTCTCATGGCCATGGACA